>Ga0247809_1000126_pt1 | contig 42688 bp, 65 predicted proteins | sample UWRJL104311B1_FD_180951 | JGI IMG/M metagenome (GOLD analysis project Ga0247809, IMG submission 180951) | Plant litter microbial communities from Arlington Agricultural Research Station in Wisconsin, United States - UWRJ-L104-311B-1 | ecosystem: Environmental > Terrestrial > Plant litter >...
CGGACCGCACGGCGTTTGGCCCACTAGAAGAGGGTGTGACGGCCGAAGAGGAATTTGCCCGGCACGCCACCGCCCCGCTCAACCTGGGCATGTTCTTCACGGTGGAACTGCCGGTTAATAAGCTCTACTACATCGCCTACGACGACGGCACCAATACAACGGTGCCCGCCGGCTTGCGCCGCACCGTGTTTCGGACCGGCGACCAGGAGCCGAACGACTTTGCCAACGGCATGCTGGTGGAATGGGGCTCGCCGGAAGCAGCCGCCGCCAACATTCCACTGCTCGACCCCAGCCGCACCGACTACCCGTTCCCCTTCACGGTCAAGCGCCCGATTGGCGGCACCGTGTACTTTTTCGGCACCGCGGCCCCCGGCGGCCCGTTCCCCGCGCCCACCACCACGGCCGGCACCGCCGATTGGAAGCCTGAGTCGGCCCCAATCCCAACCGCCGATTCCTTTCAGGATATTACCCAGGCGCAGGGTATTGCCTTGCTGGATGACCGGCAGGTGCGCCGCAACCGGCTGTACAAAGTCACCTTCCCGCCCCGCGCCACGCCCACCATCCGGCCGGAAACGGTGGTCTATCTGGTCGGCATGGACGAGGCCACGTTCAGCGGCCCCGGCCAGCTGGTTGACCCCAGCAACCCCGAACGCACCGTGCCGGTCACGGTGGACGTGCGAACCGGCACCATTGTGGACATTCAGGCTCGCCTGGAAGCCTTGGCCGCACCCATTACGCAGCGAGACTTTAACGACGTATTCAGCGGAGAAAGCAGTCTGGTCGCTGCCGCTACCTGGCTCGGGGATGACCGCGCCCTGCTGCTGAACAGCCCGGTTTTCGAGCTGACGCAGGACGTGTATTTCTCCCAGGGCATCGTGCGCGGCAACGGGTCGCGAATTCAGGCCGGCCTCGGCGTGTTGTTTTCGGTGGGCGGCACCGCCTTTTTTGATGCCACCATTGCCGTGTCCGCGCTCACGATTTCCGGCTCGGATACGCTCTTTTCCGGTGGACAAACCTTCGCGCAGGCCATTCATTTTGCCGGTCCGGGCACACTGACCCTGCGCGATGTGCCCGCCAACATCCTCAATGCAGTAACCATTGACGCGGGGGTGACCGGCTGCGTGATTATCCTGCAGAACAACACGACTTGGCCCGTTGGCTTGACCCTGCCGGCCGGCGTGATGATTGACGACCAGCGCGGCAGCTTCAAGACCAGCCCCGATGGCACCCAGTGGCGGATTATCATCAACAACGCCGGCGTGGTCGGCGCAACTACGCTCTAGTCATGACAAAAGCGCCCCGCACCGTATTCCCGGCCACCACTGCTGATATCGCTAGCGCCGTAGAGGCCGTGCTCCCGCTGGTGCAGACCGCGCACGACAGCGCCGTGAGCACGGCCGCCGCCGATGCCACCGCCAAGGACATTGCCACCAAGAACGCCGCCGCGGCCGACGCCACCACCAAGGCCAATGTCGCCAAGGCGGCTGCTGACACGGCCGCCGCGCAAGCTGCAACCGCTAAGCAGGCCGCCGATGCCGCCAAGCTGGCTGCCGACAGCGCGCCTACTGCCGCCGCGCAAGCTGCTGCCGCCACCCAATCGGTGCGTGTAGCTGCCGACTTGGCCGGCTTGCGCGCTGCTGAACGGTCCGCCAATATCCTGGTGCTGCTGATGGGCAAGACCGGCGGGGCCGATGGGTTGGGCGGCACCTACTACTGGGACGCCGCCAGCACCGATGCGGAAGACCTGGCCTACCTCAACACAGTAGCCGTTTCGGGCATCACAACGGGCCGCTGGAAACGCCTGAGCACCCGCGTAACCGTGCTGCCGCAGGGCATCCTGACGGTGAACGGCGGGGTGAAAACGCTCTACGCCACCGCCACCGTGGCGGGCACGGCGGGGCAGGCGGCGCTGAACCTGACCACGAACAACGTCGCTACCGGCCCGGCCATTTTCACGGAAATCTGGGATAACAAGAGTAGCGTCAAGCCGCCCGCCGTTGCCAGTACCGTGGAAGACAACATCAACTGCGACTGCCAGAGCGAGGCCACGGACCTGAAAACCACCGTCCACGTCGCCACCCGAGGCAGCAAAACCACCCTGCCCGCCGTCGCCACCGCCCTGCTGGGCCTGGTCATTACCTCACAGCGCTACGCTCCCGCCGGGACCGTGCTGCGCATCACCGTTATCGGAATCTAACATGCCCGCCCCCAACCTCTCCGACGAAGAACTGTTCGACGCACTAGAAGCCAAAGAGCCCCGCCCGGGTGCCCCAACCACGCCGGTAGAGCAGATTGCGTTCTACTACGAAGCCAATGCGATGGGGCGGATAATGCGCCAACACAAAGCCCGGCTAACGGCATTGGAAGGCGGCACGCCGTCAGTTCCAGCACCCGCCATTACCAGCTTCACGCCCACTACTGGCGCGCCCGGCGATACCATTACGGTGGTCGGCGCCGGCCTGAGCGGCGCCACGCTGGCGAAAGTTGGGGCCACGGCCGGCGATATTACCGCCAACACCGCCACCCTGCTGGCCTTCACCGTGGGGGTGGGCTCGGCTTCGGGCGTGGTCAGCATCACCACCCCGGGCGGCACGGCCACCGGCGCAAGCTTCACCGTGCCCACCACCGCCCCGGCGGCCCCGGGTTCGCCGGCCGTGGACGATTCCGCCAACACGTTCAGCGCCGCGCTTGTGCCGGGCTATTCGACCCTGGCGGCCTACTTCTACAGCCTCGACGCGGGCGGCAGCTACACCAGCGCCACCAATGGCGGCACGATTGCCGGCGGGCGGCTTACCATTCCGGTGGGCAATTTGGCCAAAGGCGTGGGCGAGGTGCGGCTGCGCGTGGGCACCACCGGCGCGGCGGCCAGCAACGCCACTGCCTACACGGTGAACGCCTCGGTGGGCTTCAAGCTCTGGACGGTGGGCAATTCGCTCACGGCCAGCACCTGGCCCACCATTCTCTCGCAGCGGCTGGGGGTGACGGCGCGCACCACGGCCGACGACGGGACTACGCTGGCCCAGGGCGGGCGCACGCTGGAGCAGATTGCCTCTCCCCAGAACCTGCAGGCCCTCATCAACTCCTACGACCCATCCGTACCCTGCTTGGTTACGATTCAGGAACAGATAAATTCGATTCGGCAGTACTACGTTGACAACGTAAGTTTTCAGAAGGCCACCCACTACTACACGCTGTTGGTGGACACGGTGAAGAAGCTCACCGACGTAGGCTTTAAAGTAGCCGTACTGACGGGTACGCCGGTCACGGTGGACTTGGCGCAATTCCCCAACGCGCCCGACATTAACCCCGACAGCCTGCTGATTTCGGCCGCCATTCGCGGCCGGGTGGCTGGCGGTACGGGACAGGTGCCCACGTTTGGCGCAAACGATGTAATCGACCTTTCGCGCAATTCGCTGGTGGCGGGGTATGGCTCGGCCGCTTTCGGGCTGGATGCGGGCTACAGCTCATTCAACCCCAACCTGTACCAGAGTTATACCGCCCCCGAATACGACGGCACCCACCCCAACCCCGCCGGCCCGGTCAACGACATCATTGCCCACATGGTGCAGGATTGGGTTAATTACACCGTGTACAGCACGCCCATTCCCGACCCGTCGATGTACGGGCAGGAAGCGCCAGCTGGCGTGCCCATGACGTTCGACGCCATCACCTACGGCAATCCCACCATCGTGGGCAACACCGTATCGGCCAACCAGGCGAGCGTACGCTCTTTCGACCAGTTCACCGGCGCGGGCGGCGATGCAGCGAAAGCCTACCGCGGGGCCTTCAGCTTCGAGGTACCCAACCCGCAGGGCATGGGCTTTATCGGCCCGACCTGGTACCAGCCCACCAACGACGCCGCGCCGGGCTGGGTGGCGAAGGGCTCGAGCGGCTACTTCAACAACAACGGCACCATCACCATGTACCGGAACGAATCCCCCGGCGCGGTGTACCCCAACAAGTTCTACACCAACACCAAGGTAGTGTTCAAGCTCTACGATAGCCCCACGCTGGGCGCTTACGTGGAACTGTACATCAACGGCGCGCTGCTGGACACAGCCCCGATTCAATTCCCTTGCTGGGTGGGGATATGGGTAACGAATGCCGGCAACGGCGCAGCCTTCCGCAACCTGTACATCGACGTGGCCCCCTAAAGCCCGTCCGCATTGCTCTGCCGCCACGCCTCTTCCAATTCGGCATCCTGCTTCGGAGGCGTGGCCCGGCAGACAACAACAACCCGAACCAGCAGCCCCGCTAGTCCCAACATTCCCAAAAGTAGCGGTAGATACATGCTGAAAGATAGGCAAATAAAAGCCAATCAGCCCACCTAACACCCCCTGCCTCTGTCTGCCCCTATGCTGTTTCGCACGGTCCTCTTCTCTGTTATTCTCCTGCAAGTCCCGCAGAGCGCCGACACGCGCTTTGTGGACTGGTTCGTCCGACTCTTACCCATTGCCATCAGCGCCTATGCTCTGTGGTCGGGACGGAGCCGGGAAGAGCGCAAAGCACACGATAAGAACATGGCTGACCTGTTGCTTTTCAAGGAAACCCAACAGGCGCGCAACACCAACTTCCAGTTGGAAATCGAGAAGCTCGGCACCGAAATGCTTATCAAGCACCAGGAGCATACCACCAAGATTGAGGGCCTACTGCAGATGCAAATCGACATGGCCACCATGAAGGAAACGCTCCGCAACATTGAAAACCTGCTTCGCAAATGAGCTACCTCGCCCAATTCCTCGAATCCAAAGGGATTCCCTCCATCCGCCTGGCCTCCGGCCTGCTGCTGGTGCTGCTGGTGATTTTCCTGGAATGCCGCTACGCCACCCCGGCCAACGTGCAAAGCATGATTGATGCCGACCTGGTGGCTATTGCCTCCTTCTTCGCCATCGGGGCTGCTCGCCTCAGTGCCGAATCCTTTGCCGCCCGGCCCAACGCACCGACGCAGATAAAGAGCGAAAGCGCCGAAGTAAACACATCCGGTAACGTCACCTTCAACGCGCCCACTGGGCAAACAGAGCAATGAAAATCCTTGAAAACAACTACGATAAGCAGCAGAAGTCGCGCTTTGTGTGGTGTACAAAATGCAACTCCAAGCTAGAGATTACAGATGCTGACATCGTGCACGGCCAATTAAAGTGCCCCTGTTGCAAACAGCATTTTCAGGCCATGACGCAAGCCGAAACAGTCACCGCTTACTACCAGAAATAATGACGCCTTCAGAATATTGGTATCGAGAATGCACCGGCAAGCAGCGCCAGCGCGATAGCCTGCTTTTTGCAGGTATTGTCATACTATGGCTGGCGACCATCTGCCTGCTTTCCTCCTGTGCTGGAACCAAAGCCCAGCGCGAGGCCGAACGCTACTACAGCCGCCGGCCCGACCTGGTAACAGCGGGCATTGCCCTGAAGGCGGCCCGGCTGAAGCAGGACAGCACCCGGGCAGCAACTGCAGCCATAACTCCTGCCATAAAAGAAAAGGAAATAAAAGAAACGGAAAACAAAACGGCTTCTGCGTTGCGCAGAGCCACTTCTTTTCTTTTCGGCGGCAAGAAAACGGGAAAAGAAATCGTCCAAACCAGTCCAAATGGACTTCCAAAAAAGTGCAAGGGCTGCCAGTTCGTGATTCAGAACGGCACCGGCAATACCAACACCAGCACCCAAGCCAATACCGAAAAGAAAGGCAATAGCGCCGCTGGCGAAGGCGCCAAGGTGACCGTGGCTGGAAAGAACAGCACCCAGGCCACCGACTCGGCTACGGCTGCGGCCACCGGTGGCGGAGCGGCTGCCATTGGGCCCGGCGCTTCGGCTAGTGGCGGAGCGGCACCGGTGGAAGCATTGAGCCCGCTGGCCGTCATCGCCAACAACTTCACCAGCTGGATTCCCTACGTGGCCGGCGGTGCCGCACTGGTGCTGGGCTTTTGGCTGTGGCGGAAGAAGAAGCAAACCAACTCGCTCCTATCATGACCCCCAAGCCCCACACCCTGCGCCGCCTCGACTGCCCCCAGGCCGGCCCCCTCGTGCACCTGCTAGGCCCGGCCGGCGAGGGCTGGGTACGGGTGCAGTCGGTGAAGCTCAAGGCCACTTTTGAAACCCGCGAATCACGCTTACACAAACCCCTGAACTGATATGGAAACCCCCGCCTCAATGACCGCCAAGTATGGCGACCCGCGCATTGGTACCGCCGCCTGGGCCAAGAAATGGCTGGCGACCTACAAGTTACCCGACTGGCTGCTGCCGCACTTCCCGCCCCTCTACGACGGAAGCAAGGTGACGCGCATTCAGATGCACAAGGACGCCGTTGCCCCGTTTGAAGCGGCCATGAAAGAACTGGTGGACACCGGCTTGATTAAGGAGCTAAAGTCCTACTACGGCTGCTGGGTAGTGCGCAACATGCGCGGGTTGAATACGCCCTCGATTCACAGCTGGGGTTGCGCCTGGGACTTCAACGCCAATACCAACCCGTTGGGCAAGTCCTGGACGCCGGGTAAGAACGGCATGTTCAGCCAGCGCTTTATCGAAGTCATGCAGAAGCACCTGGACTGCGGGGCCTATTGGAAAGGGTCACGGTGCGACGCCATGCACTTTCAGACCAAGTAGATGAAGCTGCCTATCCGAACCAACGTCCCCGCCGCCATGGGCGCGGCCATGGGCCTGCCGCTGCCGTGCATCACGGCCAAGGACATTGACTCCGAAATCATCAGCAATGAACGCACCATCTCGGCTTGCCAGCGTGCCAATGAGCAACTGCGGGCGCAACTGAACCCCAAGCCTCTCACCAAGTAATCCCAACCCCTATGAACCTCATCCTTTTGGCAGCCTTCGTGCTCCTTCTTATTCTCGTCGTTGTGCTCGTGAAGCGCAACTACCCACTCTATGCGGGCTTCCTGATTCTGGCCGACCTGCTGGTTATCGCGTGGCAGCTACACCTGCCCGAAGGGTGGCCCCGCGCCGTGGCCGTGGTGCTGATTATGCTGGCGGCGGGGCTGATGATATGGCGGGCCAAGCGGGCTAGCCGCTCTTCGGTGAACAAGTAGGCGGGGCGCTAGGCCGGCACCACGCCAAACGGGCAAGGCATTCCGGCCTGCTCCCGGCTAGCATCCATCCACCCGCCCATTGGGTGCGCCGTGGCATAATTCATCTGCTTCAACCAGCCCTCCATTGTGAAGGTGTCGGGCAGCACATTGTTGCCGATGTTGCATTGCAGCTGGTTTCGCGTGTCGGGGTTGGGGCCAAGCAGGCCGAACTGCAACGCCCGGTGCTCACCGGTTCGCATGAAGTAGTAGCAGTCGGCTACGGTCTGTGAGCGATTAACGCCGGCGTGGCAGTGCAGGTACACCCGCTGCCCCTGCTTCTCGGCTTCTCGCAAGATGTAGAGCGCCCCGTAAATGCTCGACAGGCACAGCCCCCATGCTTCGCCCAGCGGGAACCAATGCGACTGCTTGCCCGCCGCTGCCAGTTGGGCAGCAATGCTTGGGGTGTATTCGTCGGACACATTTACGAACACATCATAGGCCGCAAGCTCCCGGGTGGGGTCTAATTGATGCGGATTGGGGTAAGCGCCAACGCGCACCGAAGCGGCAAACCAATCTTTAAATTCCATGTCTGTGCTGGTCTTACTGTATAGAGGAGGCCCTAGTAGTCGTGGCTTTCTAAGTCGCAGTTGCGGGGCAAGCCGGGGTATGGATTTGCTGTTGAAAGGCAGCTTGCTTCTAAGTAGTCTGCCAGTGCTTCGTCTGTCAAGGTGTTGATGTAGTGCCGAAACTGCGCAACCCGCGTCTTCACGGCGTAGGCTGCGGCAAGGTCAACCGCCAACTGCAACACCCCGTCATGCTGCCGATTCCCTTGCAACACAAGGCTTACGAATTGCTTGCTGACGCCCAGCTTTTGGGCAATGCTACTCTGAGCGCCGGTGGGTAATTGGTCCATCTTTTTGGTCTTACTGTATAGAGGAGGGAGAGGCGGGCGGCAGAACGACTGGCTTTGTTACGTCGTGCGTCCAATTGTCTTGGCAATACGGACAGGTCGGCGCGGCTGCATCCGTGGATATATACTGGCAGCGGTTGCAAGCAGGGAAAGTTTCACCTGGCTTGATGTGACTTGTGGGCGATTGCTCCATTGCTACAGCTTGATTTTTCTGCGATTGTGTACCGTCTTAAAAACCTCAAGGCTAACGCCCATTGAATTGCCATTATCAATCATGTCTTCCAAGGCATCCAACACGGCAGGCGGACTGAGGTCGCGGCCCTTTAGCAGTTGAAACATGGTCGTAATGGCGTCCACTATATCAACCGTCATTTCCTCGTCTGTGCGGCTTGGCCTGTTGCGTTCAGCTAACAATCGGGCTACTTCCGTCTCGGCTTTGCCCGGTTTTTTGGGCGGCATCTTAAGCGGGTTTTTGGGCTCTTTCATGCGTGTAAGTTACAAACAATCAAATGAATAACCTACCAATACTTCTACTTTCTCACGCAATCGCGCTGCTTGTTTTCGCGTGGTTCACCATCCGCTACGAAGCCCCGCTGAACGTACGGATGATAACCGACAACGGCAGTGCCGACGACCTGAAGCGCGGGTTTCACCAGCGCCGGACGTGGGTGCGTTTCTGGTGGTGGCTGGCCTGCGTGGCGCTGGGCTCAACCCCTCTCCTGTGGGGAGGGGGTAAGGGGTGGGTGTTGCCGGTAGGCGCACTGGGTACCCTGCTGGCCGTGTTCTTCCTGCGCACCTTCGGGCCGCTGCTGAACCACGGCCTAAAGCTAGACTACAAAAGCCGCTTCTACGCCTCGCCCAAGTCGGCCAGCTTCCCCGATGCCTACGTGTGGCGGCATGTGCGGCAGGGCTTCCCGAATGAATCCGACGAGGCCCTGCAAGGCCGGGCCAACCTCGTCAATCAATACTGGCTGAATACGTGCCTTGTTGGCGGCCTTGTGCTGTACGTGGCCCTAATGACAACCTATCTCCTATGAGCCCCCTCGACACCCTCCTCACCACCCACGCCGCCCAACTCCAGCAGTTGCTGCCGCCCCACCTGTGGCCCCTGAATCCGTGCAAGACGGAGCAGTTCGGCCCGCTCACCAAGTACACGCTGGGCGAAGACCAACCCGGTATCTGGGCCATGCTCCACCACCTGCGGGCGGCCGACACCGGAGCGCCGCATGACCACCCGGTCAATTTTCATACCTACATCGTGTCCGGCGGCTACGTGGAACGCCTTTACGAAGGCGGAGCCTGGCGGGATGTGGCGCGGCTGCCCGGCCAGGACCACCTGATTGAAGCAACCTGCATTCATTCCATTATCGAACTACCAGCCGGCGAGTCCTGGTCCCTCTGCTTTGCTGGGCCTGTCGTGCGCGAATGGAAGCACTACCCCGAATTGATATGACACTCCTTGCCTCTCCCGCAGCCAACGAATCTATTTAATTGCTTGTTTATCAGCAGTATAATGCTTATATTTAAGCATGAAAAACACTCAGCAAACCCCGCCAAAACCCACCGCCATGATGCGGATCGGCCATGTTAAAATCAATCATGTTGTACCAGCCCATATCCTGGCCGGGATTAATGCGGGCTACGATAAGACAATTTCCAAATGCCCCGTTGTTGGCCTAAAGGTGTTGTTTCACGAAAGCGGGGAGGCTTACTCGGTGGGCTTTCGGCTGAACGGCTACACGTTGGGCGGCAGCGGGGAAGGCGGGTTTGCCCCGGGCCCATTCATGCGCTTTTCACCGGAAGTGGTGGCCTACCTGAGCCATGTTGCTGACCAAGCACTGGCCATGGTTCAGCCCATTGTCACCACGCATTAAAGAATGAGCCCTGTCGCCTCTCCCGCAGCCAACGAAACAACCCGTATTCGGGTGTGTTGGCTGCCGCAATGGGTGGGGGCGGGGTAGGTAGAGGTGGTTTCTCTTGGTTGTGGTATTGTCTGTGGAAGGATATAATACCCGGTAAAAAGCCTGTGCCTTAACTTGGTGCAGGCTTTTTTTCGTATATTTGAATAAGGAATCGGATAGGGCGGCCATGCTTGCAAGTAGCAGGGTGCAGCGTTGGACAGACTGCTTAGAACCATCAGCCATCCCCAGCCTATGAATAGGCAAAGGGGGAAAGTAGGGGCCTTGTCGCCATCGATTCCACCCCATCACCACCTACTCTATCGTGAGGGTGGAAACAAGCTCGACCCTTCATCGCAAATTACAGGCTGTGGTGATTGAAATGTGCATGCGCCATAAGCACAAGGGCCGACCATCTTGCCTGTAGCCCACCGAAGCCTTTCGTTCCACGTTAGCGATTCATGTAGGGGGCGCGGGCACCAGCGCTGGGGTTACAACCTACACGTCGAATCAAGCACGGAAGGTAGTCCTTGCGGTAAGACCAAAAGGCAACAAAAGCCCCGGCTCCTGTATCAGAGGCCGGGGCTTTTGGTTTGCGCTTAGTCGTACACCGAATCCGCAACGTTATCGAGCTGCTGCGTCAGCATGGGCCGGACGTAGCGCTCGGTGGTGGATTCTTTCTTGTGGCCCAGCATGCCCTGCGCCGCCCGGATGGACCCGGTGGCTTCAACGGTGTGGGTGGCCAGCGAGTGCCGGGCCGTGTGGGAGTGCAGCCGGCCGGGCAGGTCGAGCAGCTGCGCGCAATCCTGCAGCCCGTGCCACACCAGGGTGGTTGCGGCCTTGCGGGCCTTAAACTTGGCTTGCACCGAAAGAGCAGCATAGTTGGCGGGCAACAGCGGGAACACCAGCCCGGGCTTGGGGCCGTAATGCGCCAGCACCTTCAGCAACTTGGGGTGCAGCTTCACGTCGTGCTCCCCGCCGCCTTTTTCGGCCCGGAACCGCGCCCGGCCGTTGGCAATCTGGCCCCAATCCAGCTCCAATACCGGGCCCAGGCGCGAGCCGTGCAGGTAGTACTGGCACAGGTAAATGTCCCGGGCCCACCGCGCCCGGCCGGGCACCAAGTCCAACGCCGCCAGCCGGGCCAACTCTTCCTTGCTGAGCACGTAGCGGGCGCGGCTCAGTTTCTTGCCAGCAGCGGGGGTGGCCACGGCAAACGGGTTGGCATCCTTCGGCCGGGCCACGGCAAACAGGGCCTGCAGGCGCGGCACGTAGCGAACCGCCTGGGGCACGGCGTGGGCAAAGTCGCCCACCAGGTCGGCATCCAGCAGGGGCAGGGGCAGGGCCGGGCGGTTGAGCCAGGCCTTGAAGGCGCGGAGAGCGGTTTGGTCGGTGGCGTGGCTGTAGGGGTTCTTCCGGCTGGCCAGCGCGGCATCGAGCAACTTCAACGCATCCGGCACCGGCGCCGGCTTGGGCGGCAATAGCGCGGCCCGCACCTGGCTGGCCGTCACCGAGGCCGCGCCCGGCAGTGGCTGGAGCGTGGAATTGAGCAGACGGGCCGACGCCTCGAACTTGTCGAGCACCTCGTTGAGCGCCCGCGTCACCTCGTCCTTGCGGCTCTTGGGAATCAGGCGCTTGGTGGCCTTGTCCCATTCCTGGGGAAGGCAGCGGATTCCGGGGCTGGCTTCGGCGCGGGTGCCGTGAATGGTGATGCGTAGGGACACGGGGACTTTGCCCGCGGCGTTGGCCTTGGCGTTGTTTATCCAAAATGTCAGGTCCACGTGCTGCTGCGCGAGGTGGGCCGCCAACTGCGTAGCCGCAACCATAAGGCAGGAGCAACGCAATAATGCAGCCGTAATATATAAAGGAGGGAGCCGCAGCAAACGTTTGGGAAACCCCGTAGCAGGGGTAACCTCGTGGCTCAACGGCTCGCAGAGGCAGGGGAGGGGGTAACCGGGGCTACTGGGGCGGTTTTAGCCCCTGGCAGTGCCGCCTGACCGCTTTTAAATAGCGTAGCACAAAGGTACGGCTATTCTAAAATGTGGTCAGGCAGCAACCCGGTGGCGGTTTATTTAGTTCGGTGGGGGAGGGGGTAACCGAATCAAGACCGAAACAGGGTTTGAACTAGCGCAGCACCCTTACGCGGCCACTCGAAACTGCAGCACCCGGCATTCGGGGGCGGCTTCCGTAGCGGTCGCAGCATAAGCTGACTGCCAACGGCGAATCGAGTGGGCGGGGGCAGCTGCATCTGCGCTAGCTAGCGGCTTTCGGAAGGCATCGCGCCAGGCGTCTATGTCTTCCTGCTGGCGCTCGATGATGCGGTCCTTCTCAGCTAAGCGAATCAGCAGCTGTTGTACAACCGGGTCGTCGTCGTAGAGGTAGGGGCCGGAAGCCTGCCCGGCGGCCAGTTCCTTTTCGACTGGCTGCACGGTGGGGTGGGCGGTGGCGCGGGCTTCGCCGTGGGCACGAGTGTGGGCTACTGATACGCCTTTCTCATTGTGGCGCCCATTTGGAAACGGCTCCCCTTCGCCCGTAGTCAACCATGCCGCGTCGATGTTGGGATAGGCTTCAATAATCTGGGCCAGCATCTTGCGGCCCGGCTCGTTGCGGCCTACCATATAGTTGCTGATGGCTTGCGGGGTGCTGCCGATTTTCTGGGCAAACTGCCGGGCATTAAGGCCGACCGACTCTAATAGCCGCGTGAAGATGCGCGCTACGTCTGGATGCTTTGGGGGCTCTTCCATGTGTGAAAGTGTAGGATGGGTGAAAGAAAGAATAGTTAGTGTCAAAAACTGTTGCTATTAGCAACAACTTTTGCTATATTTGCGTTGTTACTGTTGCGCCGAACAGCATTGTAACGCCGCAAACATACAACAGGTTTTGACATTAACCACAATTTCACATGGCAGCACCTAAAAAACCCTCCCTTACGAAGTCCCGAGAGGACTTTGACGCCCTCAAGCCCTTGCCCACCAACTACGGCATGCGGGTAAACCTGCACTTCCCTGAAATCAATCTAAAGCTGCTGTATCGGGCCGTTGCTGGCCGGGTGGAGTATCCAGCTGGCTTAGAGGCACTAAAGGTTATTTCCCGGCTGTATAGCGGGGCCAACAAGCAGCACCTGCAAGCCGCATGAAGACGCCCATCAGCTACTACGGCGGGAAGCAGCGCCTCGTGCCGGAAATCCTGCCGCTCATTCCGCAGCACCGCCGGTATGTCGAGCCGTTCGTAGGCGGGGCCGCGCTTTTTTTCGCCAAGGACCCCAGCGCTCACGAAACCATCAACGACTACGACCAGCGGGTGATAAACTTCTGGGAGGTGGTGCAGACTCGGTTCGATGAATTGGCAGCCCGCATTGCTCTCATGCTGAATGCTGAGGCATATTATCAGCGGGCTTATGCTGTACTGAAAGCCCCGAAGGGTGACCCGGTGGAATATGCCTGGGCTTTCTGGGTGCAAACCAATATGAGCTTCAGTAAAAAGCTATTTGGCGGCTGGGCGCACGGTGTCAACCTAAAGGATATTGGCAGTCAAGCCACGACGCTAGCCAGCAGCAAGGAAAGCCTGCAGCGCGGCGTAGCTGGCCGGCTGTCGGGCGTAGATATTGCCTGTCGCGATGCCGTGGGCCTGATTCAGTTGAAAGATGGCCCCGACGCTTTTATGTATTTCGACCCGCCTTACAAGGGTTCGGAGTGCGGCCACTACGAAGGCAAGCAAGAAGTATTTGACCGGTTGCTCGAGGTGCTACCGACGCTCAAATGCAAGTGGCTAATGAGCAGCTATCCCGACGAACGGCTAACAGCACTACGCCTGCAGCACGGCTGGGAAAGCATGGACCTAGACCGCAATCTATCGGTGTCAGGCAAGCACAACGCGGGCAAGCGCAAAACCGAGTGCCTGACCTACAACTACTCCCTGGCTGCCGAGCCTATTGGTCTATTTCAAGTTGAACACCTAACCGCGTAATTCATGAATCAGCAGCTAATTCCCATCAGCAAATCCAAGCAGGGCCGCGACGTGGTATCGGCTCAGGCGCTGCACTACTTTCTAGAAGTAGGCACCCGCTTTGATATTTGGTTCAACCGCCGCATCGAGGAATTTTCTTTTGTGCAAGGCGTTGATTTTCAGGGACCAATTTTGAACAGTAACGAGGGTGCCGACTATGTTATCACGCTCGACATGGCTAAGGAGCTATCCATGTTGGAGCGGAACGATAAAGGCCAGCAGGCCCGGCGCTACTTCATTGAATGCGAGAAGCAGTTGCGGGGCCTTGTTGAAGCGCCCCGGCCGGCCCTGCCCACCAATTACAAAGAAGCCCTAACTGCCCTGCTGGCCGAAGTAGAGCAGAAAGAGCAGCTAGAGCAACAGTTGGCCCTGGCTGCCCCAAAGCTGGCCTTTGTGCAGTCGATTGAGGCCAGCACCAACGCCCTGACCTTCGCCGCCGCCGCTAAGTGGCTGAAAATACCCGGCATTGAAGGCCGTAACAAGCTGGTAGCCCGCCTGAAGGCCGATGGCTACCTGATGGCCAGCCGTGAGCCATACCAGCAGTATTTAAATCAAGGGCTGTTTCAGGTACAGCCACAGACTTACCAGCCGGGCAAGAAAGAAGAAAAAGGCACTAAAGGCGAGCGTATTACTAACAGCACCCGCGTTACGCCAAAGGGTATTGAGTACTTCGCTAAGCGATACAGGCCCGCTGCATGATATTTTTTTGTTGATTGTAGCAACAACTTTTGACGTAATTCGTTGTAGTTATCAAAAGTTGTTGCTACATTTGAATTATCAACCTCCCCACTCCCTCACCAACCCCAGTCATGAGCCAGAACGCCGCCGACATCCTCTTCTCTGAAATGCACGACCTATTTGGCGCTCATACGGGGGCAAGCGCTTGGCGGGAGGCGGCAGATGGTTTGTCAAAGCGCCGGGAGGTACGTGCGTGCTACGTGACTACTGAGGCGGCTCTCGAATACGCATGTCGCCGCTTAGATGCAGACGACGCCCTTTGCCTGCGGATGGCTTACGCAACGGGGCAAGCCCTGCTTTTCGCTGAATGCTTGCGTGCCAAACGCCAAGCGCCAGCATTCTCCGCGCTACGGGTGGGTACTGCCGAGGAGGTGTCGGCTCACCGGCTTTATCCCATCATTCGATTTACTCAACTCAAGCCACTGTACAGCTAAATCCATGTTCCACATCGAAGACCCCAACGCACTGAAAATCGCCACTGATAAGCAGGTGCGCGCGGATTACGAGGCCGCTTTTTTGGCCTATCAGCTAACCGAAGATGATGAGTACGGCACCGAAATGGCCGGACGCATGCACATCTACCGTGAAGAGCTAAAGCGCCGAGGTGTTTGGCAGGACTAGCCCCACCCCGCCCGCCCCTACAGAAACACCAGTCCCTACTAGTCAGAACGCCATGAGCCAGACCGCCAAAGAAAAAGTTGCCCGCCTCTTATCAGGCGCCTTGGAAATTACAGCTTCGGATGCGCCGCCCGTCCCAGCTGGATTGGCCGCACGCACCGCCGCTATGGCGGCCGACCTACCCGTGGTGCGGCGCATTCTTTCCCCCTCCTATACCGTGAGGCCAAGCCTAGAAGCAAACGCCATTCGCTGCACTTCTCACACCGGAATAGCGGATGACACTGATGCGGCATTTGACGCGGTAATGACTGCTTTCCGTCGGCACTTCGGCGAGCGGCTGCTAGAGGTGAGCCACAATGTCTGCGCCTTCCACCAAGACTTTACCATCTACCTGGCCAACCGCTAACCGCCACCCCTACAACAAGAAGAGCCGCCCCGCCAAACAAACTTTTTAACCATTTCATCGCCATGTACAACCTGAACAAATCTCTCGCCCACGACCTACGCGACCTGACAAAGGAGGAGCTTTTCGCGGATATCAAAACAGCCACCTCTGCTTTGCAGCATGCCCGGCGCGACTACGAGCGCGAGAAGCCCCTGTATGTTCTGGAAGCGGTGCTTGGGGAGCTAAACGTGCGCTTCCCCGGCTGGCAACAAGAATTTTACCCACCCTCGGCCTATGCCGCACTGGTGAAGGTGATGGCGGTACGGGCACAAGAGTTGGCTACAGCGGGAGACATAGAGCCGGGGCATTACGTCGACACCGCCGGGGAGGTGCGCCATGAAAGCGAAAGCTGCGGCACTGACTGCACGAGTTGCGGCTATGAAGTAGGCCCGGACGGCTATTGCCAAGAATGCGCTGCTGACAATAACTGCTAACACCCCTAAAACCAAGAAGAGCCGCCCCGTTCGCAGCGGTGCGGCTCTCCAAAACCAAATCCTTTAACGCCGCAAAGATGCAGAAGAATACCCAAAAGCCCGTCATCAACCTTGCCGAACTGGCCGTGGTGACCACCCGCTTCCCCCAGCCGCTACGCCAGCGTCTGCCATTGCCCGTGCTGCAAGTGCGGCTTTATGATTTGGCGATTGAGAATCAGAGCCTGATTGAAGAAGTGGAAGCCGTGTACGACCACGAAGAAGCCCGCCGGAACGCCCGGCCGGTCATGTTCGCCACCCGCTAATCTGCTGAAGCCATGACGCACCCCATTCCTCCCTATCCGTTCTCCCAGCCCACGCCCGGCGAGTACGATGCCCTGGCCCCGCTCCGGGATGCTGCCAAAACCTACACCGAAGCAGCCATCGACCTGTGCGCACCCTTTGGCCTGCGGCCCACCTGCCACATCGTTTCGGACCGCACCGGCCTGCACCTTGACATTGAAGTACGTGACCTGGCCGACGAATTACAGTTCACTGCGCTCGGGGTGGACCCCCTGATTGACTTGAAGCGGCAGCTGCCCCAGTCCCATACGGCCGCCTGCGAGGCCCAGCGTCGCAGCATCGGCTTTCAGCAGCGCCAGCCATGAGCACCCACCAACTGAGCGAAGCCGCCGCCGATTCCGCCCGCCGCCTCGCCTCCCACTACCTACCCAGTGGCTACCGGGGCCCGCTCTACGCCATGCCCGCCGCCATTCGGCACGCCCAATCCCTCACCCCGCCCCGCCCTGCCACCCCGGTACGGCCGGCCCTAACGCCTCTTCAGTAGCCATGACGACTCTTAGCATTTTGGCACCACTGCTGCCTTATACGCCCGAAGTAGAATATACAAGCGGTAGCGGCCATGTTTTCCGGTGCCTGCTTATTGGCCTTAACAAGTCGCACGCCCGCGTTATGCACTTGGATACGTCAATCAGCCGGGTGCAATATCAGTCGGTAGGCATACAAGACCTGACCCCCGTCCTCTGCTCCTTCGACCAGTTGTGTACTCCCTTAGAAGATGGAACAGTGCCGGCGGTGGAAGTGGCGAGGCTGTTGGGCCGGGAAGCCGAAAGAGAATACGACTTGGTAGCGGGCGAGAACACGCGTGGCAAGTGCATTGAACTCCATTTTGATGGCAGCTACCGGGGTACTCTACTAGAAGAATGGGAAACAACGGGCCAATGGTCTATCCTGAAAGTGGCCGACTATCTCCGCTCCAAGCAATTCGCCGTGGGCCTGTCTTCTGAACAGTATATCCGAAAGGAGTCGTAGCCATGGCCCGCAACGCTGCCTCCACGCCCTACCTAGAGGGCCTGACCCGAAACGAGACGATGCCCCAGCCGCTCGGGGAATGGGTGCGGGCCGAACTGGAATTCGGCGTGCACGGCACCCTGAACCGGCTGGCGCTGGCGGCGGCCCTCGAAGGCTGCGCCGGCATCCCCGCCGCCCACCGCGAAACCAAGGGCGACCCGGCCGACCGGGCCCTGTGGCTGGCCGGCTCCGCGCTGGAAAGCCTGCACCACTGGTGGAAAAAGGACCACCGGGCGGCGCTGCTTGATGCCTGCCGGGTAGCCGCCACCAAAGGCCAGACGGCGGGGCTGCTCCGCTGCTGGTGCACCTGGCGGGCCACGGAACGGGCCAAGCGCTACGAACAGGAATACGCCCGCCAAGTGCAGCCCCAAGCCGCCTAACTGATTTCTCCCCACCCTTTCACACAACGAAGATGAAAAGCCAATACACCGCCCTGCAAGGCCGTAAAGCATTGCTAGATGCTTGCATAAACACAAAGTCAGGAAGTAAAGAAGTCGTGGTATCCGGCACGGTAGTGCACGAGGTATTGCTTCTGCTGGAAGACTTGGACCCAGCCCTCAGCCCCGCCACCGCGCTTGCTCCTACTACTGGAGAAGCCGCCGGGCCGCAGTGGTCGTTGGTGCTAGACGACCTGCCCGAAGATGGCGCAGAGCCGCTGTACGTGCTAGGGCGCTGGGGTGACGGGGATATTCGGCGTTGCCAAGTTTACAAAGGCCAGTTGTCCTGTGGCTTCCCCGCTCGTGGCGGCAACCCGATTTGGTGGATGCCCGAACCCGTCAACCCGCCTGCATTGCAACAAGACGGGGAGTGTACTGCCTGTCAATACCCACGCTATATCCTCAAAGACCAGTATTGGGGAAGCTGCAGCAATGAAGAATGTCCCGCATTTAAAGAGGACATGGCATCTGCCAGCTATATCAATTCCACCGCCCCTGTAGCGCCCGCCAACACCCAAGCCGATGCATAGCTTCCTCCTCGAAGCCGGCCGGGCGCTGCTCTGCCTGCTCTTTGGCTGCCTCTGGCTGGTGGTCCTGGTGGTGTACATCGTGCTGATGGCCGCCCGCTTCCTGCTCTTCCCCCACCCGCACAAGGGCCGGCCGCTGCTGGAGGTGTCGCCGGACGCATGAGCCCGATGCCCGAACCCCAGCCCGGCCGCTACCTCGATAGATGCGGCACGCCCTACGAAGCCAGCCGGGATAAACAAGCCCGCTGGTGGGTCAAAAAGCTCACCACGAAAGAGCCGGTGGCCTATCCTAAGCCCGATTTCCCAGCCGCCGTCAACGCCGGCATTTTCACTTATCAGTCTTAACCATACCGGAAGCATGAAACCCACCGCCACCGTTCGCAACCCGCGCGACATTGCCCGCTCCCTCGCCATGGCCTGGCGCGACCTCCAAGATTTAGACTCCGCCCCAGTCGCTGAACTGGGCCAGCGCCGGGACACGCTGCTGGAGTTGCAGGCCAGCAACGACGGGCGGGCGGGCCGATTCCCCGGCTCCGCTTACCTGGAAGCCCTACAGGATGCCTTGGCCCGTCGTGCCCGCCGCTACCTGGCCGCCGCCAAAGAAGCCCAGCAGCGCCCGCGCAAACCAGCCGGCCCCTACAGCACCGCCTTTCACGCCGTGGTCGCCGGCCACGCGCCCAAGCCTCATTCCATTTACGCCTAGCGCCTCCCCCCCCCCTATGAATCCCATCGACCTCACCACCCTTATACCACGTTGCCACGAAGCCAGCAAAGCCAATGGCTGGTGGGAGCCACGCCCCTACGCTGGTCAGCAGCTTATGCTGGTCGTGTCGGAGCTATCCGAAGCACTAGAAGCTGACCGGACCGGGAAGCGGGCCAATATGTCCGGAATGAAAGCCGAGACAGCATACATCGCCTCTCTTGCTGGCGAAGACACTAATTGGGGCAAAGAGCGGTGGGCTATTGCCTTTCGCGGCTTTGTCAAAGATTCGGTTGAAGACGAACTGGCCGACGCTTATATCCGGCTGTGCGACTACGCGGGCGGGTTTGAGTTAGGTCCGCCTGCATTGCTGAGCGCCCAGCTTGAATTGTTGCGCGAAAAAGCAAGTCCAAACTGGCCAGCCTCAAACTTAGGCGAAGCCCTGTTAAGGATTACAAAGCAGGTGGTTGGCATAGCACCAGATAAAGCCAACACGGCATTTACCTACTGCAAGGCCCTTTCATTGCTGGAGATGCTGTGTGCCTCACAAGGCATCGACCTGGCAACTCACATCGACCTAAAGCTAGCCTATAACGCCACGCGCGGCCAGAAGCACGGAAACAAAGCCTACTAGCCCGGCTCCCTCACTCCGCTACTGGAGTAGTAGAAGCCGCCGCGGCTACTTCTGGTAGCAGCACAAAGGCTACCCCGTCAATTTTTACCCCCTCTACCTTGCCAGCATCGATGCGGCGATACACTTCTACGGCGCTTATGCCCAGCTTACGGGCATAGCTGGAGACCTTTTGCATCCGGCCTAAGTAGCTGGAAATGATTCGTTGTTCGTGGGTTACGCGCATGACACTGGCTATTAGATGCTGCAAATATACTGGATAATTTAACGTACTACGTATTGCGTAGTACGTTAAACGTATTACCTTTGTCAGCATGAAGATTAAGTCGTTCGCTTTCCGCTATGTATCCAACGATGGGGCACATGTCTATAACAGCCCTTATGTCTATGTCTTGTGGTGCCCGTTAGCCAAGCAGATAAAATATGTGGGCTACAGCTCCCAGGTTCCGCGCCAACGCTTTCTAAGGCACCTATCCGAAGCAAGAACAGTCTCGAATCATCACCGGGCGAAAAGCAAATGGATTTACGACCTGCTTCAGCAAGGGCATTATCCCAGACTAAGGGTGGTGAGATACTTTGATAGTATCTGCAATGCACTGGTTTGCGAAGCTGCATTAATCGAATCAATAGGGGTCCGGCGCGAGCTACTAAACAGCAGTAAGGGAGAATTCGGCCTCATCGCCTTTTACAAATCACAACAATCATAAATCATTAATAATCAAAGAAATGCCTACTTTCGCCATCCGCCTCAACGCCCTCGCCGCCGTCAATGTCATCACCAACCAACCCGTGCCTGCCTGTTCGGAAGAGTTCACGGTAGAAGCTGCCGACCGCCGCGAAGCCCTCCGATTTGCCTACCGGGATATGACGCTGCGCCTCTCGGGGCAGGAATTGGAAATCTACATTGATGGCACCCGTGAACTGGGCAATCACTAAGCCCATGCGTGTGCTGGTCGCCTGCGAAGAAAGCCAAGCGGTGTGCCTTGCGTTCCGCGCATTGGGCCACGACGCTTACTCCTGCGACTTGCAGCCATGCAGCGGGGGCTACCCGCAATACCACATCAAGGGAGACGCCATCAAAGAAGCTTATTCCGGCAAGTACGATATGATAATTGCCCACCCTCCCTGCACGAAGCTTTCGAAAGCCGGCGCCCGCTGGATGTACCAAGGCGGGCAACTCAACCAGGCACGGCTCGCAGAGGCTCAGGAAGCCGCCCGCTTCTTTCGGCTGCTACTGGACGCGCCTGCCAGATACAAGGCTATTGAAAACCCTGCTCCGCTGCGAGTAGCCGGGCTTCCTGCTCATTCGCAGGCTATTCAGCCCTACCAGTTCGGCCACCCCTTTTCGAAGAAAACCCTGCTGTGGCTGATTGGGCTGCCGATGCTACGCCCAACCCAAGTACTTACTGAGTACGCCCCTTACCTGCCTTCCAATACCGGCGGCGCAGCCAGGGGGCAGAAAGCCACGGCCGGAATCAGCGGGGCGAAGGCGCGCAGCAAAACCTTCGCTGGCATTGCTGCTGCAATGGCCGAGCAGTGGGGAGGGCTACCCTGCGCCAAGCCTGTCTTTGTTCAGACCGCCTTTCAATTCGCTGCCTAGCCCCCTCCACTTCCTTCCTAATAGACCAAGAGCCGAAATCATGAGCCAGACTTTGAAAGCCGATAAGGGGTTGTTTAATGGCTCCTGCAACCGCACCGCCTGCCAAGTGCCGGGCGCAACGTGGTACAATATTGCCACGCAGGCATACTACTGCCGCTCTTGTGCTGGCTTGATTAACTGGCCGGGCGGGCGGGCTGATGCCATGCGTTTGTTTGGGCGCGAACTGCTCTGCACCGAAGGCCAGCACCATGCTTAGGCGCACCCCACTAAAGCCCGGCGGCTCCCTCACCCGAACCGGCCCCCTTTCCCGCCGCTCCCCCGGCCTGTGTGCCACCAAGCGGGCCCAGCGCAAGGCCTACAAAGAAGCAGCCGAGACGGAAGACCCCTGGTGCGTCTGCTGCGGCCGGCCGGGGAGTACGGACCACAGTCATTTATTCCCGCAAGGGCGGTTCCCGCAGCATCGGAATAACCCGCTCAATTGGCTTAAAAAGTGCCGCGCCTGCCATCGGTTATTCGAGGACAACAAAGCGGCCTTCGCGGTCCGATTCCCGGCGGTGTGGGTGGACATCCTGCGCCGGATGCAGCTGATAGATGCGGCGGCCTTTGCCGAGTTCGAAATGAAATATTCAACGCTAATCCCAACCCCATGAAGCCTGTAACCACCCCCGCGTACCCGTTTTATACCAAGATTGTCGGCCGAGACGGCAATATCGATTCTGTTGTAGCCTATATCACACCCCGCCACAAGGTTCAGCTTGACTTATTCAGCGGCCATGAGCACGCAGATATTGACGAAGCGTTTGGCAACAGGCAAGTATTCCCGCCGAAATGGGAGGCCACCGAAGAGCATCCTTGGAAGGAAGTGCTATCCACTAAAAAGGAATTTGCAGCCGGGCTTAAGCGCTTCAACGACCGAATAAAAGAAGCCCTAAATGGGCAGGACTACCGGCACGATACCACGGAGCTTTCGTGGAAGGTAAAAAAAGCTTATTCGATTTAGGCCATGAAAGAGGCTTATTACTTTCCGCACGATGCCAACGCCCGCACCGATGCGAAGATTCTGGAGCTTCGGGCGGAGCTGGGCTGGGAGGGCTATGGCCTGTGGTGGGCGTTGGTTGAGCAGCTGCGCGAGGCTGGTGACTATAAGCTAAGCAACACCCTAATCGGCGGCCTGGCAATGGGTCTGGCCATCCCAAAGGACAAGCTGCGCGCCTTGCTCGACCTGTGCATTGCTGTGGGCCTGCTGGTGGTGGAAGGCGACTGCTTCTATTCACCTTCGCTCCGCCGCCGCATGGTGGCACTGGACAACAAGCGGTTGGCCCGCGTCGAATCCGCCCGCAATGCCGCCGAAAAGCGTTGGCAGAAGCCATCTGATGCGAACGCAATGCCGCCGCATGCCGAGCGCATGCCCGACGCAATGCCAATCGATGCCACAATAGACTTAACTAGAGAAGACCTAACTAAACCTAACTTAACTAAAGAAGAGAATACTTCGCTACGCTCAGAGGACGCGGCTACCGCCGCTGACAGCGAGCCTCAAAAAAAAATAGAGGGCGAAGATTTTCAACCTGACAGCCCGGCCCCGAAAAAGCCCCCCGTTGCGGCCACCCCCCGCTTCGTGCCGCCCACCTACGACGACATGCTAGGCTACATGGTGAGCCAGCGGCCCAACAACCCGCCCGCCGAGCTGGAGCGCACCGCCGCCAAGTGTTTCGGCTACTATTCCGGCAACGGCTGGAAAGTGGGCAAAAACCCGATGAAGGACTGGAAGGGCGCCTGCCAGACCTTCCTGGCCGACGTACCCAAACTGCAAGCCAGCGCCAGCCCCGCGGTGATTCTGCCGGTGCAACAGCCTCAGTACGGTGGTTACCAGCGCCAACAGCCCATTTCCCAGGTCACCACCCGCACGGCGGCCATTGCAGGCGCCGATGCCATGTTCGACGCCGTGGCCGCTGGCCGCGACCCTTTCCACGACTAAGCCATGAATACCAGCCTCACCCTGTCCGCCCAAGGCCCCCTGCCTGCTCTTCCCGCCTCGATAGCCCCGGCGGCCGAAGCTTACGCTGCCAACGAACTGCCCGTAGGCATGCAGTCGCTGGCCGACGTGGGCAAGCTCTTCAACCGTCTGCTGAGCCGCGCCGCCCTGCTGCTGGGCCACAAAACGTGGCAAGACGAAGCCGAGTTGTTCGCCCTGGCGTCGGCTTGTGCGGCGCTGATGCACCGCAAGTTCGCAGGGCTGAAGCCGGCTGAAATTGCCCTGGCTATCGACAAGGGGGCCGCCGGCGAGTACAAGGCCAAAGCCGAAGACGTGGTGTACGTGCAGCTGCCCGCTATCACATCTTGGCTCTACGCCTACCAAACCACCGCCCGCCACGAAGCCATCAAGGCGCTACGCAAAGCCGAAGAGTCGGACGTATTAGCGCTGCCCGCCCCGGTGCGGGACTACGCGGCCGAAGTGGTGCAGCTGGTGACGCTGGCCGATGCCGGCGGCCTGCCTCCGGCGCCGGAGCTGGATTTCGGGAACGTGCTATACGACTGGCTTAAAGCCATTGGCGCGTTTCGGGACGGCTACTGGCCGGCAGGCACGCCCGACTACGGCAGTATCCGCGTGGAAGAAACCGATGCACTGCTTAGCGAACCGCCTTCGGCCGACGTGCTGGAGCGTCGCCGGCGGGCCGGGTTTCTGGACATGCTGCTGACCGGCCAATGGCCCGAAGGTCACCCACTGGCCCGCACTGTGGCCAATGCCTGCAAAAAGCGAGTGCTGCGCGAATGGGCAATACAGTACGCCGCCGAAGAAGCCGATGCCGCCGCCATCCTGGCTGGCCTCATTGCCTGCTACGCCCCCGCCAAAGAAGCAGCCTAACGCCCCACCCCCAAAGAAGCCAACACCGCCACCGAATCGGCTGATATTGTGGATAACTATTTGAAAATCAGTTGATTAAATGCTTTTTGCTTCGTAACTTCAACCTTCTCAACCCGCCTTCCCATGTCCCACACCGAAGACCCCCGCGCCGCTTACCAAGCCCCCGAAACACCCCCGTCCCCACCCCTAGTAGGAGAAGGAGCCGGCGGGGCGAAGTTGAGCGAGGGTCGTCGGGCTCAGTTGGCCAATGCTGTTAATGCTGTTGAGAGGTGGAAGCAGCGTTGGCTAGCAAAGTATGGGGGCCCCGGCAAGCCAACTCTTGAAGAACAGGCCATTATAGACCTGTGGCATGCAATGACCAGCGCTGAAGCCGACCTAAAAGACGCCCGCGCCCGCCTCCAAGAAGCCGAAGACGCCGAAGCCGCGCTTGCTGCTGCCCTGCCTGACAGCATCTTCCCCGACCGACCGCTCGTCGAGCGTGTCAAGTGGATTGTAAAGCACTATAAGATAGGCGTATTGGCTTTTAAAGCGTACTGTGAAGGCAAGCGGAAGCTCAAACTCGTCGAGGCTGACAATGCCTCCCTCCGCGCCAAGCTGGCCCAGGAAGACGAACAGGAGCGGCAGTTGCTCCAGCGGGATGAGGAACTGCGGAAGCTGCGGGGTGAGTGGGTGTCCTTAGCCGATGAAATGCCGAATACGTGGACACCTGTTTTGGTTGCGGCCCCGGCCCCGTCTGATAGCAGTTACCTTATCACCCTGCGTCGCACTTTTCTTCATGAAGGCGGCGGCGTGTTTGGCGTGCATGGTCACATGGAATGCAAGCGCACCGACATTACACATTGGCGATATCTGCCCGCCGCCCCCGACTTACCCAGGACGCTGCCCGTAGGGGGAGAGGCCGACCCATTCCCTTGCAAGTTGCCGCCCTACGAAGGTGGCCCACTCCACAACCCCGGGCCTGCGAATTGGAAGAGCCCGTTTCATCAAGACCCAGGCGAAGATGACTGATGCCGTCCGTCAGCAATTGGCCGCAGCAGGCGTAAAAATCGCGCCTGCTGCATCATCGGCCCCGGCAAAGGGGAAGACTAGCAAGGCTACGGGCTCCGACGCGCCCACAGCCGCAGAAACAACGGCCCGGCGCGAAGTAGTAGGCGTGGGCCGCCTGGCCTGGGAGAGCCCCGTCTTCGGATTGCCCGCCTACTACCGCAAGTACCGCCTGCTCAGTGCTGCGCAGGCCGATGAATTGGATGCCCACTTTTTCAGAATAACCGGAACCCAGCCATGACTTATCTCCAATTCGCTTTCTCGTCTTTTTGGCACTTTGCCGGCTGCTTTATTTCCCTCTGTGTGGTCACGTTTATGGCTGGCAATCTCACTTGGCGGCTATTCTACCTCCTCACGGTTGCCCTGCGCGGCTGGCCAAAAGACGCGCCTAAAGGGCCGGGGTTGAGCGACGTAATTGAGCTATAGCCCGCCCACTCCCCACCCCTGAGTAAACGCCATGAACCACCCCCACTCCTTCACCGGCAACCCCTTCGACCGGCCCCACCACCCAGCCCCTACGGCAGCACAGGAGCCGGCGCCGTGGCAACCAACCCCGCGCTACTACCAACTACTGCTGCGGGCTATCCTGAACGCAGTCGCGTATTCGCCTAAGCAACTATAGCTACTGGATTGGTGTATCTTTGAGTAGTCTTTTAAAAAGGCAAGATATGGCAAAGACAAAAACATCCTTCACTCCCGATAACCCCGGCCCCGGCCGACCGAAGGGGACACCCAATAAGTTCACATCTGCTATTAAGGAACGCATAGAGAACGTGTTGGAGAAACTGGACGAGACATTGTTTGATGACTTGATGAAGATTGAGCCGGGCCGCCGCGTGGAGCTTTGGGCGCAACTACAGGAGTACATCCGGCCCAAGCTGAGCCGCACGGCCGTTGTGGGCGATGCGGACAACCCGGTGCGTGGCGTCGTGACGATTGAAGTAAAGGGAGCGGTCAGGCCGCCCACAACCAGCGAAAAGGATGTTTCAGAGTAGCCCTGTCTTTGTCTGGAATTACGAAGCAACCGCCCCGGTTATCATCAATCAGGGCGGCACTTCATCGGGCAAGACCTACTCTATTCTACAAGTGCTATTTGCCAAGCTGTGCGCCGCGTCTAATCAGGTGTGCACGGTCGTTGGGCAGGACATCCCCAATCTAAAGGCGGGTGCGCTACGGGATGCGCTGGATATTTACAGCAGCAGCGAGGAACTGCGGCGACTCATCAGCGCCTACAATAGCCAAGACCGCATCTTCAAGTTCACGAACGGCTCGCTGATGGAGTTCAAGAGCTACGATGGACCCCAAGACGCCAAGAGCGGCAAGCGCGACTATCTGTTTATCAATGAAGCCAACGGCATTCCTTACCCGGTTTATGAGGAGCTGTACCTCAGAACGCGCCTACAGACCTTTATCGACTACAACCCCAACGCGGAGTTCTGGGTGCATGAATTTGAGATGGGTCAACCTGGCCGGGTGCTGTTTATTTCCGACCACCGCGACAATCCGTTTCTCTCAGACGCCACCCGCGCCAAGATTGAAGCCCTGAAGCTCAAAGACCCTGAGTTGTGGCGGGTCTACGCACGAGGCAAGACGGGCAAGATAGAGGGGCTGGTGTTCCGCGATGTGTACAATGCTGAGGAGTTGCCAGAGGGCGCCAAGTATCTAGGCACAGGTCTGGACTTCGGCTTTACCAATGACCCCACCGTAGCAATGGATATGTACTTGGCTGGCGGGGAGATATATTTAGACGAAGTGCTGTATGAGACGGGGCTAACCAATCCTGACATATATACCCGGCTGGTTAGTATTCGGACACCCAAGTTGTGGAGCATTGTTGCTGATTCGGCAGAGCCAAAGAGCATCGAGGAGCTGCGGCGCATGGGGCTACCGATTGAGCCAGCGGCTAAAGGTCCGGACAGTGTAAACGCGGGCATCGTGACGCTGAAGGCATACAAAATAAATATGCTGCCCTCTTGTGTTCACGCCAAAAAGGAGGGGCTTAACTACAAATGGAAGGTTGACCGACTAACTGGCAAGGCTACTAATCAGCCTGTAGATGCCTACAACCATACCTGGGACGCCTCGCGCTACATTGCTCAGGCTCGCCTACAGGCCCCGCCGCTTATTGCCTCCCGCGCCACGGCCCGCAACTGGAAGCGAGCTAGGTAAAATCCAATTCACGTTTGTCTACAGCCGTTAAATTCGACCATATTTGTCTTAAACCATGCTCACCCTTATCGACAAACACGGCTCCTACCAGCTCCCCACCGGCTGGCACGAGGTGACCACCCGGCAGTTCTGCGCCACCGACCCGCTCAAAACCATGGAGCAGCGGGCCAGTCACTTTGCGGGCCGCCCGATTCAGGTGAATGCGCTGGTAGCGGATGCGCTGGCGTGGATGCTGCAGGCGCCACCAACGGAGGGCGGCTTTGCGTATCCGCCGGACTTGGGGCAGGAGACGTACCTACAGGTCGAGAGTATCCGCGGCATGGTAACCAGCAAGCCACTGTGCGATTGTTTCGCGCTGGTTTACGCTGCGTTTAAGGGGCGGTATGATGATTGGGGTTCGGCCGAGTTTAACCAGGAACGTTCTTACGAATACGCAGACCGCTGCCTCGATTGGCCCATCACCGATACCTACCCCGCTGTCGCCCACTGCCTGGCCGAACTCAAACGCCTCAACGAGAAGTACGCCGAGTTAGCCGAGCCCGACCCCACCGAAGCCGCCCGCCGCGCCCGTGACGCCGGGGCCGATGAGTTGCTGGGGCTGTTCGGGCACTTCAACGTGGCCAAGGCGCTGGCCGAACGGGAGGGGTGCAGCATCGATGTGATTTATCAAAGAAGCTGGGAGACGGTAGCAATAACGCTTTTGCATGACAGAAGGCAGGCTATTTTGGCGGATACAATACAACGAAATAGTAGGCAAAATGCTGACTAATAACTTGTTTGCATGTTTCCCATGCCGTATATTTGTATATGAATCAGCAAGAAAGGTTTTGGGCAAAGGTTGACAAGTCTGGAGAGTGCTGGAATTGGACTGCCAGCATACGCAATGGGTATGGGCAGTTTGGTTTGGGTGCCGCCGCAGACGGCTTAGTGTATGCTCATCGGTTTTCGTTTGAGTTGCATTATGGCCCGTTGCCCGCTGGCGCTTTCGTGATGCATAGTTGCGACAATAGGCGCTGCGTAAACCCGGCGCACCTTTCGCCCGGAACGCTTGCTGATAATGTGGCCGACATGATGCAGAAGGGCCGCCACGGCGGGAACCAGCATAGCAACAAAACCCACTGCAAGTACGGGCATGAGTTCACGCCAGAAAACACCTATAAAAACGGCACGGGCCGTACATGCAAAACTTGCAGCTTTGCCCGTACTGCCGCCAAGCGTGCCCGCTTAAAACAGCAATCGTTATGACCAAAGAGGAAATACAGGCCGAAGTAGACCGATGCTTCGCCATGAGCGAGGCCGAGCTAGAAGCACACTTGCTAGAACAGCTCAACAGGCATCCTGACGCGGTGGACAAGGTGGGCGAAATGCTGGACTTTATTGCCGAATCTCTTAATAACGGCACTTTAGAACCGAAACCATGAATAGCCCCGTAGACTACATCTTCGCCGCCGCGCAAGCTGCCTTTGCCACTGAGCCCGGCACGTTCCTGTTCCAGTCGGCCGAACAGGCCACGCTGAGCCTCAACCAAGCCAAGGTGCCGGCCATCATCCTCTACGACTACACCACTAACCAGGCCGGCGCCACCGCCAAAGCCCAGGCCGCGCCGCTTACCCTGTACTTCGCCACCACCACGGCCGGGCCGGGCGATGACTCGGAGCTGCACCACGAAGCGGTTGAAGCCATGCGCGCCTTAAAGCGCCGCTTCTTTGCCGAGCTGGATAAGTCGCCCTACGCGCAGATTGAGGCCATCCGGGATACGCCGTTTCAGGGCGCTTACGAGGCCATGCTCGACGGCGTGGGCGTGCAGTTCACCCTGACCATTCCGGCCGGCAACTACTGCGCGGCGGCCCCGGTGGAGGTGCAGGCGGGATATCCATACTACTACAACTTTTACTTGTCGTAACAATGCAGGAATTAACCAGAGAAGATGTTGCTTTTGAGCAGAATCTTATTGGGCGGTATTATGCAGGGCCAAAGGGCAGAGATGGCAGAATGACTTGGGGCCACATCATGGGTTATGGCCACTCGGCAGACGAGGCCGTTCAGGATTTCTTGAATCAACTAGCCAAAGCCTCAAAGCATGCCCGCTGAACTCGACCAACTGCTGGCCTTCGGCAACGAGCTGCTGACCGGGTGCCGGGAGCAGCTGGCGACGCTGCCCATTACGCGTTTCGGCCCGGCGCAGGCCAGCGGGCGCACGGCGGCGGCGATGCGCGTGGAGGGCTCGGAAACGCCGGACGGCTACCGGCTGCAACTCATCGCCCCGTCGAGCATCCTGACGCTCATCTTCGGCCGCAAGCCGGGCCGGTTCCCGCCGTTGAAGGACATTGAGCAGTGGATTGCCGACCGCAACATCGTGCCCCGGCCCGATAAGAACGGCAAGAGCATCAGCACGAAGTCGCTGGCGTTTCTCATCGGCCGCTCGATTCGGGACAAAGGCAACACCGTCCACCAGCAGGGCGGGTCCAAGCTGTTCGCCGACATCCTGAACCAGGACAACATCAGCGCCGGCATCAAGGCCCGCGTCGTGCCGCTCCTGGTGCAGCAGGTGCTGAGCGAGATTCGGCAGGCGGTGGCGGCCTGATTGGTCCAATTTGGTCCACTTCGTTGGATAGCCGCCGAACGCGTTGGAAACTTGCGTGCTATGGCTGCTACCATCTCCAACCTGCTTGTTACCGGCCCAACGAGTCCGGGCGGGGCGGGGGCCCTCTCGTTTACGGCAACGGCGCCGGGCAACCTCGACGTGTACCTGGTTTCGACCGCGCCGCCCGGCCCTGGCTTTACGCCGGTTTCCGAAGAACGCTTGAACGTGCCCCCCGGCAACTTCAGCTTCCCCGGCCTCTACCCGCATCCGTACAACATCATCGTGTACCTGGCCGGCGGTATCGACCCCGTGACCGTGGGGGCCACCGTACCGGCCTACCTGCCGCCGCCCGTGGCCACCGCTACCCCGCCCGCCATTGCTGCCGCGCACCTGCCGATGCTGCTGGTGCTCGAAGCGGCTCCTACCGGCACCCCGCTAGCTGCCTCGGCCCTGCTGCTGGTGGTGGAGGTGTACCGCGGTGCCTGGGTGGAAGTCGGCCGGTTGCGCGGGGTGTGCGACGCCACCACCGGGCTGGCCCGCTTTGATTTGAGTGAATACCTGAAAACGCAGTTCAGCCCGACCCCGCCCGATGAGTCCGGCGGCTACGACCCGGCGCTGGCGATTGGCTACCGGGTGCGCTATGGCCGCGCCGCAGACTTCGACGGCACGGCGGGCGACGAGGCCGGCACGTTCGAGGGACTGGCCGTGAACGCGGCCGAAGTGGTGAATCCGGCCGGCGCGCCCTTGCCCCTGGCGCTGGGCCCGGCCGCGCCCTACGCGTCCGTACCGGCTGGCTTCGCCCGCTTCCGCTCGACGCTCGACGCGGCGGGCATCAAGAACAGGGCAACCGTGCCCGTGGTGGCCAGCACCTGCGCCTTTCGGCAGTTCGTGTGGCTGCACCCTTCCGGCGCGTGGGCGTGGGGCCTCTTCGGCGGCCGGCACGTACACGGCGTGGAGCTGACGGATGACGTGGTGGTGCGCCGCGCCAAGGGGGAGGACTACTACGTGGGCGGGGGGGACACCCGTGACACGCTGCAGGTGTACTCCGACCGCATCAGCTGGCCCGAGTTCCTGGTGCTGCGCACGATACGCAAGAGTCGCCGGGTGTACGAGCGCCTGCCCTCGGGCCTATACGTGCCGGTGCTGCTGGAGCGCGGCACCTTTCCCGAATACAAAGAAACCGATAAGCTGTTCGCCGTGGACTTCACGGCCCGCTACCCGGTGCAACCCGTGCAAACGTTCTGATATGGCACAAGATATTGATTGGGGTGGCCTGCCCCCTGGGGATTTCTACGCCACCTTTTGGGCTTACGGCAAGTGGTTCTGGGCTGATTTGCGCATTGAAAACGCTATGGAAGTTGCCCAAGGGGACAAGCGCCCAGGCTTCGCCTCAGAGGATGATGCGCGATTAGCATGCAGACAGTTTGCGTCATTGCCTCGCCTCGAACAAGAAAAGCTGCTCATCTACGCTCTTAAATGCTGACCCTCACCCTCGACGGCCAAGAAGCCGACCTGCCTCCTGATGCGGCCGTGGCGCTGAGCTTCCGTAACTCCGACCTGCGCCGGCTGGATACGCGGGAGACGGGGTTCAGCGAGTCCTTTGCCCTGCCGCTCTCCGGCCAGAACGCCAACCTGCTGGGCACGCCCCACGCCCTGAGCAGTCAGACGCCGGCCCCGTACCAGCGCCTGCCGGCCGCACTATCGGCCAATGGGCTGCCGGTGCTCTCGGGCTCGGCTATCCTGGAAGCCTCGGAGTCGGGCTACGAAGTAACGCTGCTGCAAGACACGGCCGACTTGTTCAACGGCGAGGACGCGGGCAAGAGCCTGCGCACCCTGGACTTGAGCGCCTACGACCACCCGCGCGCCCTGGCCAGCGTCACGGCCGCCGCCACCGATTCGCCCGCCCGGGGCTACGTGTACGCCCTGGCCGATACGGGGCAGCTGCTGGAGCGGGGCGATGCCGCCCTGGTGTACAGCGACCTGCCGGCCAGCGTGTACGCGGCCACCGTGCTGCGCGCCATCGTGGCCGACGCCCTGCCCGGCTACACCCTCACGGGCGCGCTGTTGCAGGACGAGCGCTTTGCCCGGCTGGTGCTGCCCGCCGCCACGGCCGGCCCCCGGCTGCGCGCGGGGTATGTGAAGCCCTACAACGTGCAGGCCACCGTGGCAGCCGATACGGTGTACTCCATGCCCTCCGCCATTGTTGGCGGCGCGGGGAGTCGCGTGCTGATTCAATTCCCGGTGCTGCAACTCGGCGACGACGCCCACTTTGCCGACCGGGCCCACTACAGCCCGCCGGGCCACGCCGTTGAAATTCGCGTGTCTGGCCGGCTGCTGCTGCGCAACGACGGCACCACCCGCAAGACGGTGCAGCTGCTCACCGCCCCCAACTACGGCCCGGCCCTGCCCCCGGGCAACCTGCCCAGCGGGGTGATTCTGGAAAACTACAACAGCGTCTTTAGCTTCGAGCTGACCCTGCCGGCCGCACAGCTGGCCGCGGGGGAATCGTTTTACCTGGAGTTCGTGAACCTGAACTTCAACGGCCCGGCCACCACCAGCATTACCCTGCTGGCCGGCAGCACCATCCGCTACGAAGTGTCGCCCTACGCCCTCAACGGCGCACCCGTGCACCTGGATGCCAGCCTGCCCGACATCACCCGGGCCGACTTCCTCAAGCTGCTGGCCAATCAGTTCAACGCCACCATTGCCATCGACCAGGGCACCCGCACGGTGCGTTTCGGCTTGTTCAACGAGTTGGAAACCAACCGGGGTCGGGCGGTGGATTGGAGCGCCAAGCTAGACCACGGCATCCGGCCCCGCCTGGAATACCGGCTCGGGGACTACGCCCAGCGCAACCTGTTCCGCTACCAGGAAGCCCCGGACGAGTACGCCCCGGTCTTCGGTGCCCTGAGCCCCGTGGAAGCGGCCGACCTGATTGGGGAGGGCGTGCTCCCGGTGCCCGACGCGACGCTGCCCGCTACAGCCGTGGCCTACGAGGCCCCGGTGACGCTGCCCGTGGAGCGCGACACGGCCGCCGCCCGGTTCCGCGCCGCCTGGCTGCCGCTCTTGCCACCCACCGACCCCGCCAACGCCCGCCCGGCCCTGCCCTACAGCAGCACCGGCGTGTACGCCACCGGCGACCGCGTGGTGGCCGTGGGTCGCACCTGGTCCTACCAGCCCCGCAACGCGCCCTACGGCAACAACCCGCCCGGCACCATTGGCGAACCGGGCTGGCAGGCCGAAGCCATCCCGGGCGAAGACGTTGCCGCCGTGGCCCTGCTGCACCCGGTGCCGGCCGTGACCATCAACAACGAGGCCGGGGCGGCGGGGTTGGTCAGCATCGGCGTGGCCCTCACCCGGGCCGGACTGCCCTTTGCCGATTTGCTGCCGACCTACCACGAAGGCACCGCCCGGGTGCTGGCGCGGGTACAGCTGCTGACGCCCTTCCTGACGCTGCGCCCGGCCGACATTGCCGGGCTCGACTTCGCCCGGCCGGTCTACCTCTCCATCCCCTGGGTGATGGGCTACGGCCAGATTGAGGGGTATTTCTATTTGAACCTGGTAGACCAATGGCAGCCCGTGCCCGGCAGCACCCGCGTGGAGCTGCTGCGGCTGGGAGAGCCCATTGCCGGGCTGGCTCCCGCCGCTACCCCGCTGCCCAACTACCCCGAACGCGCCCTGCTGGAAGAGCGCGACCGCAAACCCCTGCGCCTGGAAACGGGTGAAGCCATCCTGGAAGAGCCGCTATGAGCACCCCGAACGAAACCATTCTGATTCAGATTGACATTGCCGCCAACAACCAGCGGCTGGTCGAGCTGACCAAGCAGCTCAACGAGAACCGAGAGGCCCAGAAAGCCCTGACCCAGGCCGGCAAGGATGGCCGGGTGAGCACCGATGAGCTGGCCGCCGGGCAGGTGCGTTTGAAGCAGCAGGCCGCCGACCTGACGGGCGAAATGCGCGTGCTCACCAAGGCCAACGCCGACCAGGACAAAGCCACCAAAGCCGCTGCGGGCAGCATCAACCAGCTGCGGGCGGAACTGGCCAAAGGCACGGCTGCCTACAATGCACTGAGCGAAGCCGAGCGGGACAACACCGAGCAAGGCCAGCGCCTGCAGGCGGCCAACAAGGCCATTAGCGACCGGCTGAAAGAATTGGAAAAGGCCATCGGCGACACCCGCCGCAACGTGGGCAACTACAAGGAGGGCATCATCGACGCCCTGAAAGAAACCAACCTCTTCGGGGTGAACATCGGCCAAACCGCCGAGAACCTGAAAGGCGGGCTGACGCAGGGCCTCAACATTGCCAAGGCCGGCTTCGGCTCGCTTAAAGCCGCCATTGTAAGCACCGGCATCGGGGCGCTGGTGATTCTGCTGGGCAGCCTTTACGAGTACCTGACCCGCACCGACGAGGGCGCCGAAAACCTGGCGGCTGGCCTGGCGGGAGTCAAGGCCGGAGCCGAAGTGCTGACGGGCGAAGTGGTGGCGTTGGGCAAAAGCCTATACGATGCCTTTACCAACCCGCAGGCGGCCATTAAAAGCATCGGCAAGTTCCTGGTTGATGTGGTGTCCAACCCCAAAAAGGCCTTCAACGACTTCGTAAATGGGCTGGAATCCGGGTTTACGCGGGTAAAAACACGCATTGCCGAAGCCAGCTCGGCGGCCGTGGCCCTGTCCCGGGCCAACGACGTGCTGGAAGACGCCGAGATTGACGCCATCGCCCGCAACGCCGAGGCTGAAAAGCAAATCGGGCGCCTCACACTGGCCGCCCGGGACCGTAGCAAGAGCGACAAGGAGCGCCTGGCCAGCCTCGCACAGGCCGATGCCCTTGAAACGCAGGTGCTCAACCGCACCCTGGCCGTCGAGCGCATTCGGCTGGTGAACCTGCAAAAGGAGAACGAGGAGTCGCGCCGCCGCGGACTGCTGCAGGACGACGCGCGCCGCAAGGAACAGGAGCAAATCGCCAAAATCGACCAGCTGCAAGGGGCCGCCGCCGAAGCCCAGCAGGGCCGGCAGAACCGCCGCGCCGCCCTGCTGGAGCAGATTGCTGCCGACGAAAGGGCACTGGCCGATGCCGCCGCCGCCCGCATTGCCGCCGAGGGCGTGGCGGCTGACAAGGCCCTAAGCGAGGAACTGCGGCGCAACGAGCGGCAGCGCAAAGAGGAAGAAACCGCCCGCAAAGAGAAGCAGGCGGCAGATGACGCCGCGTATGCGCGTGACCTGGACGGTCTGGAGCGCAACCTGTCCGCCCGCCGGCTGGCACTGGAATCAGACCGGGCGAACGGGCTGGTAACGAAGGAGCAGTACGAAGCCCGCCTAAACGTTATTGATGAAGGAGGCTTTGCGGCCCGGGTGCTGCTGGCCCGCCACTACAACCAAGACGTGGCGAAGGCAGAGAACGAGCAAGCCAAAGCGCACAACGCCCTGCTGGAAAAGCAGACTGACAAGCAGCGCAGCGAGTACCAGAAGCTGCTTGGTGAGGCGCAGAGCTTCGGGCAGAATATTGGGGCTGTCTTCGGCCAAACATTGGCTGACTCCAACGCCACGCTGAAAGACTTCGCCAAACAGGCGCTGATACTGATACTGGATATGCTCCAGAAGCAGATTCTGGCGCAGCAGGCGGCCGCCACAGCCGCATCCTTGGCGCAACCAGATTCCGTGGCCACCTTTGGTGCGACTGGTTTGGCCCGCGCCGCTGTACTGAACGCACTAATTACCGCCGCGTTTGAAGCAGCTAAGGGCGTTATCGGCTCTTTCGCTACGGGCGGGGTGCCCTCTGAAACCGGCGGCATTATTCGTGGCGCGGGCACGGGCACCTCTGATTCAATTATTGCCCGTGTATCCAATGGGGAGAGCATTATCAATGCGCGTAGCACGGAGATGTTCCGGCCACTGCTATCCCACCTGAATCAGCTTGGGGGCGGCGCAGCCTTCCCTGGCTACGCCGTGGGCGGCATCCCCAGTCAACGCAGTGGCGCGCCCGATGGCGGGTTCATTGCTCGCACCCTTGGTCAGCAGGTCGGCATCGATTACAACCAGCTGGCGCGCATTATGTCGCAACACCCAACCTTTGTACAGGTGGCCGACATTAACAATGCCCAGGCCCGACGTGCGCAAGTGCGCAACCTCAGCACGTTGAGCTAGGGCTTCATGCGCTGCCGAAGGTCGGCAACCGCCTGCTCTGCGGCTTTGCTGACAGCGCTACGGTAGGCAACAAGTTCCGGCAGTGGCCTGCCCTTGCGATAGCCATCTGGGTTCTTTAATACGCGCTCTATCGGGGCTACGCCTCCCTTCGCCGTAGCGGATACCCCATTAGTAAAGTGCTGTACATCGGCCGTCTTGTTTTCAAAGTCCGTCAACTCATAGCTATAGCCACTGCCCAGCACTCGGACGGTGGCCGTGTAGCGCAGGGTGCGGCCCGAGCCGAGCGGTTGCTCCCAAAGCCCCGCCACGGTTTTGTGTTCTGCGTCAATCTGCGCGGGGGAGAGCGAGGTAAGCCCAAAGCTTTTGGCGCGGGCGAATAGCGCATCAGCCGAGGTGTCGCCATTTGTCACCATCCCACGGTAAACGACGCGGCCCGAAGCGGAATCAATTGGCAGGGACAGCGCCTGGCCGGCAGCTTCTAACCCGCAGGCCAGCAAGCAGAAAACAAGCAAGTGTTTCATAAGCCGCCCAAGATACGCTATCTCGGCCGAAGGTCCGTGTTGGGCTGCTGCACGAAGCCGGGCTGTTGGATTTCGCCCCGCGCCATGGCGCACAGGACCGGGGCTGCTGCGGCCGATGCCGACGCGCCAAAGCTGGCCCCGCGGGCCTCGTAAAAGCTGGCCACGCTCTTGGGCACGGTCACGCGAATCCGTACGGTTTCCTCCGGCTCGTTTGTTTGATTTGTCCCAGTCATAACGGTTTGCGTTATCGTGGGCCAAAGTGGCCCATTTTAGAAAGTTATGGGCCAAAATGGGCCACTTTGTTGCTAACAAATATACGCAATAGCGTGCTTTGTCCCATGCAGCGAACAGAGGCGCACGTATATTATTCTGATACTATCGGCCAAGGGGAATGGTTCTACGGGACCACGCTCCAAGATATTCGCTATGTGGTAGAAGGCCAGGGCTTTCTGTTTGGCGAATCCACGCCGGACAACGCCCTGCCCGCCACGGTTTATTTCCATTTCCCGGCTTGCCAAGGCGGTGACGTGGTAGAAGGCTACGGTCAGTACAATTATATCCGGGGATTGGCTGCCAAAGGCGTGAAAACCGTGGCCCGTATCGAGGGCCTGTGCGCTTCCATTGCCGTGCTCTGCGCCATCGCCTGCGACACGGTGGAGATGGCCGACGCCGCGCTGCTGATGGTGCACAAACCCTCCTCCGATGGCTGGAGCCTGACGGCCGACGACATGCGCGCCGGTGCCGAGCTGCTGGATAAGATTCAGGCGCAGCTGGTGGGGCGCTACGTGGCCCGGTGCGGCATGAGCGCCGAAACCGCCACCGAGCTTATCAACAAAACTTCCTGGCTGACGGCCGACGAGTGCATGGCCTACGGCTTTGTAACCGGCAAGATTCCCGACACGCCGATTGTGGCCCCGGCCGACGCGGCGGGCGTGCTCAACTATTACAAACCCACTAACGCTATGGCCATTACCGCCGCTGAAAAGAAGTCGTTCTTCAACGAGCTGAAAGAAGACCTGAAGGCTTTCTTCAAAAACGAAGCCCCCGCGCCCGAGCCGGCGGTAGAACCCGTGGCCACCAACGCTTCGGCTGCGGTGGAAGGCGGCGACACCATGTACTTCGATGGCGCGCTGGCCGTGGACACGGCCGTGTACTCCGACGAGGCCATGACCATTGCCTATCCCGATGGCGCCTACACGGCCGATGGCCAGAGCGTCACGGTAGCCGCTGGCATCGCCACGTCGGTAACGGCTGCCGCGGATGCCGCAACGGAGCCGGCTGCGACTAACAGCGCCGAGCTTGAAGCCGCCAACGCGACCATTGCCGACCTGCAAAGCAAGCTGGCCACCGCCAATCAGACGGTTACCGGCCTGACCAACCGCCTCAACAAAGTGGTGCCCGGTTCGGCTGGCAACCCCACGCCTCCCGGCGCGGCCAACCCCATTACCAACAAAACCGAAACGGAGCCCCCCAAGTCGGAGCGCGCCGCCGAGCGCAGCGTGTTTCTGCGCAGCGTCAAGTAATTAACCCTCAATCACCCACCAATATGGCAACCGCAGTAGCCTTTAACAACATTACCTACCACGGCAACGACGGCGACATTGGTTCCGCAATCGTCAAGCGCGTGATTCAGGGCCTTGCGCTGGAGCGCTTGGGCTTTGTGGTGCGCACCGACGTAACGGTCCGCACCGAAATGCTCTTCGTGGCCCTGGCCGACAAGCTGACCCGTGCCGGCACCGGTTGCGCCGCTTCGGCTAACAACGGGGCCCTGCGCTTCGACAGCAAGTGGCTGGAGCCGAAAGACCTGGAAATTGAAGATGTGTATTGCGCCAAGGATTTCGACAACAAAATCAAAGGCCTGGCGCTGAAGGTTGGCGTCAACCTGAAAGACCTGACCGATACCGACCTCGGCCGCCTCATCGTGGAGCTGTATGCCGACGTGTGGAAGCGTGACGCGAAGAACTTGGCGCTCAACGGCGACACGGCCAACGCTTCGCCCTTCTACTCTACCATGGACGGCATCTGGAAATACTTCATGGCCGGCGTAGCAGCTGCCGCTGGCGACGGCGCGCAGATTCAGCGCTTTACCATTGCCGCCGCTGCCAACGCCGCCCTGCCCGCCAACTATTCGCGTGACATCTTCCTGCCTGGCTTGTACGCCAAGCAGACCAGCCGCATGCGTCAACTCGATGACGAGAACGCGGAAGTGGTGGACGGCACCACGACGAGCGAAAAGCTCTATGTGGTTTCGGACGAAATCTACGAGAACTATTACCAGTCGCTGGCCAGCAATAACGCCCTTGAGTCTTCGTGGCGTGTGCTGCAGGATGGCACCAAAACCATCAGCTACCGTGGCATCCCCGTGGTACGCGAGCACCTTTTCGATGAAGGCGCCACCGATAAAGGCGAGGCCACGATTCGTCGCGGCTACCTCACGGTGCGCGGCAACCTGGAAGTGGGTATGGATACGGACAGCCAGGATGCGGTGATGGACTTCTTCTACGACAAGAAGAGCAAGACCAACACCATGCGCATCAACTGGAAGGAGGCCGTGAACTATGCGCAAGGCGACATGACGGTAGTTGGCTACTAAGCCATAGCAAGAAAGGCCGCTCCCGTGGATTGGGAAAGGAATGAATAAGGGGGCGGCCCTACTTGACACACTTCACTTTTTAGCGACTGCATCCAATGCCTAATTGCCCTATTAATCTTTCGAGCTTCGACCCGTCCTGCGACGCGTTGCAAAGCGTGGCCGGCCTGCGCGATGTGTTCTACTTCTGCCGCCGGGCCGACATTACGGCGCTCACTATTAGCACCCTGACCGCCAATAAGGGCACCATCACCGCCTTGGATACGGTCGCTCTGTACAAGTTTCAGGGCCGCAAGTTTCAGAACAGCGGCAAGACGGACCTGGCCAAAAGCGAAACCGGCAAAACGCGCTACAAGCAAACCTTCGTAGCCCGCGTGTACTACGACACCCAGCCCGAGCGCAACACGATTGAGCAACTGGGCTTCGTGGAAGACCTGGTGATTATCGCGCCGACCAACAGCGGCAAAATCGAAGTGTACGGCGCTAGCCTGGGCCTGGCCCCAACAACGGCCAGCGGCGGCACCGGCACGAAGCTGGAAGACGACAATACGTTCCTCTTCACCTTCGAGGGCGACGAGCCCAAGTTGCCCGCCCTATTTAACACGGTAACCACGGCCACCACGCCGGAAGCAGATTACCTGACCAACATCGAGTACCTGGACGAATTGGTAAGCGCCTAATGGAGCTGCTGGACCGCATCGCAGCGGCGCTGGCCACCGACGCGCCAACCACGGAGCTAACGGCACTGCTTATTGAAGCCGGCGGGGAACAGTGTTGGCGACGCCCCCGGCTTATTCATCGCCTTACCGCAATCCTTCACGCTAAACGCCCCCCAATGGCAAGTTCCACCACCCACCGCTTTAAAGCTGGTTTCGCTCACAAAGATTTCAGCGGCTTCCCGCTGGTCATCGGCTCCGAGACCCGCCTCATTACCGCCAAAAACCTCACCAACGAGGACGTGCCCCTGCTCAAGCAGTACGGCGGCGGACACCTGATTGAGCCCATCCCGGCCAAAGAAGCCGCTGCTTCGGAGGAGGTTGAAACCGTGAACACCGGCATCCTGCAAACGGCAGTCGAACAAGACGGCGACACCACCATCATCAAGCATTCCAGCGGCGGCCCTGATGATTTGCCCATCACGGCCCCGGCAGCGGAAGCCGAAGAAACCAAAACACCGGATAAGAAGCCGGAGCCAGTGCTGAAGCCTGCCCCGAAAACGAAGGAAGACGAGAAAAAGCACAAATAACCGATGGCTAAAAAGCCCGCCAATCCCCTGAAGAATCCCCGCACCGCCACCACTGTGCGGGGATTCTTCAATAAGGCCACTGCCGACCTGCTCCCGTCCGTTGTCACGCAGAAAGACTTCGGCAGTGGCAGCACCAGCGGCGGCAAGGGGCTGGCGTATGGTTTCGGCAACACCGTGCCACAGGTTGCGCTCGACGCGGCCCTGAACTCGGGAACAGCCTACCGCTGCCTAGAGCGTCGCACCGCGTTCCTGGTGGGCATGGGGCTGCCGGAAAACCTGGCGGCGCTGGATGTACCCGGCCACCCCGGCAAGGACGTGGGCGAACTTTGGGGCGAAAGCTGCTCCGACTGGAGCTACTTCAATGGCGTAGCCTACTTAGTGCGCTATGCCCTAGATAAGAGTATTGGCGAACTCCATTTGCTGCCCTTCCCCTCGGTGCGCAAAACCGACAAGGGGACCTTTCTGCTAAACCACAAATTCGGCCGCAAGGGCTTCAGCAAAAGCGACACCACCGAACACGCCGCCTTCGACAACAGCGACGAGGCGATTCAGGCGGTACTTGACAAGGCCGAGGAGCCCATCGACCCCAAGAACCCCGAAGGGCCGAAGCACGGCCAGCCGGGGCAAATCCTGTACGCCTACATCGCTAAGGCCGGCGAAAAGGACTACCCCCTGCCGCCGCATTGGGCTGGCCTGGAAGATGTGCTGCTGGATACCCAGCTAAGCAAGTTTGACTTGGAAGAGGTGCGCAACGGCTTCTTTCCGAACGGTGTACTTACACTCATTGGGGAGCAGGACGACCTGACCGTGGGCGAAGATGGCCTGACGCAAGTAGAGCGCACCAACGAGGCCCTGCGTGACTTTACGGGCAACGGCACCAGCCAGGAAGGTCGCGACAAGCTGCTGGTCCTAGAAGCCAAAACCAAAGAGCAAGCCCCCGTGCTGACCCCGTTCAACGGGACCACCAACATGGAGAAGCTCGACGCCAAAAAGGAGAGCACGGGCATGGTGGTGTGTCGCCACATCGGCATCCCGCCGATTCTGGCCGGCTTCGCCAAAGCTGGGCAGCTGGGCGCGGCACAGGAAATCCTGAACGCCGTGGAGCTGACGCAGGATGATTTAGCGCCCACTCAGCGCAAAGCCCTGCGCACCCTGGCGCTGCTGATTCCCGAATTGAAAACGGCGAAGGTGGGCGCCAAAAAACCCATTTCGTTTCTGCCGCCCGAAGTGTTGGCCGTGCTCACGGTTGACGAAAAGCGCAAGCTCGGCGGCTACGAGGCCCTTCCTGTCCCTGTAACCCCGACCCAGCCGTGACCATTGCCCAAGCCGACTTCGTGGAACTGCTGCCGTTCTCGAACAAAATCGAGCCCTGGCAGCTCGCAGCCTTTATCACCCAGGCGCGCACCTTCGACCTGCTGCCGCTGCTCGGGTATGCCACCCTGGAAGCACTCGATGCCCTGACCGCGCCAACGCTACTGCCGCCCCCGGCCGCTGGCGTGGAGGCCGTCTTGGGCAGCTACTACCTGCGGCAGGACCGGGTGTACCTGGCCTTGTCCGCAACGACGGACCCAGTGGGCGAAACAACCGCGTGGCAGTACCAGCTCACCGCTACGCTGTGGAGTCAGTACGTGCGCCCCTATTGGGTGCAGCGGGCCTTCGCACGCTTCGTGGTGACGCATGGCCTCAACATCACCAAGGCCGGCGTCACGCTGCCCAAGGACAGCGCGCAGAACACCTACGAGCGCCCCAGCGCCGGGCAAATCGCCACCCTGCAGGCCAGCATCGACAACACGGCTGAAACCCTGCTCTCGCGCCTCACGGCTTTTCTGCGAACCGAGAAGCTATCCCCCGAAAACACCTCCTGCGCCGCCGATACCCACCGCCACCGCCGGCCCATTCGCGGCATCAACCGCCGTTAACCCATGCTCAACCCCGGCCGCCCTTTCTCGCAGCTCAACCAGGTAAACGATTTACGTGGGGACGACTTCGTGCCCCTGCTTCGCACATCCGAACCCCTGCCCGACGACCAGAACGTCATCATTTCCGGGCAGCGGCTCGAGGAGCTACTAGGCGATGGCAGCGGCGGTGGTGGCGGGGGTACCGTGCCGTACCCGCTGTACGCCGGCCCTGGCACGCATACCGATGGGCCCATGCACCAGCTGGCCGCCACGCTGCTGGCCAACCGCTCCCCCAACCTCACCCCTGGCAACGTAAAGCAGGCTCGCT
>Ga0247809_1000127_pt1 | contig 42654 bp, 31 predicted proteins | sample UWRJL104311B1_FD_180951 | JGI IMG/M metagenome (GOLD analysis project Ga0247809, IMG submission 180951) | Plant litter microbial communities from Arlington Agricultural Research Station in Wisconsin, United States - UWRJ-L104-311B-1 | ecosystem: Environmental > Terrestrial > Plant litter >...
TCCATCGTGCCGGTCTTGGTCACCGAGATACCGAACTCCGACGGGGAGTGGCCGTCGACGGGGGCGGATGCCGCGGCGATCAGCCGCGAGTTGACCTCGCGCACGGCGCCGTCGCCGGTGAACACGCCGCCGGATGCGATCGGCGCCCCGCTCGCGTCGGTGCTCGCGGTGACCGCGCTGCGGATCTTGATGTAGGCGAGCGCGTCGTTGACCGAGTCGACGAGCGCCTGGGCCGCCGAACTGAACTTGCCGGTGTCGCGCGCGATCGAGACCGTGACGGGGTCGGGTGACGCGCCGGTGACGGTGATCGAGACGCCGAGCAGCATGTCGTCGAAGGTGTTCGTCTTCGAGGTGACGACCTGTTCGGCGGCCGTGCCCTTCCAGAGCGTGAGCGTCGCGTCCTGTGCGGCGCGGATGAGGGCGGCGCCGGGCTGGGCGAGCACGTCGACGCCGGTCGCCGCTGTGCCCTGCAGCACGGTGAACGACGCCGCGGCGCCCGTGTCTTTTCCGGTGAACTGCAGGCGGAACTGCGGCGTGCCGTCGGCCGCGACGCCGGAGGCGACCTTGGTGGCCGTGACGCCCGTCGTCGACGCGTTGAGCGCGGTGACGACGTCGTCGAGGGAGGTGGATGCCGCGGTGACCTCTTTCGAGGTGCCGTCCGCGGCGACGATGGTGATCACGGGCGGGCTCGACCACGCGGTCATGGGGGCGGTGACGCCGCTCTTCGACTGCGCGGTCTTGTCGACGACGATGTCGATGCTCCCGCCGGTGGCGCCGGGCTTTGCCGTGGCCATGATCTTGCTCGACGAGCTCGAGGCGGTGAAGAAGTCGAGCGAGGCGCTCGTGGTGCTCTTGCCGGCGAGGGTGCCGAGGGCCGCGAGCTTCGTGTTGAGCCCCTGCAGCGCCGCGACGGCGGTGTTGATCTTGGTCGCCGAGTTCTTCAGCAGGGTCTGCGGGATCGCATTGACCGCGAGCTGGGAGGCGATGAGTTCGGTGGTGGGCAGACCGCTCGCGAGACCGTCGAGGCCTACAGCCATGAGCGTGCTCCTTCGGTGTGCGGCGGAGTGTTTCCGGGGGTGCTGGGGGGGGGGATAACGCCCGACGGCGCTCGCGACAAGACGTCCAGTTCCTGTGCGAGTGCCGCCGGGCGTTGGTTAGTGCCTTCGGCCTATCCGCTGGTCAGTGCCCGCCGGGTAGCGGGCCGCCGGCTAGCGGAGGAGCTGAAGAACGCCCTGGTTCGACTGGTTCGCCTGCGCGAGCATGGCGGTACCGGCCTGGGACAGGATGTTGGCGCGGGTGTACTTGACCATTTCCGAGGCCATGTCGGTGTCGCGGATGCGGGACTCTGCTGCCTGCAGGTTCTCGCCCGACACGTTCAGGCTGTTGATGGTCGACTCGAAGCGGTTCTGGATCGCACCGAGGCCGGCGCGAGCAGTCGAGATCGAGGTGATGGCCGCGTCGATGTTGCCGATCGCCGACGCCGCACCGGCAGCGGTGCTGAAGTCGAGCGTTCCGGCCGTCAGCGCTGCGGAGGCCGAGAAGCCGGCGTTCGCTGCGGCCTGCGTGCCGGCGGTGTTGCCACCGACGACGGTCGCGCCGACCTTGGAGGTCACGAGGAGCTTGTTGTCCTTGTCGACGCTGGCGCGCAGGTTGGCGCCGAACGTCGCGTCGGAGTTGAGCTTGTTCGCGACTTCCTGCACGGTGTCGAACGAACCAGCGGCACCGAGCGCGACCGTGATGGTCGTGTTCGTTCCGCCCTTGGTCGTCGTGAACGTCGCGTTGCCGGCGACGGTCGACGGCGTGATGACGGTCTGCGAGACGCCCGCTGCGTTGCTCGTGAGGCTCGCCGCGATCGCCTTGACGTTGGACGTGGAGAGGTCGACCAGGATCTGGCTCTCCGTGCCCGAGTTCGCGCCGACCTGGAAGCTCATGGTTCCGCTGGTGCCGTCGAGCAGGTTCTTGCCGTTGAAGTTGATCGAGTCGCCGATGCGCGACAGCTCCGACGTGAGCTGCGTTGCCTCGGTGGTGATCGCGTCGCGCGACTGGGTGTTGTTCGAGTCGTTTCCGGCCTGAACAGCGAGGTCGCGAAGACGCTGGAGGATGGCGGTGGTCTCGGTGAGTCCACCTTCAGCGGTCTGGATGACGCTGATGCCGTCCTGCGCGTTGCGCGCCGCGACCTTGAGTCCGCCGACCTGCGAACGCAGGCCCTCGGAGATGGCGAGACCGGCTGCATCGTCCGCTGCGCGGTTGATGCGGAGGCCGCTGGAAAGCTTCTCCAGCGACTTCGACAGGTCGTTCTGCGTGTTGGACAGGTTGCGGTACGAGTTGAGCGCCGCAACGTTGGTGTTGATCTGCATACCCATGGTGTATTCCTCCGTGATTGGGTTTGTCTATACCGGCCCATCCATGGGCCGATACTCCTAGCTATCGGCCGCACGCCGAGTGGCGTTAGGCACGATGCGAAGCTTTTTTGTCGCCGTGTCCGAGAGGCTCAGGATGCCGCGGCTTCGGTGCGCACCATGCCGCGGTCGCGCACCGAGGTGGCCATCGCGTGCTCGGCGACGCGCGCCAGGTAGGCACTGCGGCTCGACACCGCGATGCGCGAGGTCGGCGTGTACTCGGCGACGGAGTCGGAGTAGTGCGTCTCGAGTCCGTCGCGCAGCAGCCGCACCGCCTCGGAGCGCAGCTGCGAGACAGCGGAGTGGGTCGTGCCGGACTCCTCTGCGATCTCCTTCACCGTCTTGTCGTCGAAGTAGATCGCCGAGATGATCGCGCGCATCTTCTCGGGCAGCGCCTCGACCGCCGCGTGCAGGTAGGAGAGCCGCTCGGCGGACAGCAGGGTTTCCTCGGGCAGCGCCGACTCGGCGACCAGCACGTCGGCCACGGTCTCGTCGAGGGTGACGACGACGCGGGCCGCATCTGCGATCCCCGCCGCGGCCGATTCCCGGTCGACGCCGAGCGCCGCGGCGACCTCGTCGATGCGGGGCTTGCGTCCGAGCGCCGCCGACAGGGCGTCCTGCACGGCCATGGTGTCTTTGATGCGGCGACGGGCGCCGCGGGTGGCCCAGTCTTCCGAACGCATCTCGTCGGCGAATGCGCCGATGATGCGGCGGCGCGCGAAGGCCCCGAACGGGATGCCGAGCTCGGCGCGGAAGGCGTCGGCCGACGAGATGAGGGCGAGGGCGCCGGCCGAGGCCAGGTCGTCGCGGGACAGGTGCCTGGCCTTGGCCCAGGTCTCGGATACGAGGTACCCCACGAGTGGAAGGTTCTCCACCACTAGCTCGTTGCGTTCGTGTCGATCCACAGCTTGACCCCCGTCAGCGGTTTCTGGCATGCGTCCGCCGGGCGTCGATGACGCTCGTCGGACTGGTTCTGGACGTAAATGTGATGCGGTGCGGGCCAGGGAAAACACGCGGTCGTTCGGGTAATTGGGACTCTATCCGCGCACCCGGACAAACCCTCAGTGTTGGTCTGCCCCCAAAGCGAGGCCCCCTCGAAGGGGGTTCCCCCGAACTGGTTCCACACTCCGCCGAACACTTCCGCGGGATTCCGGGAGATTTTCTTGCCGATGCACCTAACGGTCGCCGCCCGGTTGCCGAAAGTTATTTTCGACGCGGACCCGGGATGACTCGAGAATCCTTCTGGCGGGACATCGCGCAGCACCAGGAGGCGTCGGTCATGGGCACTCATGAACTCTCCGCGTCGCTGTGGCGCGAGCGCGAACTGCTCGAACTGCTTGTCTTCAAGCTCACCGAAGAGCAGTTGCTGCTCACCTCGGGCAAGGCGCGCTGGCTGCAGTACGCGACCCAGGAGGTCGAACAGGTGATGCAGAAGCTGCGCACCGCCAGTCTCGCCCGCAGCCTCGAGGTGTCGAGCGTCGCCGAAGACTGGGGCGTCGACGAGAACTCGACCCTGCGCGAGCTGACGGTGCACTCCACGGACGACACCTGGCGCGACATCCTCTCCTCCCACCTCCTCGCGATGACCGCGCTCACGGCCGAGATCCAGGAGCTACGCGACTTGAACGTGCAGTACCTGCGCACCGCGATCCGCTCCACGCAGGAGGCGATGGCGCACGACGGCTCGGCGAGCGGCGTGTACGACGCGAAGGGCGTCGCCGAGACCGCCGGCGCCACGGCGCGCATGTTCGACCTGAAGCTATGACCCGCACGCGCACGACCCCACCGACGAGGAACCCAGAATGAGCACCTTCAGCGGACTGAACACCGCCTACACCGGGCTCAACGCCGCCCGACAGGGTCTCGCCGTCGTCGGCCAGAACATGGTCAACATGAACACGGAGGGCTACACGCGCCAGCGTGCCGTGCAGGGCGCGGCGGGGTCGCTCGCCCAGGTCGGCCCGCTCAAGGGCCAGAACCAGGTCGGCCAGGGCGTCGTCGTCACGGGCTTCCAACGTCTCGGCGACGAGTTCCTCGACGCGAAGGTTCGCACGAACACCGCGACGAGCGGCTACTGGGGCGTGCGCGCCAACGCACTCACCACGCTCGAGGCGTCGCTCCACGAACCCGGCAAGACCGGGCTCTCGAACCAGCTCACCGTGGTGTGGGCCGCGTGGTCCGACATGTCGATGCACGCGGGCGACGAGGCCACCGGCGCCGTGCTGATCCAGCAGTCGACGGCGCTCGCCACCCAGCTGGCGGTCGGGTATTCCGCGATCGACGGCCAGTGGTCGCAGTTGCGCACCCAGACCGAGGGCATGGCGACCGAGCTCAACGACGCCGCGAAGCAGGTCGCGGGGCTCAACGGACTCATCCGCTCCACGCTCGCGGCGGGCGGCTCGGCCAACGAGCTGATCGACCAGCGCAACACCCTCACCACGACGATCGCCACGCTCACGGGAGCCTCCGTGCGCACCCTGCCGGACGGCACCGCCGAGGTGCTCGTCGGCGGCAACGCGCTCGTCTCCGGCGACAAGTCGTACGCCGTCGCGGTCACCGGCACGACGTCGATGACCGGCGCCGGCGCCGACCCCGTGAAACTCTCCTGGGTCACCCGGCCCGGCGTTCCCGTCACGCTCGACGGCGGCGAGATCGCGGGTGCCGTGTCGACGCTCGCCGCGGCGAACGCCGCGGGCACCGGCGGTGCGCTCGCCGAGGCAGCGAACGACTTCAACGTCTTCGCGCAGGAGATCGCCGACAAGGTCAACGCGATCCACCGCACGGGCTTCCTCAAAGACGGCGCCACCACCGGGCTCGACTTCTTCGCCGTGAAGGCCACGGGGCCCGCGGCGCTCGGGCTCAGCGTCATCCCGACCGACGCCACGGAGATCGCCACGGCGGCGGCGGGCGCCGGCGGCAGCGACGGCTCCGTGGCGTCGAAGATCGCCCAGCTCGCGTCCGGCCCCGGATCGCCCGACAAGTCGTGGTCGGCCATCGTCACGGGCATCGGCATCGCCACCAAGACCGGCCTGCAGCAGTCGAAGCTCGCCGACCTCTCGACGAAGGCCGCGATCGACAACCAGCTCGCCAACTCGTCGGTCGACATCGACGAGGAGAACATGAACATGCTCTCCTTCCAGACCGCCTACCAGGCAGCGGCCAGGGTCATGACCTCGGTCGACGAAATGCTCGACACCCTCATCAATCGCACCGGAATCGTCGGGAGATAGTCCGTGATCAATCGCGTCACCAACCAGGGCCTGATGATGGCCTCGCACCGCAACCTGCAGCAGAGCCTCAGCGCGCTCGCGGCGAAGCAGAACACCGCGGGAACCCTCGTGCGCATCGAGCGTCCCTCCGACGACCCGGCCGGCACCGCCGACTCCATCCGCATCCGCGCCGAACAGGCCTCGGTGAGCCAGTTCGCGCGCAACATGAGCGACGGCAACTCGTGGCTCACCACGGCAGACACCGCCCTCGGCCAGACCAACGACATCATGCGCCGCGTACGCGACCTCACCGTGCAGGGCGCCAACGACGGCGCGATGTCGCCGATCCAGAAGGAAGCGATCGCGGTCGAGCTCGAGAGCCTGCGCTCCGAGCTCATGACCACCGCCAACACGAAGTACCTCGGTCGCACGGTCTTCGCCGGCAACTCCGACGCGGGCGTCGCGTTCACCGACTCCACCGCCGTGCCGCCCGCCCTGCCCTACACGTCGACCTCGACGGGCAGCATCGTCGAACGCCGCATCGGAACCGGCACCACGATCCGCGTCGACGCCGACGGCGCCGCCGCGTTCGGCGAGGGCGACGACTCGGTGTTCAAGCTCGTCGACAACATCATCGCCGACCTCCGCTCGGGCGCGAACGTGGCGCCGCGGCTCGGTGAGATCGACAGCCGGGTGTCGTCTATCCTCGGCCAGAGAGGCGCCGTGGGCGCCCGCCAGGCACAACTCGAGAAGGCACAGGGGGCAAACGTGAGCGAGTCGGTGTCCCTCGAGGCGCAGCGCGCGGTCGTCGAAGACGTCGACCTGGGGCAGGCGGTGCTCGACCTCAAGGCGCAGGAACTCAACTACCAGGCCGCACTCGCCGTCACCTCCCGCTCGCTGCAGTCGAACCTGATGGACTTCCTCCGATGAGCGCGACGCTGACGTTCGCGACTCCCCCGCACGGACTCGCCCCGCACACCGGCTTCGAGCTGCGCGAGATCGAGGGGGCGCACGGCCTCTTCGCCCTCGAGGCCGTCGCAGACAGCGGCATCCGACTCTTCGTGCTGGATGCCTCGGTATACCTGCCCGACTACTCCCCGGTCATCTCCGACGACGACTGCGTGCGGCTCGACCTGCACGTGGCCGAAGACGCGTTGCTGCTCGTGGTCGCGAACCCCGCCGACGACGGCACGACCATGAACCTGCTGGCCCCGATCGTGGTCAACGCGTCGACCGGCGCGAGCGCGCAGATCATCCTCGACGGGCAGGACTACCCGCTGCGCGCGCAGCTCGCGACCGAAGCCGCCGCCTGACCGACACCGACGCACATCCCGCCCCCGCGTAACAGGGGGCGAAATCGTCTCGACTCCGGGGTTACCGTGTGCACGCACGCACCCAACGGAGGGAGATTGCACATGAGTACCATCACGAAGACCGCGGTCACGTGGGTCGCCGAACAGTCCGGGCTGTGGATAGCCCGGCGGGACGGGGAGTTCGTCGGCATGGTCGAGGCGCGCTGGGGCGACGGGTTCGCCGCCACGACGCGGCTCGCCAAGTCGCTCGGGACGTTCCGCACCGTAGGCGAGGCCCAGGGCGCCCTCGAGAAGACCCTCTCGAGCTAGCGGCCGCGTCCGGGCGACGATGCCCGGACAGCAACGGTCAGAGCTCGGCGGCCGACGCGCCGAAGGTGTCGCAGGCCGCCGGGCCACCGTTGTACCCCGACGTGAACCATTTCTGCCTCTGTTCGCTCGAGCCGTGCGTCCAGGTCTCGGGGTTCACCTGCCCCGTCGTCGACTCCTGGATCCGGTCGTCGCCGACGGCGGATGCTGCGCTCAGCGCATCGGCGACCTGCTGGTCGGTCACCGGCTCGAGTAGCGGCACGCCGCTCTCGTCGAGCGTCGTCGACGCCGCGGCGACCCACGCGCCCGCGTAGCAGTCGGCCTGCACCTCGAGGCGCACGCCGTCGGACGTGGGCCCCGTCGTCTGGGTGTCGAGACCGGTCATGACGCCGGTGACGTTCTGGATGTGGTGGCCCCACTCGTGCGCGAGCACGTACATCTCGGCGAGCGGCCCGCCGTTCGCGCCGTACGTCGTGCTCAGTTCGCCGAAGAACGCCGTGTCTATATAGATGGTCTCGTCTGCCGGGCAGTAGAACGGGCCGACGGCGCTCGTCGCCCCGCCGCATCCGGTGTTCGCCTGGTCGTCGAACAGCACAACGTCGGTCGGACGGTAGCCCTCCACCTGCCCGGCCCAGTAGTCGTCGAGCGAGTCGCCCGCGCCGGCGAGCCGGCAGTCGAGGTCGGAGTTCGCGTCGGTGCCGTAGTCGCACCCGACGATCGCCTCGTCGCTGCCGTCCGTGCCCCCGCCGCCCACGAGCCCCGAGAGGTCGACGCCGAACAGCTGCGAGAGCAGGGCGATCGCGATGATGCCGACCACCCCGCCGCCGCCCGCGATGGCGCCGGTGCGCCCGCGACGCTTCGTGCGGCTCGAATCGATCTTGGCGTTGTCGTTGAACGTCATGCGCACACGCTACCGAACACAGGCAGGCGACGTGCCCACGCCGGTGCCGGTTGCGTCGCGTGCCGTGCCGTGCCTGTACCCCATTGGGGTTTGCGGGCGACCAGACGACTCCCAGCGAATTCCCGAACAATTTCGTAGGGTGGAGGCATGGCAACCATCGCTCTCACCGCCGACGACTTCGAATCGACCGTCCTGGAGCCGGGTATCGTGCTCGTCGACTTCTGGGCGGAGTGGTGCGGCCCGTGCAAGCAATTCGGTCCGATATTCGAGAACGCCAGCGAGGCCAACGACGACGTCACCTTCGCCAAGGTCGACACCGAGGCCGAACAGGCTCTCGCCGGCGCGGCCGGCATCACCTCGATCCCGACCCTGATGGCCTTCCGCGACGGCATCCTGGTGTTCTCGCAGCCCGGGGCCCTCCCGGCCCCCGCCCTCGACGAGGTCATCTCCGCGGTACGCGGGCTCGACATGGACGCCGTGCATGCCCAGATCGCGGCGCAGGGCGCTCCGGCCGCCGAGTAAGCTCCCGCCGGATTCCCGGCGTTCTGCGGTAAAGCGGAAAGTCTTTCGATTGCATTAATGCGGGCCAGCCACCAACCCCCCAAATGGGGGATTACTGGCCCCCTGTAGCGAGAATATGGTCTCCGTTATCCCCTCTTAGGGGGTCACCACCGTCGCTCGTACCCCGAGACGTGCCGCCGATTTTCCCGAGTCAGGCTGGCAGCTAGGGGTTATTTGGCGCGCCGTCACCCTACGGCGCACGACGGTGGTGCCTGTGCGCACTACCCGACCTGCAGGACGAGTGAACCTTCGATGGACGAATTGACAGCACCCCTTCGCCGGGGGCGCACGCGTGGGGTCTTCCGGCCCCGTCCGGTCGCCGCACGCGAGACAGCAACGCCGATCATCGCCGCCGCCGTCGACAGCGGGCTCGAGTGGGCGCGCTCCTACCGCGCGAAACTGCACGTGACGGATGTCGCGACGATCACGTTCTTCGTGCTGGTGGCGTTCGTCGCCCGCTTCGCAGACACGCAGACCCTCACCAACGACATCGCCGTCCGCTACGCGTACATGTCGCTCGTGGTGATCATCGCGTGGAACGCGAGCCTCGCCGTGTACCGCACGAGGGACAAGCGCGTGCTCGGCGTGGGCGCTGGCGAGTACAAGGCCGTGGTGAACGCGAGCACGACGACGTTCGGGCTGCTCGCGATCGTTTTCCTCGTCTTCCAGGCCGACACGGCCAGGTGGTTCTTCACCGTCGCCTTCCCGCTGGGGCTCGTCGCGCTGCTGGTCAACCGGCGGCTGTGGCGGCGATGGCTCACCACCCAGCGCGCCTACGGCCACTTCCTCTCCCGCGTGATGGTGGCCGGCAAGCGCGCCGACGTCGAGCGCGTCGTGCGCCAGTTGCGCACCACCTCGGGGGCCGCCTACACGGTCGTCGGCGTCGTGATCGAGGAGGACGGCACCACCACGACATCCGCTCTCCTCGACACCGTCGACGTGCGCCACGACCTGAGCCGGGTCACCGCCCACGCGGGCGAGCTCGGGGTCGACGGCGTGGTCATCGCGGGGCAGCCGAGCGGGGGGACGCAGTTCATCCAAGACCTCGCCTGGGACCTCGAGGGCCACACCGTCGAACTCATCCTCGCCACGAGCCTCGCCAACGTCGCAGGGCCCCGCATCCACTACCGTCCCGTCGACGGGCTGCCCCTGCTGCACGTCGAGATCCCGCAGTTCGACGGCGGCAAGCACGTCATGAAGCGGGCGATGGACATCGCTCTGGCCGGCACGGCCATGCTCTTCCTCGCCCCGCTGTACCTCGCGATCGCCGTGCTGATCAAGCTCGACAGCGAGGGACCCGTGCTGTTCGCGCAGGAGCGGGTGGGGCGGGGCGGTGAGAACTTCACCATCTTCAAGTTCCGGTCGATGGTGACGAGCGCCGAAGACCAGCTCGCGAGCCTCGCGGGCCAGAACGAGGGCGCCGGCGTGCTCTTCAAGATGAAGAACGACCCGCGGGTGACGAAGATCGGCCGCACGCTGCGCAAGTACTCGCTCGACGAACTGCCTCAGCTGTGGAACGTGCTCCTCGGCGACATGAGCCTCGTCGGCCCCCGCCCCCCGCTGCCCCAGGAGGTGCTCGGTTACGACGACCGCGTGCACCGCCGACTGTTCATCAAGCCCGGCCTCACCGGCATGTGGCAGATCAACGGCCGCTCCGCCCTCGGCTGGGACGAGAGCGTGCGGCTCGACCTCTACTACGTCGAGAACTGGTCGGTGGTCGGAGACCTGCTGATCATGTGGCGTACCTTCCGGGTGCTCGTGCAGCCGGTGGGGGCGTACTGATGCTCGCGCCGGGCTCGCGCCCTCCCCTGCGCATCGCGATGATCGGAACCCGCGGGGTGCCCGCCGCGTACGGCGGCTTCGAGACCGCGGTCGAGGAGATCGGCAGCCGGCTCGCAGACCTCGGGCACGAGGTCACGGTGTACTGCCGTCGCGGCACCGGCGCGCGGCCGCGCACCCACCTCGGTATGCGGCTCGTGCACCTGCCCGCGCTGCGCGTGAAGGTGGCGGAGACGCTGAGCCACAGCGCGCTCTCGGTCGCGCACGTCGCCTTCTCGCGCGGGCACGACGCCGCGTTCGTGTTCAACGCGGCGAACTCGCCGTTCGTGCCCGCGCTGCGGGTGCGCGGCATCCCGACCGCGGTGCACGTCGACGGGCTCGAGTGGAAGCGCGACAAGTGGAGCGGGGCCGGCAAGCGCTACTACCGCTTCGCCGAACGGTTCGCGGTGCGCACGGCCGACGCCCTCATCGCCGACGCCCAGGGCATCGCCGACTACTACGACAGCGAGTACGGCGCCGAGACGGAGCTGCTCGCCTACGGCACGCGCATCCTGCGCGCGCAACCCGCCCAGCCGCTCGCAGCCGTGGGGCTCGAGCCCGGCCGCTTCCACCTCGTGGTGGCGCGGTTCGAGCCGGAGAACCACGTCGACGTCATCATCGACGGCTACCGGCGCAGCGGCGCGACCCTCCCCCTCGTCGTGGTCGGGAGCGCGCCGTACGCGGCGGAGTACACCCGACGGGTCGAGGCGCTGGCCGAGGGCGACGGCCGCATCCGCCTGCTCGGCGGGGTCTTCGACCAAGACCTGCTCGACGCGCTCTACGCCCACGCGCTCAGCTACGCCCACGGCCACTCCGTCGGCGGAACCAACCCGTCGTTGCTGCGCGCGATGGGGGCGGCGACCACCGTGCTCGCGTGGGACGTCGGCTTCAACCGCGAGGTGCTCGGCCACGACGGCCGCTACTTCGCCGACGCCGAGTCGGCCGCGCGGGGATTCGAGGCCGCCGAGGCCGACCCGGGCCTGTGCGGCTCGATCGGCGTCGCGCTGCAGGAACGCGCCGAGCGCCTCTACGACTGGGACGACGTGGCCTCCGGGTACGAGCGTCTCGCCACCCGGCTCGCCCGGGGCCACAGCATCCGCACCGCCCCCCGCACCGCAATCGCCTCACCCGTCGACAGCAGAGAACCGAGTTGATAGCCATGACCATCCGTCGTTCCCCCCGCGCGCGCCTCGCCGCCATCGCGACCACCGCCGCCCTCACACTGGGCTATCTCGCGCTCGGGGCGACCCCGGCGAGCGCGGACACGGTTCCCGCCGACCCGACGAGCCCGTCCTCACCTCCCACCGTCGCGGCAGACGCCCTCCCCACCGCGCAGATCGACGGCGTCGTCTGGTCGCAGGTGGTCGTGGGCAACACGGTGTACGTCGCGGGCAAGTTCACGGCGGCGCGGCCCGCGGGCGCCGCCCCCGGCACCAACACGGTGCCGCGGGCGAACCTCCTCGCCTACAACATCGAGACGGGCGTGCTCGACACCACGTTCAAGCCCATGCTCGACGCGCAGGCGCTCGCCATCACGGCCTCGCCCGACGGATCGCGCGTGTACGTCACCGGCGACTTCACCACCGTCGACGGCGCCCCCTACTACCGGATCGCCGCCTTCAACACGGCGACCAAGCAGGTCGTGCCGTCGTTCAAGCCGATCCTGGGCAGCCAGGGGCGCTCGATCGCGGCGACCAACTCGACCGTGTACGTGGGCGGCACCTTCCGCACCGTCACCGGCCAGGCCCGCGACTACGTGGCCGCTGTGAGCGCGTCCACCGGCGCGGTCACCCCGTGGACGGCCAACACCGACGCGGTGGTCAACGCCATCGCCATCACGGGAGACGGGTCGAAGGTCGTGCTCGGCGGACGCTTCACGAGCGTCTCGGGCGCCACGGGCATGCGCGGGCTGGGCGCTGTGACGGCGGCCACCGGGGCATCCGTGCCGTGGGCCGCCACCGGCACCGTGCGCAACGCGGGCAAGGACGCATCGATCACGAGCCTGATCGCCGACGGCGACCGGGTCTACGGCACCGGCTACGTCTACGGCGCCGGCGGCAACCTCGAGGGCACCTTCTCGGCGGATGCCGCGACCGGGGCGATCAACTGGATCGAGGACTGCCACGGCGACTCCTACTCCGCGTTCCCCCAGGGGAATGCCGTCTATGTGTCGTCGCACTCCCACTACTGCGGCAACATCGGCGGATTCCCGCAGACGGAGCCCTGGACCATGTACTACGCCACGGCGTTCAGCAAGCAGGCAACGGGCACGATCACGGCCGACCCGATGGGCTACTACAACTTCGCCGGCAACCCGTCGCCGACCCTGCTCGACTGGTTCCCGAAGCTCCAGCAGGGTACGTACACCGGTCAAGGCCAGGCGGGCTGGAGCGTCACCGGCAATGACAAGTACGTCGTCTACGGCGGCGAGTTCCCTAACGTGAACGGCGTCGCCCAGTACGGGCTCGTGCGCTTCGCCATCCCCGCGATCGCGCCCAACAAGGTCGCCCCGATCGTCAACGTGCCCCTCGTGCCCAACCCCGTGTCGTTCGCGGCCGGCGAAGTGCGCGTCTCCTGGACGGCGACCTACGACTACGACAACGCGAACCTCACCTACAAGCTGGTGCGCGACGGCGCGACGGCGTCGCCCGTCTACACCACGACCCAGTACTCGAACTTCTACAAGCGCGCGCAGATGGGGTTCGTCGACACGGGGCTCGTGCCCGGCAGCACGCACACCTACCGGCTGTACGTCACCGACCCGTACGGCAACTCGATCTCGCGGCTGAGCCCGTCGGTCACCGTCGCCTCGAACGATTCGGGCGGGGCCTACGCGGCCGCCGTACGGGGCGACTCGCCACGGTACTTCTGGCCGCTCGACGAATCGAGCGGGGCGGTCGGCTACGACCACGCCGGCTTCTCCGACCTGGCGATCGGCGCGGGCGTGACCCGCGGTTCCGCCGGCATCGCGGGGGCGCAGACCGCGTCGACCTTCAGCGGCAGCGCGACCGCGTCGGCCGCCACGCCGGCCGCAGAGACCGCTCCCGACACCTTCAGCGTCGAGAGCTGGATCCGCACGACCTCGACGTCGGGCGGCAAGATCATCGGCTTCGGCAACCTCCCCACGGGCAACTCGGGCAACTACGACCGCCACGTCTACATGGACAACGCGGGCAAGATCTGGTTCGGCGCCCACCCGGGAGGAGTGCGCACCGTCAACAGCACGGCCGCGTACAACGACGGGCAGTGGCACCACGTGGTCGCGACGCTCGGCGCCGGCGGCATGGCGCTGTTCGTCGACGGCAAGGCCGTGGGGTCGCGCACCGACGTGACATCCGGCCAGCCGTTCAGCGGCTACTGGCGGGTCGGCGGCGACAACCTCGGCGGCTGGACTTCGCAGCCGTCGAGCAACAACCTCGCGGGCGACATCGCGAACGTGGCCGTGTACCCGACCGCACTCACCCGCGCCGACGTCGTCGACCACTACGTGGCATCCGGCCGTCCGTCGCCGATCGCCGCCGCCCCGACCGACGCCTACGGCAAGCGCGTCTACGACGACGACCCCACGCTCTACTGGCGGCTCAACGAGGCGAACGGCCAGCCGGCCGCCGACTCCGGCCCGCTCGGCACCACGGGCACCTACGCCGGCACGACCGACGCGGGCCAGGCCGGCGCGATCGCGGGCACGACGGACAAGGCGGTGCGGTTCCAGTCGCCGTCGGCCGTGTACAGCGACGCGGCGTTCGCCAACCCGGTCACCTACTCCGAGGAGATCTGGTTCTCGACCACCACCACGGTCGGCGGCAAGCTGATCGGGTTCGGAAACGTGCAGCAGGGCCAGTCGAACAACTACGACCGCCACGTCTACCTGCAAGACGACGGGCGGCTCGTGTTCGGCACCTACACCGGGCAGACCAACACGGTGACGAGCGGGTCGGCGTACAACGACGGACAGTGGCACCACGTGGTCGCCACGCAGTCGGCCGTCGGCATGGTGCTCTACGTCGACGGCGTGTCCGTCGGCACCGACCCGCAGGCCTCGGCGCAGGACTACTCCGGCTACTGGAAGATCGGCGGCGACCCGACCTGGGGTTCGTCGAGCCCGTACTTCGACGGCCTGCTCGACGAGGCCGCGGTCTACCCGACCGCCCTCTCGGCCGCGACGGTCGCCGACCACTACCGGATCGGGAAGGGACAGGCTCCGGCCAACACCGCGCCGACGGCGTCGTTCGGCACGACGGTGGACCAGCTCGCGGTGACCGCCGACGGCAGCGCGTCGAGCGACGCCGAGGGCCCGATCGCCGGGTACTCCTGGGCCTGGGGCGACGGTGCGACCGACACCGGCGCGACCGCGACCGCGAGCCACGCCTACGCGTCACCCGGCAGTTACACCGTGACCCTGACCGTGACCGACGCGGGCGGGCTGACCGGGACGACCACGCGGCAGGTGACCGCCACGGCCCCGCCGGTGAACGCCGCACCTACCGCCGCGTTCGGCGCGAGCGTCGCCAACCTGCAGGTCGCGTTCGACGGTTCGGCCTCGGCCGACACCGACGGCTCGATCGTCTCGTGGGCATGGGCATACGGCGACGGCACCAGCGGCACCGGGCAGACGTCGAACCACGCCTACGCCGCGGCGGGGAGCTTCACCGCGACCCTCACCGTGACCGACAACCAGGGTGCGACCGCCACGGCGACGCGCACCGTCGTCACCACCGCCACGCCGGCCGCGGCCGACCTGGCGAAAGACGACTTCGCCCGCACGACCGCATCGGGCTGGGGCACCGCGACGACCGGGGGCGCCTGGACCATCGCGGGCAACGCCGCCAACCTGTCGGTGGCCGACGGCGTGGGCCGCGTGTCGATCGCCGGCGGCTCGACCCGCACCGCCACGCTCGCCGGGGTCTCGGCCGTGGGCACCGACAGCCAGGTGAAGGTGTCGCTCGACGCTCTGCCCGTGGGCGGCGACTCGTACTCCACCCTCACCGGGCGCCAGGCGGGCGGCAGCTACTACGGCGCCAACCTCTGGGTGCGCGGGTCGAACTCGACCGTGTTCCTGGTGCTGCGCCAGGGGGCGACGGTGCTGAGCGCCACGCAGGTGCCCGGACTCGTCTACACGCCGGGACTGCAGCTGCAGCTGCGCCTGCAGGTGTCGGGCACGAGCCCCACGACGCTGAGCGGCAAGATCTGGCGCGCCGACCAGCCGGAGCCTGCCGCCTGGCTCTCGACGGTGACCAACGATGCCGCCGGCCTGCAGACGGCGGGCAGCGTCGGCATCCAGTCGAACGTCACCGGAACCGCGCCGACCCTCGTATCGCGGTTCGACGACTACCTCGTGCGGCCCACCCCGTGAAAGTAGTCTTCGACGGGTTCTGGTGGGGCGCGGGGCCGCCGTCGTTACGCCACGTCATGAGGGAGATCGTCTTCGCCTGGCGCGAGGCGTTCCCCGACGACGAGCTGACGATGGTGACCCGCACCCGCCACCGCGTCACCGACCGCGACGACGTGCCGCCGACGGTCGCCGTGGTGGAGAGCCGGCTCTGGCCCCAGGCGCTCTTCGCCCGCCGCGCGGTGCGTCGTGCCGCACGGCGGGCGGGCGCCGATGCCGTGCTCACCCACAACTTCGCCGCCCAGACCCCCAGGGTCGTCAGCGCCACCTACCTGCACGACGTGCTGTTCGTGACCAACCCCGAGTGGTTCACGAAGCTCGAGCTGCTGTACTTCTCGCTCATGGAGCGCTGGGTGACGAGCGCCGACATCGTGTTCGCGTCGAGCCGGTCGGAGGCGCGGCGCATCGCGGAGTTCTCCGACGCCGGCTTCGTCGTACCGGTCGGCCTCGGTCTCAGCCGCGAATTGATCGATGCAGACAAGTCGGATGACGCAGACCCCACGCTCACGCCCGGCGGGTTCTTGCTTTCCGTCGGCAGGCTCAACGTGCGCAAGAACCTCGAACGCACCATCCTCGCGGCGCTCGACCGCGGCCTGCTCTGGCGCGAGCGCCCGCTCGTCGTGGTGGGAGAACCCGACGGCAAGGTCGACGGGGTCGACGAGCGCGTCGCCAACGCGATCGGATCCGGCGCCGTCGTATTCACCGGGTTCGTGTCGGAAGACCGCCTGCGCTGGCTGTACCGCAACACCGCGCTCTTCGTGTTCATGTCGCTCGGCGAGGGGTACGGCATGCCGCCCGTCGAGGCCGCCTACTTCGGCGCGCCCGTGCTCACGAGCGACCTCGACGTGTTCCACGAGAACCTCGGCGGCCTCGCACTCTACGCACCGTCGACCGACGTGGCGGCCATCGGCGCCGCCATGACCTCGGCGCTGCGTGCTGACGGGCCGTCCGGCCGGCGTCCCCGTGGCGGCGAGGGGCTCGCCCACACGCACGACTGGGCCGCGACCGTGAGGGCCATGCGGTCGAGCATGGCAGAGACGCAGACGGAGGTGCTGGCGTGACCGGCCCGGAGACCGATCGCCTCGTGATCGTGGCGCTCGGCCTCGTCGTCGGCATCGCGGGCTACGTCGTCCTGCGCCGGTCGGCGAAGCTCGCCGTCGGCACGGCGGTCGTCGCCCTCTGCTTCGTGCCGGTGTGGATCGGCGTCGGGCTCGGATTCAACGGCAACATCTACGTGCCGCTCAGCGCCGTGCTCGTCGGGGCGGCGGCCCTCGCCCTGCTGCCGATCGCCGACTACCGGCTGAGCGGCGTCGACCTGGTGGTGGCGTTCCTGGGCGCGCTCGTGGTGTTCTCGCTCTTCGCGGGCAACCTCGCGGTCGCCCTCGCGTTCGTCATCACCTCGCTCACCTATTTCGTGTCGGGGTTCGTGCTCGGCAGGTTCGCCCCCTCGCGGGTCGGGATGGACTGGGTCTACCGGCTGGTGGCGGTGGTGTTCACCGTCGTCGCCGCGTTCGCGATCGTCGAGTTCGTGACCGGGTGGAACCCGTTCGTCGCGCTCGGCACCGACAACCCGCTTTTCGCGCAGTGGGGGCAGCTGCAGGAACGCGGCGGGATCGTGCGGGCTGAGGGCGCCTTCGGCCACTCGATCGCGTTGGGATCCAGTCTCGCCATGGCCATCCCGTTGACCATCGCGTCGACGTTCCCCGCGCTCGGCCGTTTCGCGATGGTGGCGACGATGGTCGCCGCGACCGTGCTCACGTTCAGCCGCACGGCGATCATCGGGGCGGGCATCGGGCTGCTGCTCTGCGTGCTGTTCCTGCCGGGCCTCGCCCGGGTGCGCACCAGGGTGGTGCTCACGGCTGCGGCGGCGGTGACCACCGTCGCCCTTTTGCCGCTCGTGTTCGCGGTGTTCGACGACGCCGGCACCGAGGCGTCGGGCAGCGCTGCCTACCGCCTCGACATCATCGCCCTCGTGGCCCACATGAACGCCGTCGGGCTCTCCGACGTCGTGCGTCGCTCCCCGACGGGCGAACTGTATTTCCAGAACTTCCAGTCGATCGACAGCCAGTTGATCCTCACCGGCATCACCTCGGGGTTCCTCGCGGTCGGGGTCGTGATCCTCGCCCTCGCCTACGCCGTGTTCTTGGTCGTCACCGGCCGGGCCCGGGCCACCACGATCGCGGTCGTGGCGCAGATCCCGGCTCTGGCGACCGTCGCGCTCATCACGCAGTACGCCACGGTGCTGTGGTTCGTAGTCGGCCTCACCGCCGCCGACTTCGCCGCGCGTGGTTCGGCGGCCGCGGTACGAGACCGCTCGAGCGCGCTCGTCGCGCCACACCGAAGACTGACACCGATCACCGAAAGAGGGGCTTCACGATGACGAGCACGAAAACCAGGGGGAACGCGCTGACCAATCTCGGGTTCCTCACCCCGGCCCTCCGGCTCTGGCCGGTCATCCTCGTCGCCACCCTCGCCGGCGGCCTCGCGACGTGGGGGCTCTCGCAGACGTCGACGCCGATCTACACGGCCACCTCGACGCAGTTCTTCTCGCTGAGCAACGGGGTGTCGGGAACCGACCTCAACCAGGGGTCGGCGTACACGCAGCAGCAGATGCTCTCGTACGCGCAGCTCGCCCGGTCGTCGTCCGTGCTCAACCCGGTGATCGACGAGCTCGGCCTCGACCTGACCACGACGCAGCTGGCCGGATCGGTGAGCGTCGCCACCCCGCAGAGCACGGTGGTGCTCGACATCTCCGTGAACAGCACCGACCCGGAGCGGGCCGCCGACATCGCGAACGCGATCGGATCGAGCCTCAAGACAGCGGCGACCGAGGTCGCCCCGACGGCGGTCGGCGGCGCGCCGACCGTGCGCATCCGCACCATCGAACGCGCGACGCCGCCGACCTTCGCGTCGTCGCCGAACACCCGGGTGAACACGATCGCGGGGTTGCTGGTCGGATTCGTGGCATCCACCCTGCTGGTCATCGTGCTCGGCCGTCTCGACACCCGACTACGCCGCCGCGCGTCGGTGGAAGAGGTGACGACGCTGCCCGTGCTCGCGGAGTTCGACCGCGACGACGGCCCGCAGCGCGGCCGCGTGATGCAGACGGTGCCGCGCGGCGCCGATGCGGAGGCCTACCGGCAGGTGCGGGCGGAGCTCGAGAACGCGACGCTGCTGCGGCGCCCGCTCGTGTTGCTCGTCGTCTCGGCACTGCACGGCGAGGGAACGTCGACCGTCACGGCGAACCTGGCCGACGCGTTCGGCGTCGGCTGCAGCGCGGCCGGCGTGGTGGCGGCCGAGGACTTCGTGCGGCCGCGGATCGGATCGGCCGATCGCGCGCTGCTCGTCGACGGCGGGGCCGCACTGCACAGCGCCGACGCGGCGGCCATCGCCCGCGACGTCGACGGCATCATCGTGGTCGTCGACCGGCGTCAGGCGCGGGCGCCCCAGTTGCGCCAGACGATCGAGGTGCTCGAGCGTTCCGGGGGCACGCTGCTCGGCATCGTGCTCACCCACACGGCACCGCGGGCTCGTGGCGACGAGGAGACGACGCATCGGGGCGCGGATGACGCGGGCCGGGCCGACGAGGAGGCCGGGGCACCGCTGCCCGAAGTGCCCGACGAGGCCGACGAGGCCGACGAGGCCGACGAGGAGCGAACAGACACGTCGCCGGTCGCGACCCGGTAGGCGGCTAGCGTCCGAAGACCACGAGGGGCGATCCGGCGCCGCGGCCGACCGTGACCACGACCGTGTCGTCTGCGCCGTCGGCGATGCCGAACGCGTAGACGCCCGTCGCGGTCGCGCCGGGCGCGAGCGACCCCGAGAACGGCGCGGACGAGCCGTCGGACGCCAGGGGTGACGCGGGGGTCTCATCCGACCCGAAGTAGGCGTTGACCGTCGTCGCGTCGAGGCTCACGGCCGCCGACGACCCGTTCGTGACCGTGACGGTCACCCGCACTGCGAGGCCGGCCACCTCGCCGATCCCCGCGCCGGTGGCGGTGAACGGCGCGACGCCGGTCACCGCCGCGCTGACGCCGTCGCCGAACTGCGCCACCCGATCGCGTGCGACCGAGTCGGCGACCGGTTCCCCGAACCTCGGGTCGAGCTGAGGTTCGCCGCCGCCGCCGGCGTCTCCCGCTCCGGTGCCGGGGTCGGGCGCGCCGTCCGTCGCGGTGCCGGACGGCAGGGGCGTCGCGGTCATGGCGGGGCCGGGAGCCACCGCGGGCGTCTGGCCGAAGCCCAGCGCGATGACCACGGCGACCGCCACGACGACGAGCACCGCGGCGGCCACAGCGATCACCGTGGAGCGATTCGGCCGCACCGACGCGGCCATCAGGCGGTCGCCCGCGTCGTCGTGATCGCCGACAGCTCGCGGAACCACTTCACCGCGGCGAGCACGAGGAACGCCGCGCTCGCCACGAAGACCAGGGTGTAGACGACGACGAAGCCCGGCACCCAGCCGAGCAGCACGAACGACAGGCACAGCACGCCGTAGTCCATGGGTGCCACGAGCAGGGCACGCAGCCACGAGGCCGAGCCCGGCTCCGCGGCGGCGAGCGGCACCACGCCGTGCTGCCGGCGCAACTGCTCGGTGAGGATCATGCAGAAGAACAGCACGGCAGAGACGATCGCGGATCCGAGCGGCACGAGCAGCCAGCCCACCGGCACCGCCTCGAACCGGTAGAAGCCCACTGCGAGAGCGAGCGGCAGCGTCGACGCCTTCGCCGAGTCGACCATGTGGTCGAGCCACTCGCCCGCCGGGCTGCTGCTGCCGGTGAGACGGGAGACCTGCCCGTCGGCCGAGTCGAACGCGTAGCCGAGCAACAGCCCGAACGCGACCGCGATTCCGAGGCCGACCGACGGCGGGAAGAGCACGAGCAGGGCGATGCTCGCGAAGGTGATCACGGCGCTGATGCCCGTGACCGCGTTCGCCGACAACCCCGCACGGTAGGCGGCCGCGGCGATGTAGCGGCCGATGCGGCGGTTCACGTACCGCGAATAGGCAGGCGCGCTCCGGGCGGCGGGCTTCTGCGCGCTCGCCAGTCTGCGGACGACCGCCAGATACGGTTCGTCACGGGAAATCGTCTCAGCCACCCCACACCGTCCGATCACGCGCTCGACGGAGCAGACGCGCGCGCGAATAGACCGGCGCATCGGGCTGCCCCCTGACGCGATGCTAGTGGCCGCGAGCGCGCCCGAATTCGATCTATCGGGGGCGGGCTGCCCGGGTGTAGCCTTTCGCGACCGCCCGGGCGGCGCGTACCCCGCGCAACCCCGCGAGCAGGGGCGCGGGCGACCGCAGGAACTGGCGCCGTCCCCCCTGCAGCAGGGTCTCCCAGGCCACGGCGACGATGAGGCGCCTCCAGCGTTCGACGTCGCCCGGGTCGAGGTTGTTGGTAGCGAAGAGCATGCGGTTGCGGATGTTGTAGAAGTAGTACGTGGCCGATTTCGGCTCCCCGGCCGACGCGTGTTCGCCGCCCTGGGTCCCGCCCTCGGAGTGCACCGCCGTCGCGTCCGCGCACACCGCGAGAGCGCCGCCCGCGGCGAGCACGCGGTGCGAGAGGTCGACGTCTTCCCAGTAGAGGAAGTACGACTCGTCGAAACCGCCGACCGCGCTCCACAGCCGTTCGGTCACGAGGAGGCACGCTCCGCTCAACCACGGTTCCCAGCGGGCGGGAGCGAGCGTTGCGCGGCGCCGGGGCGAGCGGATGCGCCCGTCGTCGAGGTAGAGGTCGACCCCGTCGAACCACACGGAGCCGTCGGGGCGGAGGATGCGCGGGGCGAGCAGGGTGAGCGGGTCGCGGATGCTGCGTGCGAGCAGTGTCTCGAGGTCGGGCACGGCGATGGTCGCATCCGGATTCAAGAGCAGGAATCGGTCGGCCCCGTCGGCGAGCGCGCGGGCGACGCCGAGGTTCATGCCGCCGCCGAACCCGGTGTTGCCGTCGGGGAGCACCGCCGCCCAGCCCTCGCGCGCGCACAGGGCGACGACGCGCGATCTCTCGTCGGCCGTGGTGCGGTTGTCGACCACCACGATGCGGGCCCCGCTCTGCCGGGCGAGCGGCAGCAGGTTCTGCTCCAGCAGCTCGGACGAGCCGTAGTTGACCACGACGACGGCCACGGAGGCAAGACTCTCTCGGATCACCGCACCTCCGTTTCGGGATTGCAGTGTAGCGAGTAACCTACAGTTCCGTCAGGCCCCTGAGGAGAACACCCGTGCCCCCACTCGTCGTGCTGCAGAGCTTCCCGGCTCCGCGCGCGACGAGCGTGAACCCGTACACGAAGCTGCTCGGCGAGCACGTGGCCGCGGTCGACGGCGTCGCCGTGCTGCACTTCGGCTGGCGCACGGCCCTCACGGGGCGGTACGACGTATTCCACGCTCACTGGCCGGAGATCCTCGTCGACGGGCACTCGCCGCTCAAGAAGCTCGTGCGCCAGGCGTTCACCCTGGCGCTCCTGGCCCGGCTGCGGATCACGCGCACGCCGATCGTGCGCACGGTGCACAACGTGGACCTGCCGAGCGGCATCTCGCGTCGCGAACGCGCCCTGCTGCGGCTGTTCGACCGGCAGACCACGCTGCGCATCAGGCTCAACGCCGAGACGCCGGTGGCCGAGCCGAGCGCGCTCATCCCGCACGGGCACTACCGCGACTGGTTCGCCGGCTTCCCGCGTTCCGCGCCCGTCGCGGGACAGCTCGGGTACGCCGGGCGCATCCGGCGCTACAAGGGGGTCGAGACCCTCATCGACGCGTTCCGCGGAACGTCCGACCCCGCCCTGAGCCTGCGCGTCGGGGGCTACCCGTCGACCGCCGAGCTCGCCGACGCGGTGACCGGCCTTGCCGCGGGCGACGGGCGCATCCGTCTCGACCTCGGCTTCATCAGCGACGGGCAGCTCGTCGACCTCGTCACGAGCTCCGAGGTCGTGGTGCTGCCGTACCAGTTCATGCACAACTCTGCCGCGGCGCTCACCGCCCTGTCGCTCGACCGGCCGGTGCTCGTGCCGGCCAACGAGGTCAACGCGCGGCTCGCGGCCGAGGTGGGCGACGGCTGGGTGTACTCGTTCGACGGCACGTTGAACGCGGACGCGATCGTCGCGACGCTCGCCGAGATCCGCCGCGCCCCGGCCGCGGCGCCTCCCCGGCTCGACGCGAGGGAATGGCCGGGCGCGGCCGTCGCGCACGTCGCCGCCTACCGGGCGGCCGTCGCCGCGATCCGGGGCTCCCGGTGACCTCGCTGACGGTCGCCGTGCTCACCTACCGGCGGCCCGACGACCTGCGCGACGGGCTGCCGCTCGTCGCGGCGCAGGTCGCGGCCGTGGGGGCCGGCCCCGACGGGACGGCTTGGACCGCCCGCATCCTCGTCGTCGACAACGACGCCGCGGCGAGTGCCCGCGACACGGTCGCCGGTATCGCCGCCGCATCGCCCGCCCGCATCGACTACGTCGTCGAGGCGACCCCGGGCATCGCCGCGGCCCGCAACCGGGCTCTCGACGAGAGCGCCGGCAGCGATGTGCTCGTCTTCATCGACGACGACGAACGCCCGCGCCCGGGCTGGCTCGAACCGCTGCTGTCCACCTGGTCGGCCACCGGCGCCGCCGCGGTCATGGGGCGGGTCATCTCGGAGTTCGAGGGCGAGCTCGACCCGTGGGTCGCCGCCGGCCAATTCTTCCGCCGCCGCAGCATGCCGACGGGCACCGCCATCGCCGTCGCGGCGGCGGGCAACCTGCTGCTCGATCTCGGCCAGGTGCGGGCGCTCGGCGTGCGGTTCGACGAGAGGGTCGGCTTGGGCTCGGGCGAGGACTCGCTGTTCAGCCGCGAACTCGTGCGCCGCGGCGGCAGCATGGCCTGGTGCGAGGAGTCGGTGGCGACCGACGTCGTGCCGACCTCGCGCATGTCGCGCCGCTGGGTGCTCGACCGCGCCCGCAGCCACGGCAATGCGGAGTGCCTCATCGACCTGTACCTGGCCGAGACGGCGGCCGCCCGGTTGGCCGTGCGGGCGCGCAACCTGCCGCGCGGTGCCGTGCGCATCGCGGGCGGCGGGGCGCGCTACCTGGTCGGCCTGCTGGTGCGTTCCGACCGACACCAGGCGCGGGGCCTGCGCAGCGCCCACCGCGGTCTCGGCATCGCGGCCGGGGCTATCGGGCGCTCCCATCTGGAATACGCCCGCGAGCACTAGCGCAGGCCGATTCATCCGCACAGATCTTCCGCACGGAGCTCGCGCACCACTAAGGTCACAGCCAACCCTGCTTTCCCTGTACCCGACGACAGAGTGACCATGCGCGTTCTTGTGCTGTGGGCGGATGACGCCTCCCCGAACCTCGGCGTGCGCGCGCTCGGCCGCGGAACCGCCGCCCTCGTGCGCACGGTCTGGCCCGATGCCGAGATCGTGTTCCAGAACTACGGGCACAGGTCGGAGCACCTGCCCTTCGGCCGCATCCGCTCGCTCGCGAAGGAGCGCGTGCTCGGGCGGGCCGGCATGCAACGCTGGCTCGCCTGCTTCGACCTCGTGGTCGACACCCGCTCGGGCGACTCGTTCGCCGACATCTACGGCCTGCACCGGCTCGCGGTGATGTCGACCGTGGCGGAGTTCGCGCGGCAGGCCGGGGTGCCGCTCGTGCTCGGCCCGCAGACCATCGGTCCGTTCACGACCCGCGCGGGTCGTGCCCTCGCCCGCGCCTCGCTGCGCCGGGCCGACGTGGTGATGGCGCGCGACTCGGCGAGCGCGGCACACGCCGAGCGGCTCGGCCACCCGGTCGACGTGCTCACGACCGACGTGGTGTTCGCGCTGCCCGTGCCCGAGGTGGAGAAGGGCCGAGACGTGGTGTTGAACGTCTCCGGGCTCCTCTGGGGCGAGAACTCGCACGTGCCGGCGGCCCGCTACCGCGAGTCGGTCGCGCACCTGTACCGCAGCCTGGCCGCCGAAGGGCGCTCGGTGAGCCTGCTCGCCCACGTGCTCGACTCGCCGAACGGCGACAACGACGAGACGGCGATCGCCGACTTCGTCCGCACGGTCGCCCCCGACGCCGAGGTGCTCGTGCCCGACGGGCTCGACGACGTGCGCCGCATCGTCGCGTCGGCGAACGTCGTCGTCGGATCGCGCATGCACGCCTGCCTCAATGCGCTGTCGGTGGGCACGCCGGCGGTGCCGCTGGCCTACTCGCGCAAGTTCGCCTCGTTGCTCGGCGACCTCGGCTGGGACCACACCGTCGACCTGCGCACCGACGCCGACCCCGTGCCGCTCGTGCTGCGGGCGGTCGCCGAGGCGGCGGCGGCCGACCTCGGGCCGCTCGCCGCGAACGCCCGCGGCTCTCTCGCCGCCGCCACGGCCCGGCTGGCCGCCCTGTGAGCGGCACGGGCGCGCGGCTCGACCGGGCGATCGACCGCGTCGTCGCGGGCGGCAACTGCTCAGGATGCGGAGCCTGCGTGCAGCTCGATGCGGGGCTGGGCATGGCACTCGACGCCCGCGGCTTCTCGCGCCCGGTGCGCACCGGGCCGTCGACGGCCGCGCCCGGCGCAGTGCGCAGGTTCGGCGACGCATGCCCGGGCGTCGTGGTGCGGGCCGGCGCCGCCCCGGGCGCGACGCGGCACCCGACCATGGGCCCGGTGCTCGAGGCATGGGAGGCGTGGGCGACCGACCCCGAGGTGCGTTTCACCGGCAGCAGCGGCGGCACCCTCACCGCGCTCGCCGGTTGGCTGGCCGCAACCGGCGAGGCGCCCAGCGTGGTCGGGGCGCGCGCCGACGCCGACGAACCGCGCCGCACGGTGAGCGTCACGATCACGACTAGGCAGGAGGCGCTCGCCTCGGCCGGCTCGCGCTACGGCCCCGTCTCGAACGCCGCGCACCCCGACGCGCTCGCACCGGGGTGCGCCGTGGTGGGCAAACCGTGCGAGGCATCGGCGCTGCGGGCCCTCGCCCCCGACGGGCCGCTGCTGCTGTCGTTCTTCTGCGCCGGCACGCCCAGCCAGCACGCGACCGACGACCTGGTCGCCGGATTGGGGCTCTCCGGGCGTCTGCGTTCGCTCTGGTACCGCGGCCACGGCTGGCCGGGATCGTTCACCGCCACGACGGCAGACGGCACCACGGCCCAGAGCAGCTACGACGACTCGTGGGGCAAGCACCTCGGAAGGCAGGTGCAGTGGCGTTGCCGCGTCTGCCCCGACGGCGTGGGAGAGAGTGCGGATGTCACGGCCGCCGACCTCTGGACCACCGACGAGCGCGGCTACCCCGACTTCGCCGACGGGGAGGGGGTGAGCGCGCTCATCGCGCGCACTCCCCGAGGGCTCGACGTCGTGCGGCGCGCGATCGCTGCCGGCGTCATCGCCGCGACCCCGGTCGACATCGCCCGGCTCGCGGCGATCCAGCCGCTGCAGCGGCAGCGACGAACGACGCTCGTGGGGCGGCTCGCGGGCATCCGTCTCGCCGGGGGCCGCGTTCCGGCGTACCGCGGGTTCGGGCTGTTGCGGCTCGGCGCGAGCCGATGGCGCGACACCTACCGCGCCGCGAAGTCCGGCTACCGTCGACGGCGCGAGTGGGCGGGGCGGTGACCGAACCCGCGCTCGGCAGGAGGGCCGCCCGCGGCGCCGCGATCACGATCGGAGCGCAGGCGGCGCGCATCCTGATCCAGGTCGTCTCCGTCGTCGCGCTCGCCCGCCTGCTCACGCCACACGACTACGGTCTGGTCGCGATGGTCGTCGCGGTGATCGGCATCGGCGAGATCTTCCGCGACTTCGGCCTGTCGTCGGCCGCCATCCAGGCGCCGACCCTGAGCCGCGGACAGCGTGACAACCTGTTCTGGATCAACTCGGGCATCGGGCTCGCGCTCGCCGCCGCCGTGTTCGCAGGCTCCGGGCTGCTGGCCCTCGTCTACGACCGCGACGAACTCGTGGCCATCGGGCACGTGCTCTCGCTCACATTCCTGCTCACCGGGCTGACCACGCAATACCGCGCGGGCCTCGTACGCGACCTGCGTTTCGTCTCGCTCGCGCGGGCGGATGTCGCGGCCCCCGCCGTGGCGCTCGTGGTGTCGATCGGCGCGGCCCTCCTCGGCTGGGGCTACTGGGCGCTCGTGGCCGGGCAGCTCGCGCAAGCCCTCGTGCAGCTCGTGATGCTCGCCGTCGCGGGGCGCTGGCTGCCGGGGCTGCCGAAACGCGGCGAGCCGATGCGGGGATTCGTGAGGTTCGGCTGGAACCTCGTCGCGTCGCAGCTCGTCGGCTACCTCGGCAACAACCTCGATTCGGTGATCATCGGCCGCCTGTTCGGCGCGACCTCGCTCGGCATCTACAACCGCGCGTTCCAGCTGCTGATGACGCCGCTCGGCCAGATCCGCAGCCCGCTCACCACGGTCGCCCTCCCCGTTCTCTCCCGGCTCTCCGCCGACGATCGGCGCTTCGGCGACTACGTAGCGCGCGGGCAGCTCGCGCTCGGGTACACGCTCGTTGCGGGTCTCGGCATCGCGGTCAGCGCGTCCGAGCCGATCACCCGGCTGTTCCTCGGCGAGCAGTGGACCGGGGTCGCGCCCATCCTCCGCCTGCTGGCCGTGGCGGGCATCTTCCAGACCCTCGCCTTCGTCGGGTACTGGGTCTACGTGGCGCGCGGGCTCACCGGCGACCTGTTCCGGTATTCGCTCGTGAGCGCGGCCATCAAGGTGGCGTGCATCGTGGGCGGCTCGTTCTTCGGGGTGGTCGGAATCGCCGCGGGGTACGCGATCGCTCCCGCGATCTCGTGGCCGATCTCGCTGTGGTGGCTCTCGAGCCGCACGACCATACCCACCCGACGCCTGTATGCAGGGGCGCTCCGCATCCTCGCGCTGGTCATGGTGGCCGCCGCGACCTCGTCGGTGTGCGCGTACTCCGCGGCCGCGTGGGGTCCGGTCGCCGCCCTCGGAGCGGCGGCTCTCTGCACGGTTGCCGTCTACGCGGGGGCCGCGTGGCTCGTGCCGCCCGTGCGCCGCGACGTCGCCCGCGTGCTCGAGATGGTGCGGATGATCCGTACCGCACGTCCGCGCGGGTGAGGCCGCGGCATCCGCCCCTCCGACCTCCGCACCGCTAGGGCGTCGGCTACCAGGCGCCCAGCCGCTGCGCTCCCGCGGGTTGCCCGACCAGCACGGCGACCGCCGACGGAAGCGGCCTGGCCACCGCCGCGACGGTCGCGGGTTTCGTCAACGAGGCGAGGAAGGCGGCCGTCGACGCGAAGCCGCCGCGGCCGTCGACCGCGAGGCTGCGGCGGTCTTGGCCGGTCGCCTCGGCGAAGTCGTCGACGGTGTTGTAGACCGCGGGATTGCCCGGTCCCCTCGACCAGACGACTGCCCACGCCGGCGTCGACACGTTGGTTCGCTTGAACACGTTGCCGTCGCTCACGATGCGCATCTGGGCGGCCGACCGTGCGTGCGTGAAGTCTTCGACGCACAGCACGCACTTGAACGTGCCGTCGGCGAGCACGTTGTTGCCCAGGCTGATGTTTGTGGTGGTCCACGGCATCGTCGGGTCGGGGAGCTTCTGCCTCGGGTCGTGGCCCGGGGTCGAGAGGTCGATCTGCCGCCTGCTGCCCTGCACGATGTTGATGTTGCGCGCGTTGCCCTGCAGCGTGTTGTTCCAGACCGCGATGTTGCCGCTGTTGCTGATCAGCAGGCCGTCGAGGGTGTTGCCCGAAATCACGTTGTCGGCGATCGTCGCGGTGTCGGAGATCTCGACGACGACTCCGTTGCCCGTGCCATCGAGCACGTCGTTGCCGGTGATGGTCATGTCGTAGACCGACTCGTCGAACCAGAGCGAGTTGCCGAGGTTGCCCGAGAAGACGCTGTCGACCACCGCGACGTCGCGCGAGCGGTGCACCTTGAACCCGCCCGCGACGGGCGCCCGGTTGAAGCTCTCGACGTTGTTGTCGACGAACAGCAGCCCCTCTGCCACCATCCCGTCGGCGTAGCTCGCGTGCCCGCCGAGCATGCCGCTGCGTGCGACCGTGATGTTGCGCAGCGTCGCGCCGGTCTCGAACACCGAGAAGCCCGTCGTCGCCGAGTCGACGATCTCCAGGTTCTCGAGGGTCACATTCTTGGCCGCGACCGCCACCGCTCCCATGTCGGGCACCGACGGCGAGAAGTTGCGCACGCCGAGCCCGCGCACGACGCTGCCCGGGCCCGCGATCGTGATGGCCTTCACCAGGTCGCTCGCCTTGACAGTCTTGCCCGCCGGGTTGCTGCCGATGTAGAGCCGGTCGGCGGCGTAGTCGACGTAGAACGACCCGGAACGCACCTGCGCCCTCGTGCCGACCTGGCGGAGGGCGGCCCCGTCGACGAAGACCTGGTCGGGATGCGCGGCCATGGGGTACTGCGGGTTGACGAACTGCCAGCCCGGGGTGGGGTTCTCCGGCTTGCCGCGCGAGTAGGTGGGGCTCGCGTCGAACGTCGTGGTCCACCCGGAGCTCGCCCAGGCCGTTCCCGCGCCCGACCAAGCCGAGACCGTGCGGCTGCCGTCGAGCCACACCTTCTCGTTCGGATACGACTGGATGGTGAGTGTCTTCTGCCGCGGCACGACGAGCGACTCGTGGTAGCTGCCGGCGCGCACCACGACCGTGCCGCCGTTCTTCGCCAGGGAGATGGCCTCGGCGATGGTGCGTACCGGAGCGGACTCCGACCCGGCCGCCCCCTTCGTGCCGTCCGGGGCGACGAACACCGCGCCGTCGGGCACGGGGTACGCCGTGCTGCCGACCGGCGCCGATCCGGCTTCGCCGCGGGCTCCGGGCAGGGGGGCGCCGGTTCCCGGCTGCCCGCCGGGTTCCGGCTCGGGGTCGGGCTCGACCGGGCCCGGGCCGCCGGGGCCCGGCTCCGTGACGACGTCGACGACCAGGTTGGATGCCGCGAGCGAGTCGAACCGCATGGCACCGGCGTCGCTTCCGCTCGAGAGGTACGTCCACAGCCCGACGGCGCCGGTCGACGGGATGCGGCTCGCCCCGGTGTCGGTCGCGGCCGCCTGCCAGTCGGGCTTGGCCTCGCCCGACGGCCAGGCTCGCGCGTTGAGCTCGACGGTATCCGTGCCCGTGGCCTGGAATTCGAGCGAGACGGGAGTGCCGGCGGCGACACCCTCGGCCACGACCACTTCTGCGGCCAGGGTCTGCTGTGTCGCTGTGTCGCCGGTGACGCGGTAGATGGCGAGCACGAGCCGGCCGTCCGGAGAGAACCGCACATTGGCCTGGTAGTAGGTCATGCCCACGACGCGCAGCTGCAACCCGGCCGAGATGCCGTTGCCCGCGAGGGGGAGCGTCGGCACCGCGACCGACGTGGTGGCGCTCGTGTTGAGCGACGAAACTCCCTCGAGCACGGCCGTGACCGACGATCCGGGCCGCGGCGGTGCGGCGATGCCCGCGGCGCCGTCGACCGAGAAGTACTGCGGGGCGCCGAGCCTGTATTCGCCCCCGGTGGGGGCGGCACCCCACGCCGCGGCGGACGTACGGGCGAAGTCGTCGGCCGCGACGACGTCTCCCGGGACGAATCGCGAGGTGGTCACGCTGGCCCGCGCGGGTTCGGGCCCGGCCTGGGCGTTGGCGAAGTACATCCCGGAGACGGTGATCGCGAGGGCCGCGACGGAACCGACGACGCTCACCACGCGGGATCGGGCAGACGTGTTCGGGTTTCGGCGTGCCTTCACATCGATCATCGGTCGGGTTTCCTCTACGGGTGTCCTCTACGAGCAATACGGAGCACGCCGCAAGGGCAGGGCGCGTGCCGTTCGGGCAATTTCACGAGAAGGTAGTGCGGAAAACTACCCAATCCGTATCAGCACCCCCGTACGGGTGTCAACAAGACGATTTTGAGTCTGGTGCGGGCCGACCGAACGCAGGTACGCTCTCGGTCACCCAACCGTGCGCTAGTTCCCGACTAGAGAGGCACCACCCTAAATTGACGAACCGAATCGGCTATGCAGCGGGCGCTTTCGACCTGTTCCACGTCGGCCACCTCAACATACTCAAACGCGCCAAGAGCCAGTGCGACTACCTGATCGCCGGCGTCGTCTCCGACGAGATGCTCGAACTGACGAAGGGCAAGGCGCCCGTTATCCCACTCGCCGAGCGCCTGGAGATCGTGGGCAGCGTGCGCTTCGTCGACCGTGCGGTCGCCGAGGTGGTGCCCGACAAGCTCGAGACCTGGGAGGCGCTGCGTTTCGACATCTTCTTCAAGGGCGACGACTGGCGCGGCACGAAGAAGGGGTTGCAGCTCGAGCGCGAGTTCGCGGCGGTGGGCGTGGAGGTCGTCTACTTCCCGTACACGATCGACACGTCGAGCACGATGCTGCGGCGTGCGCTCGACGCGATCACGGCCGGATACGACCGCACGGCCCAGGCCCCGCTGGTGAGCGAGGCCTGAGCCGTCTTCGGTCGCGTACCCTCGCCGGCTACCAGGCGCCGAGGTGGCGCGAACCGGCCGGCTGCTCGACCAGCCCGGCGATCGCGGCCGGGAGTGGCCTCGACGCCGTGGCCTGCGACGAGCTGACCGCCGCGGCCAGTGCAGCGTCTCCGCCCGCCCCGGCCGGGCCGTCGAGAGCAATGCTGTTCTTGTCCTGCCCGGTCGCGGCGGAGTAGGCCGCCACCGTGCCGTACACGGCGGGGTCGCCCGCGCCGCGCGACCAGACCGTCGCCCAGCCCGGCATCGAGGCGCTCGTGCGCTTGAACACGTTGCCGTCGCTGACGATGTCCATCTGCGCGGCCGATCGTTCGTGGCTGAAGTCCTCGACGCACAGGATGCACTTGAAGGTCCCGTCGGCGAGCACGTTGTTGCTCACCGTGATGTTGCCCGTGATCCAGGTCACCGTGGGGTCGGGCAGGGCCTGGCGCGGGTCGTGCCCGGCCGTCGCGAGGTTGCTCGCCCGGCGGGTACCCTGCACGATGTTGATGCTGCGGGCGTTCCTGCTGATCGTGTTGTTCCAGACGCCGACCTGGCCGGTGTCGCTGATCAACAGGCCGTCGAGGGTGTTGCCCACGATGCGGTTGTCTGCGACGGTCGCTGTGGCCGAGAGCTCGAGCACGACGCCGTTGCCGGTGCCGCCGAGCACGTCGTTGCCCGTGATCGTCATGCCGTACACCGACTCGTCGAACCAGAGCTGGTTGCCGAGGTTGCCCGAGAAGACGCTGTCGGCGACGGTGACGCCGCGCGAGCGGTGCACCTTGAACCCGCCGGCGACGGGAGCGCGATTGAAGTGCTCCGCGTTGTTTCCGACGAACAGCATCTGCGTCGCTTTCAGTCCGTCGGCGTAGCTCGCGTGGGCGCCCAGCATTCCGCTGCGCGCGACGGTGATGTTGCGCAAGGTCGCCCCGGTCGAGAAGACGGAGAGCCCGCTCGTCGCGCTGTCGTCGATCTCGACGTTCTCGACCGTGACATTGGCGCCGGCGATGGCCACCGCGCCCATGTCGGGCACGGACGGCGAGAAGTTGCGCACGCCTATGCCGCGCAGCACACTGCCGGGGCCGGCGATGGTCGCCGCCTTGACGAGGTCGCTCGCCCTCACCGACTTGCCGGCCGGGTCGGTGCCGACGAACAGACGGTCGGTCGCGTAGTCGACGAAGAAGGTACCCGACGTCACCGCGCCGAGCGTCGCCACCTGCGTGAGCGCCACCCCGTCGACGAAGACCTGATCGGGGTGCGCCGCCATCGGATACGCAGGATTGACGAACTGCCAGCCGGGCTCGGTGTTGTCGGGCTTGCCGCGGGAGTAGGTGGGACTGGCGTCGAACTCGGTGGTCCAGCCACCCGACACCCACGCGGAACCGGACGCCGTCCAGTTGTCCACAGCGCGGCTGCCGTCGAGCCAGACGGCCTCCTTCGGGTACGACTGGATGGTCAGCGCCTTCTGCGACGGCACGACGATCGACTCGTGGTAGGTGCCGCCGCGCACGACGATGGTCGCTCCGGACGGCGCCTTGGCGATCGCCGCCGAGATGGTGGAGAACGGAGACTCGGCCGTGCCCGCGCCTGTCGCGGAGCCGGAGGGCGATACGAATACCGCCCCGGCCGGTACGGCGTAGGAGGTGGATCCGATCGGCTCCGTGCCGGCCGCGGCGCGGGCCCCGGCCACGACTGGGCGGCCTCCGCTCGGTGTCGGAGTGGGGGCGGGCGTCGGCGCGGGCGCCGGGGCGGGCGCCGGAGCCGGAGCGGGCGCCGGGGTCGTCTCGGGTGCCGGCTTCAGCGTGGATGCCGCGAGCGACTGGTACTTCACCGCGCTCGGCGCGGTGCTCGACGACGCGTACGACCAGAGGCCGACGCCGCCCGCTATGGCGATGCGCGAGGCCGCGGCATCCGAGCCGACGGCCTGCCACGCGGGCTTCGCGGTGCCCTGCGCCCAGGCACGGGCGCGCAGGCCGACGGTGGTCGTTCCGGTCGCCTGGAACTCGACGTTCACTGCCGTGCCGGGCGCGAGCGCCTTGGCGACGGAGACCTCCGCGACGACAGCCTTCTGCGTCGACGTGGTTCCGTTCACCCGGGTGATGCCGAGCATGACGTTGCCGGCTGGATTGATCCGCACCGTCGACTGGTAGTAGCTCGTTCCGCTCGAACGCAGCTGGACCCCGGCCGAGATGCCGTTGCCGGCCTTGGGCCAGGTGCCGATCGACACGAGGGTCGCCGCGCCGACGTCGAGACCCGACGCACGTGCGAGCGTCGCGGTGAGCGACGAACCCGACCGCGGCAGCGCCGCGACGGCGTTCGCACCGTCGGTGGAGAACCGCGCGGCCGGGGCGAGCGTGTACGCGCCACCGGTCGTCGCGGAACCCCAGCCGACCGCGGTCGTGCGCGAGAACGCGTCGACGACGAGCGGTGCCGCCGCGACGTACTCGGCCGCCGAAGCCGCTGCGGCCTCCGTGAGCGCGGACTGCCCCGCCTGTGCGGGAGCGGTGCCGGCAGCGGCCGGCGTGGAGACGAGACCGCCGAATCCGAGGAGCGCCCCGAGCCCGAGGGCCGTGGCGGTCACCCGCAGTTTCCGCGATGGATGCGCGGCCGTTTCGGCGCGCTGAATGGTGTTGTCCATGAGAGTTGGGGTCCCTTTGAATCACATTTCTACGAGGGCGCGACTGATTGCCCGCCCGGAACTGACGTTCCCTATCGGGTTAGGGACGTAGGCCAGCAGCCCGGGGACCTGGGGTGCTGACGGCCTGACGCATGGGACCATAACACACCCGTTCGGGGGTCATCCCGGATCAATACCCACGGGCTGATGAAAGCGCTTACATCGCCGCCGCGTCAGTTCGCGGCGACCACCGCGAGCAGGGCCTCGCCGTACTTCGCGAGCTTGTTCTCCCCGACGCCGCTGATGCCGCCGAGCTCGGCGAGCGAGTCGGGCCGGGAGATCGCGATGCCGCGCAGCGTGGCGTCGCCGAAGATGATGTAGGCCGGCACCTCCTGCTGCTTCGCCTCGGCCGAGCGCCACGCCCTCAGTGCCTCGAACAGGTCGGTGGCCGCCGCTGGCAGGTCGGCCGCGACCTTCGACTTCTTCGCCGCACGCGACGCCGCACGTTCCGGCTCCTTGCGCAGCTTCACCGGGCGTGATCCGTCGAGCACCGACGCGCTCGCCTCGGTCACGGCGAAGGTGCCGTATTCACCCTGCACCGCGAGCAGCCCCTGCGCGAGCATCTGCCGCACGACGCCGCGCCACTCCTGTTCGCTCAGGTCGGCACCGATGCCGAAGGTCTTCAGCTGGTCGTGGCCGTACTGGGTCATGCGCGGCGTGGTCTTGCCCACGAGGATGTCGATGATGTGGCCGGCACCGAAGCGCTGCTGCTTCTCGCGCCACAGGCGCACCACGGTCGAGAGCAGCTTCTGCGCGGGGATCGTGCCGTCGACGCCCTCGGGCGGCGCGAGGCAGGTGTCGCAGTTGCCACAGGGGGTCGACGTCTCGCCGAAGTACGCGAGCAGTTGCATCCGTCGGCATTCGATGGTCTCGCACAACGCGAGCATCGCGTCGAGGTTGGCACCGAGGCGACGGCGGAAGGCGTCGTCGCCCTCCGACTGCTGGATCATGCGGCGCTGCTGCACGACGTCTTGCAGTCCGTAGGCGAGCCACGCGGTCGACGGCAGGCCGTCACGGCCCGCGCGGCCGGTCTCCTGGTAGTACCCCTCGACGCTCTTCGGCAGGTCGAGGTGGGCGACGAACCGCACGTCGGGCTTGTCGATGCCCATACCGAAGGCGATCGTGGCGACCATCACGACGCCGTCTTCGCGCAGGAAGCGCGACTGGTTGGCGGCACGGATGCGCGAGTCGAGACCGGCGTGGTACGGCAGGGCCGTGATGCCGTTCTCGACGAGGAAGTCCGCGGTCTTCTCGACCGAGGCGCGCGAGAGACAGTAGACGATGCCCGCGTCGCCCGCGTGCTCGCTGCGGATGAGCGAGAGCAGCTGCTGCATCGGCTGGTTCTTGGCCTCGATGCGGTACTGGATGTTCGGACGGTCGAAACTCGACACGAAGTGCCTGGCGTCGTCGAGCTGGAGCTTGCTCGCGATCTCGCGGTGGGTCACCTCGGTGGCCGTCGCCGTGAGCGCGATGCGGGGCACGGCCGGCCAGCGCTCGTGCAGCATCGAGAGCTGCAGGTAGTCGGGGCGGAAGTCGTGGCCCCACTGCGACACGCAGTGCGCCTCGTCGATAGCGAACAGCGCGATCGTGCCGCGGTCGAGCAGGTCGGCGGTCGACGAGACGCGGAGGCGTTCCGGCGCGAGGTAGAGCAGGTCGAGCTCGCCGTCGAGGTAGGCGCGTTCGACGCGGTTGCGTTCGCCCGCGTCTTGCGTGGAGTTGAGGAAGCCGGCGCGCACGCCGACGGCGGTGAGCGCGTCGACCTGGTCTTGCATGAGCGCGATGAGCGGGGAGATGACGACGCCCGTGCCGTCGCGCACGAGCGAGGGGATCTGGTAGCAGAGCGACTTGCCGCCGCCGGTGGGCATGAGCACGAGGGCGTCGCCGCCGGCGATCACGGTGTCGATGATCTGCGCCTGCTCGCCGCGGAACGAGTCGTAGCCGAACACCTTCTCGAGCGCCTCGAGGGCCGTGGGCACCGGTCCGACGCGCGGCTTGACGGCCACAGCGCCGGCCGAGAGCGCCGAGCCGGACGACGGGCCGGACGACGGGCCCGCCCCGTACTGCGCCCGGTCGGGGAAGGGTGCCTCGTCGTCGAACGGAGGTTCCGCGAAGGGATCGAAGGGTGGTTCTTCTTCGGGGTCCCAGGGGATTTCTGCGTTCCAACTCACCCCGCGAGTTTACCCAGCGCCGCCGACGCCCGCTGGCTCGCTCCCCAGCCGGGGAGCGCGGGCGACGGCGGGCGCCGGGCTCAGAACACCAGCACGAGCGACGGCCAGCCGGTCGAGGGAAGCAGGTCGTCGGTGCCCTCGAAGTGCGGCGTGATGAGGTGCAGTCCTCGGCCGAGTTTCGGCAACGTCACCGTGGTGCGGCCCGCGTCATCCGCCTCGAGAGTCGCGGTAGCGACCTGGCGGAAGCCGTCGAAGATCGCGACGTCGCCCGTGGGCACGACGCTGTCTGCGCGCACCGTCACCGTGTACTTCACCGTGCCGTTGCCGAGCACGAGCAGCTTGTTGGCCTTGCCGCTCGTGGTCGTCGCGACCGGCTCGCTCGGCTGCTCGACCGCGGCGACATCGATCGGCACCTGCACGCTCGTGCCGGTCTCGGCGACGCTCACGGTGAGCTGCAGCGTTCCGGCCGGGGTGCCCGCGGGGAGCACGACGGCCACGGTCGCGCGACCGACCTCGTCGGTCGTGTCGACGATCGCCGGGTCGATCGTGGCGGTGCCGAGCGGTACGCCGCCCGAGCTCACGACGACGGATGCCGCGGTCGGACCGCCATTGCTGAACAGCAGTGACGACAGACCGAGCGTCACGGTGTCGCCCGGCACATAACCGCCCTCGGGAGCGGCCGGCGATACGGTGACGCCGACCGCGCGTTGGGCGTAGTCGGGGCTAGCGACCGGGTTCGCCTCGAAGTAGTCGACCATGCTCTGCAGGTCGACCTTTCCGGTGTCGGAACGGTTCGTGCCGAGTGCGAGGGTGCCGAAGTTGTCACCGCCCGACGCGAGGAACGAGTTCACGGTCACCCGGAACGAATCCCCGGCCTCGACGAGCTCGCCGTCGACGTAGATCGCGTCGATGCGGTCGCCCGCTGGAGCGGTCGGGTCGTAGGTGTACTCGAACCCGTCGGAGACGCCGAGCTTGAGGAACGGACGGCTGGCTCCCGCCGGCTGCCACTGCTCTTCGAGCACGGACTTGAGCTGGGTGCCCGAGAGGTCGAGCGCCACGAGCGTGTTGGCGAACGGTTGCACCCCCGCCGCCTCCTGGTAGGTCACGACGCCCGCGCCGTCGCCCGGGGTCGCCGGGTTGGCCGCGTACTTGAGGTCGCTGCGCAGGCCGCCCGGGTTCATGAGCGAGATCTGCGACCCGGCGTCTCGCGTGGCCCAGAGCTGCACGTCGGCGACGAAGTTGCCGAGCGTCGACTCTCCGCCCCGGTTCTCGGAGCCGCTCGACTGCAGCGCGCGGTTGAGGTCGGCGTCGATCTGCCCGACGGGCACCGAGCCGAGTTGCACCGCGACGGCCGCGGCGTCGGCGACGATCGCGGCGACGGCCTGGTTCGGCGGGAAGGCGCCGAACAGCGGCAGCACCTCCGACGAGATGCTCAGCAGGTCGCCCGTGACGGGGTCGACGCTGAGCGACAGGTGGCCGTACTTCTCGCCGTACTGCCCCGACTGGATGACGGGCCGCGCGACGGTGGATCCGGCCGCGGGGATGGAGTGGTTGTACGTCGCGTGGGTGTGTGCCGACACGATCGCATCGACCTCCGGCGTGACATCCGACACGATCGTGCCGAACGCGGAATCGTCGGTCGAGGCGGCGATGTCGCCCGAGGCCGCGCCCTCATGCACGAGCAGGATCAGCACGTCGGCCTCGCCGTTGGCCGCGTCTCCGTCGCTCAGCTCGCCGGCGACCCGGTTGACCCCGTCGACGATGCTGCCGAATTCGAGGTTCGCGATGCCGGCCGGGCTCACGAGCGCGGGCATCTCTTCGGTGACCGCCCCGATGAAGCCGACGGTGACGCCGTCGACCTCCTGCAGCGAGTACTCGTCGTAGGCGGGCTCGGTCGTGCCCTTCTTGTAGACGTTCGCTGCGAGATACGGGAAGTCGACGGCCGGCAGGATGCGGTCGTCGAGGTCGGCGGCGCCCTTGTCGAACTCGTGGTTCCCGAGTGCGCTCACGTCGAGGCCGATCGTGTTGAGCGCGTCGATCGTGGGCTGGTCGTCTTGGATGAACGAGGTGAAGGTCGAGGCGCCGAGCGAGTCGCCCGCCGAGACGAAGAGCGTGTTCGGGTTCGCCGCGCGGTACGAGTCGACCATGCCGCCGAGCACCGCGGCGCCCGCGGCGGGGGTGGCCGCCTCGAGCCTGCCGTGGAAGTCGTTGATCGAGACCACGTCGATGTCGACCGGCACGGGGGCGGAGTCGATGCCGACGACGATCGGGTCGTGGTCGCTCGAGCGGAACGGCGTGCCTGGCTCGGTCGCGCCGAATTCGTAGCCGCGGTCGCCCCACTCGGGCGAGTTGATGTTCCAGACGTCGACCCCGGTGATGGATGTCGCGAGCGCGGGCGACGCGAACGCGTGGTCGAGCGATCCGAGCTCGCCGTCGAAGCTGTAGGTGTACTCCGTCGGGTCTTTCGCCGGCACGAGGTCGACGAGGCCGGCCGCGGTAAGCACCTGCACGGGGTCTTCCTGGCCGTAGGCGTTGAAGTCGCCCACGAGCAGCACGTTCTCGCCCTTGGCCGGGTCGGAGGTGACGGTCTTCACGAAGTCGACGAGGCTCGTGGCCTGCTCGACGCGCTCGGCCGTGAAGAAGCCCTGCAGGTCGGCCGGCTCGGGCGCGGTGTTGCCGCTCGGCGGGCTCTTCGACTTGAAGTGGTTCGCCACGACGGTGACGACCTTGCCGTTCGCGACGCTCTCGAAGGTCTGAGCGAGCGGTTCGCGGGCGATGTCCCAGACGGTCTCGTCGACGTCGGCGAAGCTGTCGCCCACCGGCGTCATCGCGGCCGGCTTGTAGATGATCGCGTTGGTGATGAAGTCGGTGGTGGCCGCGTCGAGCAGCGGCGCGGGCGTGGGCACGAAGGCCCAGGTGCCGGGGGCGGATGCCGCGTTCAGCGCGGCCACGAGGTTGCCGAGTGCCTCGTCGGGCGCCTCGCCGAGCTTGACGGAGTTCTCGATCTCCATGAGGCCGACCACGTCGGCGCCGAGCGCGTTGATGGCCGACACGATCTTCGACTGCTGCACGGCGAAGTCCGCCGCGTCGTCGGCGCCCCGGGCGTCGCCGCCGAAGGTGGTGAAGTAGTTGAACACGTTGAACGACGCGGCGCGGAGGTCGCCGCCGACCTCGGCGGGTGCGGGGGTGCGCGGGTTGAGCGACTCCCAGGTGGGCTCGAGGGCTGCGTACCCGGCGGGCGACGCGTCGCTGAGCGGGCGCTGCGGCTGCAGGCGCCAGTCGTCGAAGCCCCAGCCGAGGATCATGCCCGCGGCGGGCGGCACGAGCCGGTCGCCGTTGCGCACGACGGTCGCGGCGTCGAAGTACGGCTGCGTGCCCGGGTGGGCGGCGTTCGACACCTGGATGCTGTACCCGTCGTCGAGCAGCAACCGGTTGGCCCGGTTGGCGTCGGCGATCGCCTGGGCGGCAGCGCCGGCGTCGGTGGTCTCGGTCGCCTTGACCGCGAGGGAGCCGACGTTGAGCCAGAGCGTGCCGAAGTTGAACAGCTGGTGGCTCGAGCTCAGGTAGGCCGACTCGGGCGTGACGAGCATTCCCTCGTAGGCCTCGCGGGCGGCGCCGACCACGGTGTCGGGCAGCACGGTGGGCGACGGCACGCCGGCCTGCGCGGTGACGAGCTCGTAGTTCGCGTTGTCGGTCGCGCTGATCTGGGTCTGGCCGTTGAACTCGGAGGCGGTACCCGTGACGGAGACGAGGTCGCCGACCGCGATGGCGGGATCGGCGCCGGCCGAGAAGACGAAGATCCCGTCGGAGCGGCCGGGCGTGACATCCACACCCCCGGATCCCTCGGTCTGCAGGTAGAAGCCGCGGTAGCCGCTCGCGGTCGACGCGCGGTAGTCGCCGGTGACGACGCCCTCGACGGTGACGACGGAGCCGGCCAGCGGGGTGGATGCCCCGTCGCCCTGCACGTCGGCGATCGTGGCGGTGGCGGGCGCGGCGCTGGCGGAACCCGCCCCCAGCGCGGTGAGCCCGACGGCGAGCGCGGCCGCGGTGGCGAGGGCGACGGCGCGCGTGCCCCTGGATCGTGTGCGGGCTGGTGGCGTCGTCGTCATCATCGCGGGGGCTTCTCCTTGGCTGGGGGATGTCGCTGCTGTGCCCCCAACGGGGGTCAATTCGCAGCCTATCCACAGCCACCGTCACGTGTCGAGGTTTTGCCCGCGATGTCACCGGCCCGTAACGCGCGGTTCACCGTGGGCGCCGCGCGTTAGGGCCGCGCTAGCCTGTCACGATGACCGACACCGCCCGCGCCCGCGTCGTGCTGGCCGCGCGCATCCTGCTGCCCGTGTACCTCGTGGTGCTGGGCTACATCGTGTTCTCGCCGTCAGACGAGGCGACCGAGACTCCCGGCCTGATCGCCTGGCTGTTCGACGCGGTCGATCGGCTGCGCGACGCCCTGCCGCCGGCCTACGTCGCGCTCGAGTTCGGGGCGAACATCGCCCTGTTCGTGCCCTTCGGCCTGCTGGTGAGCATCGCGTTCGCCCGGCTGCCGTGGTGGGCGGTCGCAGCCCTCGGCTTCGGCACGACGGTCACGATCGAGCTCGTGCAGTCGACGCTGCCGACGCGCTTCAGCACGCTCTCCGACGTCGTCGCCAACACCGCGGGCACGCTGCTCGGCCTGCTGCTCGCCCGGGCCGTGCGCGGCCGGATGGCGCGCCGCGAGACGGCTCAGTCGTCGGGGATGAGCCGCTTGCCGAGCGACACGGTGCCGTCGGGTTCGTAGCCGAGCGCCGCGTAGAAGCCGAGCACGCGCTCGTTGCCCGCCCGCACCTGCAAGTTGAGCTTCGGACAGCCCATCGCCGTGAGCAGCCGTTCGCCCTCGGCCATGATCGCGCGCCCGAGCGACTCGCCCTGCCGCCCGGGGGCGACCGCGAGGTAGTGCACCCAGCCTCGCGTGCCGTCGAACCCGAACATGCCCGACGCGACGACCTCGCCGTCTGCCTCCCCCACGAGGAACAGCTCGGGTTGCACCGTCAACTTGCGCGCGATGTCTTTCACCGGGTCGTTCCACGGGCGGGTGAGCCCGCAGTCGTTCCAGAGACGGACGACGGATGACTCGTCGGCGGGCGAGTAGGGGCGCAGGTGCATCGTCCCATTGTCACATCGGCGCTTCGACGGGGCGGCGCGCGCTTCGACAAGGTCAGCGCACGCGCTGCCGGTCAGATGTAGAAGTCGGGCGTGTGCCGCGTGCGCGACCGCACCGTCGCGGGGATCCCGGTCAGCAGCGAACCGGCGGGCGCATCCGTCAACACGACCGCGTGTGCGCCGACCACCGAGTCCGGCCCGATGACCACCGGACCGAGGATGCTGGCGCCGGTGCCGACGACGACCCCGTTTCCGAGAGTCGGATGCCGCTTGCCGGGCACGCTCGTCGTGCCGCCCAGCGTCACCGCGTGGTACAGCATCACATCGTCGCCGATGACCGCCGTCTCGCCGATCACGACGCCCATGCCGTGGTCGATGAAGAAGCGGCGTCCGATCCGGGCGCCCGGGTGGATTTCGACGCCGGTGAGGAAACGCGTGAGCTGGGAGATGATCCGCGCGAGCAGGTACAGCCGCGACATCCACAACCGGTGCGACAGGCGGTGGCCCCAGATCGCGTGCAGTCCCGAGTAGGTGAGCCACACTTCCAGTGCGCTGCGCGTCGCGGGGTCTCGGCGTCGGGCGGTCGCGACGTCCTCCCGGGTGCGGGAGAACGCCACGCTAGTCGACCAGGTCTTCGTACAGCACGGTGGAGAGGTACCGCTCGCCGTAGCTCGCGACGATCACCACGATGGTCTTGCCCGCGTTCTCGGGGCGCGCCGCGAGCTCGAGGGCCGCGGTGACCGTCGCGCCGCTCGAGATGCCGGCGAGGATGCCCTCCTCGGCGGCCAGGCGGCGCGCCATCTCGACGCTCTGGGTGATGTTGACGTCGATGACCTCGTCGTAGACGTCGCGGTCGAGGATGTCGGGCACGAAGTTCGCGCCGATGCCCTGGATCTTGTGCGGCCCGGGGGATCCGCCGTTGAGGATCGGGCTCTCGGCCGGCTCGACGGCGACGACCGTGAGGCCGGGCTTCTGCTCCTTCAGGTAGGTGCCGGCGCCGGTGATGGTGCCGCCGGTTCCGATGCCCGAGACGAAGATGTCGACCGAGCCGTCGGTGTCGTTCCAGATCTCCGGGCCCGTGGTCTCGCGGTGCACGGCGGGGTTCGCCGCGTTCTCGAACTGCTTCGCGAGGATCGCGCCGGGGGTCTTCGCGACGATGTCGGCCGCGGTCTCGACCGCACCCTTCATGCCGGATGCGCCGGGGGTGAGCACGAGCTCGGCGCCGTACGCGCGCAGCAGCACCCGGCGTTCCTTGCTCATGGTCTCGGGCATGGCGAGGATGACCCGGTAGCCGCGGGCCGCGCCGACCATCGCGAGGGCGATGCCCGTGTTGCCGCTCGTGCCCTCGACGATCGTGCCGCCCGGCTTCAGCTGGCCGCTCTTCTCGGCGGCGTCGACGATGGCGACA
>Ga0247809_1000128_pt1 | contig 41804 bp, 39 predicted proteins | sample UWRJL104311B1_FD_180951 | JGI IMG/M metagenome (GOLD analysis project Ga0247809, IMG submission 180951) | Plant litter microbial communities from Arlington Agricultural Research Station in Wisconsin, United States - UWRJ-L104-311B-1 | ecosystem: Environmental > Terrestrial > Plant litter >...
TGAGAACGCGACGATCGATGCCGACGCGAAGACTATGGTTTTGAACATGTAAATCCCTGCTGGACCCGTCCGCACATCGTGGTGCGGATCGGATGCCGTCATCCCCGCGGACTTGCCGCGCGTGTCGAAACCGGTCCGCCGACGTGGTGGACCAGCCGAAGCATCGTGATCGCGCGCAGTCCGAAGACCGACGGATCACGCGGCGGGGAAGGGCGGGGGGCCTCGCAAGGGTGGCCGAAGATAGGCTTGCGTGGCGATCGGTACCGCGGTTCTCACGTGGCGGACGATACCGACGATGAACGCGATGGCGATCGCCAGCAGCACCGGATCGACCGCTGCCAGCGACGGCGCGCTCAGGCCCGAAAACGCGCAGGGCATCTCCCGCTCCTGATGATCGGACTTGTCCGAATGATGCGCCATGCCCGGCATCGTCATCGCCATCATGGGTGCCATCACCGTCTGCACAGGCACGGTGCCGCCGCAGATCTCGATCGTCACGCGCCCCCCGGAGACGACCGGCATGAACCCGGCGGGCACCAGGATCTTCATTACCAGCGCGCAGGCAAGCACCCACGCCGCTAGCTGGCGATGGTCCAGGAGAAGGCGACGGAGTGCTGCCACGGCGCACGACTACGCGCTCGCGGTGGCGCTGTCACGTGGACGAAACGCCCCGTTAAAGCCTGTATCAGCCGCGTCTCAACCGCTTCCAGCCGAGCCAGATGCCGCTGAGGGACGTCACCATGCCAACCAGCGAGAACAGCCAGATCAGCAGGTCCCACGCCGGCCGGTGCCGCGTCAGTATGGTCAGATCCCATTTGTGCAGCAGGTCGAACGCCCAGCGGTATGTCCGCCTGCGCCGATCGATCCTGGCCAGCACGTCGCCGGTCGCGGGGTCGATATACAGCCACGTCGCGGCGGGATCGTCGAAGCGCAAACGGAGCATCGGCAGGCGAGGGAAACCGCCGGGGTCGTACCAATATGCGTCGGGCTCGGTGAGCCGGTCGATCGCGTCCGGCGGTGTGCCAGCGACGAGCATCCGTGCGGCGACAACGATCGCATTTGGCCTTGGTTGAGACGGCTCGAGTGTCGCGGCGTCTAGGATCCGACGTCGATCATCTGGATATTCGAGGACCACGAGGGGTGTTGCCGCATAGTCGGTAATCCTCGCGCGGACGGCTCCCGTGCCGACATGGCGCAACCGGTCGAGGGGGACGGCCGGCATCACGCCAGCAGCGGCATAGGCGCGCACCGTCCGCGCATCCGGTTCCGCACTTCGGAACAGGTGCCAGGGATCGACCGACAACCATCCGCTGAAGATCCACGCGATCAGGAAACCGCCGCCGACCAGCCCTGCGACATGATGCCAGAGCATCCACCCGCGATACGGCGTCATCCTACCACCCTTGAACCGGCGCGTGCCGATGCGCGCGCGCATAATACCGATCCAGATGCCGGCGAGTGCCGCGGCGATACATGGCCCCGAAACCCACATGACGACCTGTCGCCAGGCGGCGTTGTCCTGGCGCAGGACGGTCGGATACAGCCAGTGCGGCACCGATCCCAGCCAGTTCCAGAACCGCTCGGTCCGGTCGGTCGACTGGACGATCCCGCCGGTAGAAGACGACACGTAGAGGTCGGTGCCGCCCTCGTCCTCCAATGTCGCTTTCCACAGTGGGCGATGCCGGTCGAAACCACCCGACACCGTCCACTGGTCCCGCATGATCCGCTCGACATTCAGGACGCGTGCTCGCCCGAAACGGCTTGCGACGCGGACGGCATAAGCCGCGTCCACCGGAGCCAGATGCCGGCCCTTGCTTGCGGGAACGGTATCCCGCCCATCGTCCCAGCCTTGGCTCCGCCAGACTGGTACGCCGTCGCGCATCTCGAGCAACAGGTCTTGCGGCAATCGCCCCCCATCAAGCGGTGGCGGCACGGTCACAGCGGACCAGTCGATCGCCTCGGCTCTAGCCAGCGCTTCGGTCGGCGAGAGCGAAGGATAGGGCACGTACAGCATCACCAGGCCCGACCCGAACCACATCGCGAAGAACAGGCAACTGGCGATGCCGACCCATCGGTGCACGAGGTACAGCCACCGGCGCGCGAGCCGGCCGGCGTCAGAAACCGGCACGAAGCGACACGTCCAATGAGCGGGGACGACCCAGCACCCATTGCTGCGCGCCGTAGCTGTCGATCGCATAATCCTTGTCGAACAGATTATAGACATGCACGTCGATCGCGACCCGCGGCGTCACCGCGTAGGACAGCGTCGCGTCGACCGTCGCATAGCCCGGAATGCGGAAGACATTGGCGTTGTCGGAGAATCTTCGCCCGACATAGCGCAGTCCGGCGCGAGCCTGAACCGCCGGTGTCGCGGTCCAACTCAGCCACAGGTTCGCCGTCGTCTCGGGGACGTCGGGTGGCGTGTTGCCGGCAAAACTCCTTTCGCCCGAGACGAAGTCGTCGAACCGCGCCTCCAATACACCGCCATTGGCATCGATCCCGAACCCTGCCGGCAAGTCGATCGACACCGCGGCCTCGATACCCTTCGCGGATCGCTGCCCGACCTGCTCGATCGGGCTCGTCGGGGTCAGTTGCGACAACAGTCCTTTCTTGACGATGCGATAGGCGGCGATCGTCGCAGTGCCGCGGCCACCCAGGAACACGGCCTTGGCGCCCGCCTCGACCTGGTCGCCCGTCGCGTTGCTGAACTGGACCTGCCCGGTGGTGTAGGTCGTCAGCGTACCCAGCGGATCGACGCCGGTGGCATATTGCGCATAGAACGAGACCGTCGGGACTGGCTGATACACCGTCCCGACCCGCCAGGTCGTGTTCCCGAGCCGCTTGTTGAGCGCGAAGCTTTCGGTCGGGACGGCGGCAGTCGAGTCGATCGTCCAGCGCCGTATCCGATCGCGCTCATAGCGAATGCCGCCGACGATCGAGACATGCTCGCCAAGCTTCAGCCGGTCCTCCGCGAAGATCGCATATTCGTTCGTCCGCGTGCGATACCGCGGCGCGATCCCCTGCGTGTCGACGATCACGCCGGGATCGAACACGAACGGATCGACCACCGAGACTTGCGGGTCGGCGCCGAAATTGTGCGAATAGGTGAGCTTGACGAGGTTCACGTCGAAGCCCGCGACGACGTCGTTGGTCACGCCGTTCGCGATCCGCGTCTTGAGCGTCACGCTACCCTGGTCGCCCCATTGCGTCTGATCGTGGACGATCCCGGTCATGTCGGTGCGATAGATGCGCCCGGGCGTGGCGCGCACGTCATTCGCGCCATTGGGGCAGAAGCCGTCCGCCGCCACCCAGCAATAGCTTTCGAGATTGAGCCACTCGCGCTTGGAGGTGAGCCGGTACGCTTGATTGCTGACGGTGAGCGTCTCGCTCGGCTGCCAATCGACCTGGAGGCTGGTCCGGTTGTCGCGGTAGCGGACATGGCCGTCGCGCGTGTTGTAGTTGCGGTCGCGATTGGCGTGGTCGAGCCGTCCGTCGATCAGCGGCGTGCCGAAATAGCGCATCGGATTCTGGTTGCCGTAATCGTCGCGTACCGTGACGACGAGCCGATCGGTCGGTGCCCAGCGCAACGTCCCCGACAACGCGTAGCTTCGTGATTGCCCGCGATCGACATACCCGTCGGACCGCCTGTAGCTGCCGTCGACGCGGTAGGAGAGATGCTCGTCGAGCGGCCCACCGGCACCGGCTGCGACGTGGAAACTGTCTTGCGATCCATAGCCGATCTCGCCGTCCACATCTGTGTGCCGCGTATTCGGCTTGCGCATCAGGACGTTGACCGCGCCGCCTAACGCACCTTGACCGTACAGGACGGAAGCCGGACCGCTGAGCACGTCGATCCGCTCGACCATCCACGGATCGCTCGGAAAGGTGATCGTGCCGGCCGCAGGAAACAGGCGGATACCGTCGATCAGTTGCAGCACCGAACCCTGACCGCTGAACCCGCGCGCGGCGAGCGCAGTGCCACCATTGCCCAGGTTGGCGACGCTGGTGATGCCTGGCGCGCGGCTGGTCGCGTCGTTCACGGACACGTCGCCGCGCGCCCGGATCGTATTGCCGTCGATCGTCGACAGCGTGGCCGGCGTTTCGAGCGGCGACAGGTTCAGGCGGCTGCCGGTAGAATTCGGAACCGTCAGGTCGGCCTGATGGCGGCCGGTGACGAGGATATCGTCCGCGCTACCCGCCGAACGATCCTCCCCGGTCTGCGCGCTGGCCAGGGACGGTAGGAAGGTGACGAGCAACGACGCGGCAAACGCGGCGTACGGTGATGGAAACGACATATAAAAGCCCCCGAGGCGTCGGACGAACCGGCAGGGGCCTCTCACCGAGCACGAGGCTCGAACGTGCGCCGTCGAGCGCGCCACGAGCGGATTGCCCAAGCACGTCCAAGCGAACGGGAGCAGTCGTGCCCGACGGACGCCATCGCGACCGGCACGCCTGCCCATGCGGTCCCCACCGCACACATCGTCGCTCAGACGGAGTACCGTGCCTCGGCCATCCCCTGGACCAGGCAAGAGCGACCACACGCCGGCAGGTCTCCTGGCTCACGGGTCAACGCCCGATGCACAACCTTCCCAGACCGATCGGTCCAGTGGCTGGTGGCCGGAGACTTTGCCCGACCACGCACGTGCATCACGCTCGCCGCTTACAGTTGCAGGGACAGCCTCGGCATCAGGTGGTCGAAGCCACCCTCACCGCGTTCCCTATTAAGCTCCTCACGGAGCACCGGTGCGATCATGCCGACCCATCCGAGAACGGGCCGACGGGCAGGGTGTAGCGTTACGTGAGGACGCGGGCAATCGACGATCGCGTAACGATCTTGGCGATCCGTCGACCTATCGCCCCCGCGTCGCGTCCGGGAAGGCGGCGGTCCAGACGAGCGGCGCGTTCCAGTTGATCGCGACTTCGTTGACGGTGAACGCGCGGTAATCGTCGATCCAGCAGGTTTGCGGTGCGCAACCTTTCATCGGGCCGGTAGGGGGTGCCGGATAGCGTCTGTCCGCCGCGGCGGCCCAGAAGCGGTGGTGCGGGTGCTGCACCGGGCGCGTGCCGATACCGGTGACGCAGGACCGGTCGAGCGGGTTGCGGCCGAGGAGATAATCAAGGCTCGTCACGACCGCATCGCGGTAGGCGGGCTATCGCTGCGCCCACATCTCGGGATGCGCGTCGATATAGCCCGACAGGGCGGTCGTGATCCGCGCATCGTCGGCGGTCGACGGATGCGAATGGCAACCCGTGAACGCGAGCCCGGTGACGGGCACGAACGCGATATTGCGCTGCCCTTCCGCTTTCAAACGCGCGGCAACCTTGCCGACCTCCGCCGCGATCTCACCCCCGGCCATGTCGGTCGCCCACAGGACGACATGCGCGTCCGGATCACGCGCCCGGAGGCGTTTGACGAAGTCGACATAACGCTGCTCGTAATCGGCATGGAGCGCCTCGCGCGTCTTCCACGGTTCACCAGGGTGCAGCGGCGTGGTGAAGTCGTTGGTGCCGAGCGCGATCACGAACAGGCGCGGGTGCCACGCCGGATCGACGTAGCGCGTGGCCTTGTCGAACAGCGTGAAGGGATATGCGACGGGAAGCGTGTCGGCCGCCATGCCGTTGTAATTACGGACGATCCCGCGACCCGAGATAGCGTTGACCTGATAGTCCGCGCCGTATCGCTTTGCCGCCAGCGCCGGCATGGCTTGCGAGGTATCGGTGGTCGCCCACACCTCCGCTTCGGTGCAGTCGCGCTTGGTCGAGACGTTGCCATAGCCGACGGTGTGGGAGTCGCCGATAAACTCGATCTGGCGAACACGGGCGGGGATGGGCAACGCGCGCGTTCCGGGCGCCGCGTAAAATCCGCCGAAGACGGTCGGTGCGGCCTGGCTCTCGCTGGCGACGTCGACGCGTATTGCGTGACGTCCGTCGGCGAGGCCGGCGACGCGGTAGAGCCCTGGCTTGGGCTTGAACAGCGTCGTCGGGGAGGACGCGTCCACCGTGATACGCAGGATGACATCCCCGTCGCCGATCTTCAGCAGGATGCCTGCGCCCCGAAAATTCGTCTCGAAATAGGTGCCCGGCCATTGGCGTCGATAGCCGTCCGACGTCCGCTCGACCCGGCCGCCGATATGCATCGGAAGCGCCGCACCGGGCTTGCTCGATACCGCGGTGACAGTGATCGGCGTCGCGACCGCCGACGTCGACAACAACGCTGCACCGAGCAGGCCCAGAACCGTACGCAGACCGTGTGCTCCAGTTCGATCGGACAAGGCCGGCATCAGAACGCCGCCATTGCTGCGGCATGCGCCCGGATCACGTTTTGCGTCGAGGCGTCGCTGTCGAACACGCCGTACCAGCCCTGCGGCTCGTGCGGCGGGTCGCCCATATAGCCGAGGTCGCCGCGCTGGAAGCGGTGGTCGGCATGCGGTGTCCGCGCCTCGCCGTTCCACGCCCAGAAGTTCGAGCCCGTGAGTGGTCCGCCGGACCTCGCATTGGCTTCGATCGCCGCATAGATCTGGCGGTAGAAGCGATCCTTATAGACCGTCGTGATGGTCGGATCATAGGCGGTCTTCCCGTCGCGCGGGTAACCGAACTCCTCGATCACCAGCGGCTTGCCGAGCGTCGTCGCCAGCCGGATATGCGCGTCGATATAGCCGGCGACCTTCGCCGCGCCCGCGTCGTAGGTGCCGGCGAGATCGCCTGTGTCCATCCACGTCCAGTTGTTCGGCCAGATATGCGTGGTCAGGTAATCGATCGACGACGAGCGGTGCGCGGCGAGCACGACGTCCTCGCGCTCGATCGAACCCTTCAGCCCTTCCGAGCCGGTCGAGACGAGGTGGTTTGGATCGAGCGTCTTGATGTACCGCGCGGTCTCCTCGATCCAGCGGTAGAAAGCGGGCAGGTTGGGTATGGCGACCGCAGGTCCGCCGGCCGGACGCGGCTCGTTCGCCAACTGCCACGCCATGATCGTCGGGTCCGCGGCGTAGGCGACGCCCGTCACGGTGTTCGTCCGCGAGACGACCGCGCGGATATAGTCGCGGTACATCGCCTGCGCCTGGCCGTTGGCGTAGAACGCGGCGTTCCAGTCGGCAAACGCGGGCCAAGGGTGCGCGGGGTCGTTCATGTTGATGAACTTGCCGCCGTTGACCCACGACAAATACGTCATCATTCCGCCCGACCATTCCCAGAAGTTGGTCAGGTAGATCACGCCGGTCATGTCGCGCTTCGCCATCTCGGCGAGCATCCAGTCGAGGCCCTTGAGCAGATCCTCGTTGTAGGTCGCGGTCTTGTCGCGGAAGCCGGGCGTGATCGAGTTCTTCAGCGGCGACAATTCCGCCGACCCAAGGATGCGGAGGTTGCGCACGCCGAGCGCCTTCAAGCGGTCCAGTTCGCGGCCGAGACGCGCGCGGTTGCCGTACGCGGTCTCCGCGCCAAGCCATGCGCCGTACCAGATGTTGGCCCCGGCATAGCGGTAGGGCTTGCCGCCGCGCCGGAAATGGGTTCCGTCGACCGTGACGAACCCCGTTGCTGCGGGCAATCCAGCCAGCCGGCCGTTGTTCGTGCAGCCAGCGGCCAGGGCAACGCCCCCCAGCAACGCCGCACGTCGACCGATCATCGCGTCGTCCACGTCATCCCCCCTTATCCCGCCACCGCGTCTAGCGTCCCCGCCGAACAATCGTCGACCGGTCGGATTGCCCAGCACCAGAGCCCTCGTCTTTAGGTTTGCATGACGCGGCGCGCTACCGGGATTTATCATACTTGAAGTCGAACACGTCGGATGTTCGCGGCTGTCGGCATGATGCACCTGCATTCCGTGCATCCCAATCGTACCAGAACGCGTTTGTCCTCTGCCGTCTCGCTAGCCGAGTTGGGTCGCCATCACTGCCGGAGTTGCTCATGTCCAAGACCATCATCGCCGACCTGTTTGCCGAGACGCTGCACCTGGCAGGCGTCGAGCGGATCTACGGTGTCGTTGGCGACAGCCTCAACGGCCTGACCGACAGTTTGCGGCGGCAGGGCAAGATCGAGTGGATTCACGTTCGCAACGAGGAGGCTGCAGCATTTGCGGCGGGTGCGGAGGCGCAGCTCACCGGTAAGCTGGCGGTATGCGCCGGATCCTGCGGTCCCGGCAACATGCACCTGATCAACGGGCTCTACGACTGCAACCGGACGCGCGTGCCGGTGCTGGCGATCGCGGCACAGGTGCCGAGCGGGGAGGTGGGCTCGAACTATTTCCAGGAGACGCGCCCGGAAGCGCTGTTCCGCGAATGCAGCGTCTATTGCGAGACGATTTCCGATGCCGACCAGATGCCGCGCACGCTGGAGACGGCGATCCGGGCGGCGGTCGGGCATCGCGGTGTTTCGGTCGTCGCGATGCCGGGCGATGTAGCGTTGCGATCGACGACGGGTACGCTGGCACGGTCGAAGGGTGCACTCTTGCCGCCGCCCTCGGTGACGATACCGGCGGAGGCGGACATCGCCGAACTCGCCGCGCTGCTGAACGGCGCGCAGAAGGTGACGATCCTGGCAGGGCGGGGGTGCCGCACCGCGCATGCCGAGCTCGTCAAGCTTGCGGGCGTGCTTCAGGCGCCGATCGTCCACGCGCTGGGCGGCAAGGAGTTCGTCGAATACGATAACCCCTATGACGTCGGCATGACCGGGCTGATCGGCTTTGCGAGCGGCTACGACGCGATGATGGCGTGCGACGTGCTGCTGATGCTCGGCACGGATTTCCCGTATCGGCAATTCTATCCGGAGAAGGCGAAGGTCGCGCAGATCGACCTGATCCCGGAAAACCTCGGTCGGCGGACGGCGATCGATATCGGGCTGGTCGGCGATGTCGGCGCGACGCTTGCGGCGCTGATTCCGCGAGTGAACACCGGGCGCGATGGCAGCTTCCTCAAGTCCGCGATCGAGAATTACGCCGAGTCCCGCAAGGGGCTGGACGATCTTGCCAACGGGAAACCCGGCAGTGGCGTCATCCATCCGCAGCATGTCGCCCGTGTCCTCAGCAAGCAGGCGGCGGACGATGCTGTCTTCGCCTGCGACGTCGGCACGCCGACCGTGTGGGCTGCGCGCTACCTGACAATGAACGGGCGGCGGCGATTGATCGGATCGCTCAACCACGGATCGATGGCGAACGCGCTGCCCCAGGCGATCGGCGTACAGTCGGCATACCCGACGCGTCAGGTCGTGACGCTGTCGGGCGACGGCGGGCTGGCGATGCTGATGGGCGAGTTGCTGACCGTGCGCCAACTCGGGTTGCCGGTGAAGATCATCGTCTTCAACAACGGCACGCTTGGGTTCGTCGAGATGGAGATGAAGGCGGCGGGCCTGGTCGAGACCGGCGTCGCGCTCGACAACCCCGACTTTGCGGCGATGGCGCGGGCGATCGGGATTCACGGCGTGCGCGTGACCGATCCGGGTGACGTCGAGGCCGGCATCCGCGACGTCCTCGCGCATCCGGGGCCGGCGTTGCTCGACGCCGTCACCGCGCGCACCGAATTGTCGATGCCGCCCAAGATCACGCTGGAGCAGATGAAGGGCTTCACGCTCTATATGGCGAAGGCGATCATCAGCGGCCGCGGCGACGAGGTGGTCGAGCTAGGCAAGACCAATGTCGGCTTGCTCAAACGTCTGTTCTGAGCGTGCCGAGAATGGTCGGTGCCGGGTCCGTCAGAGCGAAAGACGGGCCCGTGCCGCGCGGTATTCACGTTCGAGACGATCGACGCGGTCGGCAACGCTTTCGACCTCGGTGACCGCGCCGATGCCTTGGCCCGAGCCCCAGATGTCCTTCCACGCCTTGGGCTTGGAACCGTTGCCGCCACCGAAGTCCATCGTCTTCAGGTCGCCCTCGGGAAGGTTGTCGGGGTCCATTCCCGCCGCCTGGATCGACGCGCGCAGGTAATTCCCGTGCACGCCGGTGAAGAGGTTGGAATAGATGATGTCGGACGCCTTGCCGGCGACGATGCCGTCCTTGTACGCCTGGTCCGCGTTCGCCTCGGTCGTCGCGATGAACGGCGATCCGATATAGCCGAAGTCCGCGCCCATCGCCTGCGCCGCGAGGACGGCGTCGCCAGTTGCGATCGAGCCCGACAGCGCGAGCGGGCCGTCGAACCACTGGCGGATTTCCTGGATGATCGCGAACGGTGACAGCCGACCGGCATGACCGCCGGCGCCGGCTGCGACTGCGATCAGGCCGTCGGCGCCCTTTTCGATCGCTTTCCGCGCGAACCGGTCGTCGATCACGTCGTGGAGCGTGATGCCGCCCCAGCCATGCACCGCGGTGTTGAGATCCTCTCGCGCGCCAAGCGAGGTGATGACGATCGGCACCTGCCACTTCGCGCACGTCGCGAGATCACTTTCGAGCCGGTCGTTCGATTTGTGGACGATCTGGTTGACCGCAAAGGGTGCCGCCGGGCGATCGGGATTGGCGCGGTTGTGTGCGCTGAGTTCCTCGGTGATCCGGTGGAGCCACTCGTCGAGCATAGCCTGCGGGCGCGCGTTCAATGCTGGGAACGAGCCGACGATACCAGCCTTGCACTGCGCGATCACCAGATCGGGGCCGGAAATGATGAACAGCGGCGAGCCGATGACGGGCAGGCGCAGGTTTTTTAGAATGGCGGGTACGGTCATGCCAGTTTTCTAGCGCAACCTATTCGCGCGCGCCAGAGCGGGTTTTGCCCTCCACCCAGGCCGCTGAGGCGGCCGGGTGGAGGGCAGGGTATCAGGCCATCTTGCCGATGACCTTGTCGAGCGTCAGCGGGTATTCGCGGATCCGGACGCCGCACGCGTTGTAGACTGCATTGGCGATCGCCGCGCCGACGCCGCACAGGCCCAGTTCGCCGATGCCCTTGGCCTTCATCGGCGAGGATTTCTCGTCGAGTTCGTCCATGAAGAACACGTCCTGCATCGGAATGTCGGCGTGTGCGGGCACGTGATATTCGGCGAGATCGTGGTTGACGAAATAGCCGAACCGAGTGTCGACGATCGCGTCCTCCATCAGTGCCGCACCGACGCCCATCGTCATCGCGCCGATCACCTGGCTGCGGGCCGATTTCGGATTGAGGATACGACCGGCGGCGAACGCACCGCTCATCCGGCGGACGCGAATCTCGCCGGTTGCCGAGTCGACGCCGACCTCGACGAAATGCGCGCCGAACGTGGCCTGCGCATACGTCTTGGTGAGGTCACCGAACTCGATCGAATCCTCGGCCGAGAGGCCGGCATCGCCAGCAGCTTCCGACAGCGAGACGCTGCGATTGCCCGACTTCACCTTGCCGTCCTCGAACACGACGTCGGTCGAGTTGAACCCGAGTTTCTGCGCGACCCGCTCGCGCAACGCCATGCATGCCGCATAGACGCCCGCGGTCGAGCTGTTGCCGCCCCATTGGCCGCCCGAACCCGACGACGCCGGGAAGCTGCTATCGCCGAGCAGGACGATGACCTTGTCCATCGGAACGCCCATCATCTCGGCCGCGGTCTGCGCGATGATCGTGTAGCTGCCGGTGCCGATGTCGGTCATGTCGGTGGCGACGGTCACGACGCCCTTCTTGTCGATCCCGACGCGCGCGCCCGACTTCATCGTGACGTTGTCGCGGAACGCCGACGCCATTCCCATGCCGACCAGCCAGCGGCCGTCGCGGACCTGGCCGGGAACCGGGTTGCGCTTGTTCCAGCCGAAGCGCTCGGCGCCGGTCTTCAGGCAGCCGACCAGGTCACGCTGCGAGAACTGACGCGACGGCTTTTCCGGATCGACCTGCGTGTCGTTGATGATCCGCAGCTGGACTGGGTCCATTTTCAGCTTCTCGGCGAGCTCGTCCATCGCCGCTTCGAGCGCGAGCAGGCCGACCGCCTCGCCCGGCGCACGCATCGCGTTGCCCTCGGGGAGGTCGAGCACGGCGAGACGCGTCGCGGTCATGCGGTTCGCGCCGGCGTAGAGCAGGCGAGTCGCGTTCGGCGCGGTCTCGGGACCGCCGCCGGGGAGGTCCCCCGACCAGCTCTCGTGCGCGATCGCGGTGATCTTGCCGTCCTTCTGCGCACCGATGCGCAGGCGCTGGATCGTCGCCGGGCGATGCGTCGTGTTGTTCATCACCTGCGGACGTGCGAGCGCGAGCTTCACCGGACGTCCGCCGATCGCGCGCGAGCCGAGCGCGGCCATGACCGCGTCGCTGCGGACCCACAGCTTCGAGCCGAAGCCGCCGCCGACATAGGGCGACATCACGTGGATGCTTTCCTTCGGCAGGAGCAGCGTCTCGCTCATGTCGCCGACTGCCCAGTTGATCATCTGGTTCGACGTCCAGAGCGTGAGCTTGCCGTCCTTCCACGCCGCGGTGGTGGAGTGCGGCTCCATCATCATGTGGCTCTGGTCGGGCGTGGTGTAGCGCTCGTCGAGCTTGACCGGCGCCTTGGCGAACGCACCGGCAAAGTCGCCGACGGCGGTGTCGGGCGTGCCGCTCTTCGGCTTGGTCGCCGAGGATTGCGATGCGGCGAGATCGAATCGCCCGGCCGTGCGCGCGTAGTTGACGCGGAGCAGCTTGGCACCGGCGCGAGCCTGCTCGAACGTCTCGGCGACGACGACCGCGACGGCCTGGTCGTAATGCTGGACGTCCGGTCCGGCGAGCATCCGTGCCGTATGGTTCTTGGCTTTGCCGAGCTTGCCGGCGTTCTGGTAGGTGACGACCGCGAGCACACCCGGAGCGGCCTTCGCGTCGGCGTCGTCGATGCTCTCGATCCGGCCCTTGGCGATCGCCGAGCCAAGAATGTAGCCATAGGCGGCGTTCGGCGCAGCATCGTTGCGCTCATACGCGTAGTGCGCGGTGCCGGTGGTCTTCAGCTTGCCGTCGACGCGGTCGTGCGGCTTGCCGAGCACCTTCATCCGGTCGGTCGGGTTCGCCGTGGCGGGGGTATCGAACTTCATGGCGATCAGGCCTTCGCTTCTTCGAACACGGCGCCGATGGTGCGTTCGACCAACGGCAGCTTGAACGCGTTCTGTGATGTGGTGCGGGCGCCGGCGAGGACTGCCGATGCGGTCGCCTTGGCGCCATTGGGCATCTGGGCCTCGGCAGCTTCAACGCGCCACGGCTTGTGCGCGAGGCCACCGAAGGCGAGGCGGCCGCGGCCGCCGGGCTGGATCACCGCAGCAACCGAGATCAGCGCGAACGCGTAGGACGCACGATCACGCACCTTCTGATAGATATGCGTGCCGCCGATCGGCTTGGGCAGCGTCACTGCCGTGATCAGCTCACCGGGCGCGAGTGACGTCTCGATGTTCGGCGTTGCGCCGGGGAGACGGTGGAAGTCCGCGATCGGGATCGCGCGCGTCTGGCCAGCAGCGTTCACCGTCTCGACCGTCGCGTCGAGCACGCGCATTGCGACCGCCATGTCGCTCGGGTGTGTCGCGATGCACGCGTCGCTCGTGCCCATCACGGCCAGGTTGCGGTTGAAGCCGCCGATCGCCGCGCAGCCGCTGCCGGGCTGGCGCTTGTTGCAGGGCTTGGTGGTGTCGTAGAAATACGGGCAACGCGTGCGCTGGAGCAGATTGCCTGCGGTCGTCGCCTTGTTGCGTAGCTGGCCCGACGCGCCGGACACCAGCGCGCGGCTGAGCACGCCATAATCCTTCCGCACGCGTGCGTCGGCCGCGAGGTCCGTATTGCGGACGAGCGCACCAACGCGGAGGCCGCCCTCCGACGTCGGCGTGATCTTGTCGAGGCCGAGGCCGTTGACGTCGATCAGGTGCTGCGGCGTCTCGATCTGCAGCTTCATCAGGTCGAGCAGGTTCGTGCCGCCGGCGATGAACTTGGCGCCTGGCGTGCGGACTGCGGCGCTGGCGGCTTCCTTCGCCGAGGTGGCGCGCTCGTAGGTGAAGGCCTTCATGCGCTGCGCTCCGTACCCGCGACGTCGTGGATCGCGTCGATGATGTTCGCATAGGCACCGCAGCGGCAGATGTTGCCGCTCATCCGCTCGCGCAGTTCGTCGGTGGTCACCGTTGGCTGAGCCGAAATATCGCCAGCCACGTGGCTGGGAATGCCCGCCTTGATCTCGCCAAGCGTCGCGACGGCCGAGCAGATCTGGCCGGGGGTGCAATAGCCGCACTGGTAACCGTCATGCTTGACGAACGCGGCCTGCATCGCGTGCAGCTTCTCCGGCGTGCCGAGGCCTTCGATCGTCGTGATCTCTTCGCCTTCGTGCATGACCGCGAGCGTCAGGCAGCTGTTGATGCGGCGGCCCTCGACGATGACGGTGCACGCACCACACTGACCGTGGTCGCAACCCTTCTTGGTGCCGGTGAGCTTCAAATTCTCACGCAGCGCATCGAGCAGCGTGGTGCGCGTATCCACGTTGATGTTGGTCGTGCGACCATTGACCTTGAGCGTCACGGGCATGGTCGGCGGGGCCGCCTGAGCGGTGCCCTGCGTCTGTGCCTGTACCGCAGGTGCTGCCGCCAACGTAGCCGACGCGACACCGCCGGCGATCACGCCACGGCGCGACACCGGAAAACCTTCATCCTGATGCATATCAAATCCCTGTATCTGCTAGCGTAACGGGCGAGAGCGGGCAAAGTTGCGCTGCTTCACAATTGGTTCCGTGAATTTTACGTCATAAAAATCTGCGATAGGGTATTGAAATGCGGACAGTTTCTTCCAGCGTGTCGGTGCGACTGTATCACCTCGACGACAGCGGCGAGGGCGGGGCGGCAACCACGCTGTTCTATGGTCCGCTCGGGGAGGCCCTGACGATCGCAGCGCAGCAGGAAGAGGATGTGCAGGCGGGGCTGTATCTGGCCACGGAGAACGACGTCGTCGCGTATCTAGATCTGGAAGAGTAGCGCGGAGCGAGCGACCTAGCACTGCTCGCGACGCGCCACTCCCATAGCACCACCCCGGCGAAGGCCGGGGTCCAATTGGGGGCGCTGAGTAAAGGCTAGCAAGACTCCATTACGGCCAGCTTTCCAATTGGGCCCCGGCCTTCGCCGGGGTGGTATGTGTACCTCGACCGCTTCAAGTTCCCGGCGTGAAACCGTCGTCGCGATCCGGCGGGGTGGGCGCATGCACTTCGGCGCAGATCGAACGAAGCGCCCCCTTCATCCCTTCCTCGAACGTTGGGTGGTAAATCGGCAGGTCGAGCACTTCGGTCGCGGTCCAGCCGCTCTGTATCGCCCACGCAATCAGGTGCGCGCTATGCTCGACCGCGGGCCCCGCCATCGTCGCGCCGGTCAGTCGGCCATCGCGGCGATCGGCGTAGAAGCGGACCAACCCCGCATTGCATGCCTCGACCTTCGCGCGGCCCTGATCGTCATACGACGCGGTACCGATGACAGTGTCGGCATCGTCATCCTTGGCGATCTTGCCGATCACCGCGACGTTAGGATGCGTAAAGGTGATCGCGAACGGCACGGTACGCTTGCCCGGCGTAACCTCGGGGTAGCTTGCCGCGTTGCGTCCCGCGATAGTGCCTTCCACCGATGCTTCGTGAAGCACCGCGCGATCATGGTCGGCGTCGCCCGCAATGAAAATCGGTGCCGTGCCGCACTGCATTGTCTCGGGGTCATAGTCCGGCATGCCATGCTCATCGAGCGCGAGCCCGGTCGTCTCCAGGCCGATGTCCTTGATACGTGGCGGACGCCCGGTCGCAACAAGCAGATAGTCGAAGCGCTGCTCGCCCGATGCAGAACCACTCCAAGCCAGCTTGACGCCATCGCCGTCCGGCTCGACCGTCAATTCGACACCCAGCAGGATCGGCATTTCGCGCGACAGGATCGCGTGATACGCCTCGGCGACGTAGCGGTCCTTCAGTCCGCCGATCGTCTCGCCCGTATCGAACACCATGGTGTCGACGCCAAGCCGTGCCATTGCCTGCGCCATCTCCAGCCCCAGCGCGCCCGCGCCGATTACGCCGAGTGACTCGGGAAGGTCCTTCAAGTCGAAGATGCTCTCGTTGGTCAGCACTCGGTCGCGTACGCCATCGAACATTTCGGGGATCGCAGGGCTCGATCCGGTCGCGATCACCACGGACTTCGCATGGACCTCGCGGCCATCGCTCAGCGAAAGGATCGTCGCACCCGCAAATTTCGCGCGTGCTTCGACCTTCACCTCCGCGGGCAGCTTATCGATCGATTTCTCGACGCCTGCGACGAACGCATCGCGCTCCTTACGGACCCGCGCCATCACCGCGACACCGTCGACCTTGCCCGACGCCTCGACACCGAAAACCGCCGCGTGCTCGACCGCATGCATCGCGTTACCGGCCGCGATCAACAGCTTGGAGGGCATGCATCCCACGCTCGCGCAGGTCGTGCCGCCGAAGCCTTCGTCGATCAGCAGCGTCTTCGCACCGTTGCGTCGCGCGCTGCGCTCGGCGGCGAGCCCGGCGGTTCCGGCACCGATGATCGCCACGTCGCAGGTCAGCTTGGTCATAAGTCTCTCCGTTGCCGGAGAATTCCGGAGCCACGCTCGACGAAACCTTCGACGCCGCCCAGCCGTTCCGCAGTGCAGCACATTCCCTGACGAAGGACGCTTATGTTAACGCTGCACCACCTGAACTACTCGCGCTCGATCCGCGTTATCTGGCTGCTGGAAGAGCTCGGCATCGAATACGACCTCGTCAAATACGAGCGTGACGAGAATTTCCGTGCACCGTCCGCACTGAAAGCGATCCATCCGCTCGGCAAGGCGCCGGTACTGGTCGACGATGCGCTGACGCTGGCCGAGAGCGCGCCGATCCTGTCGTATATCGACGAGCGTTACGGCGACCGCCGCTTCTCGCCGCCGGTCGACAGCGATGCGGCCGCCGTCCACGACGAATGGCTGCAATATGTCGAAAGCTCGGCATCGTTGCCGATCATGATGACGTCGCTCGGCAAGCGGATGGGCGGCCTGCCCGACGGCCTTGCCAAGTTCACCGGCCCCGAAGTGACCAAGACGCTCGACTATATCGGCGCGGGGGTTGGCGATGGCCCGTATCTGATGGGCGAGCAGCTGATGCTGGCCGATATCCAGATGTGCTACATCCTCGCGATCGCCGAGAGCGCCGGATTGCTCAAGGAGCATCCCGACGTCGCGGCGTATCTGGATCGACTGCGCGCCCGTCCCGCGTTCATCGCCGCGACGGAAATCGGTGGCCCGCTGATGCCGGCCCGCCGCTAAACACGACGGAAGGGGGTAGCGGCCGCGTTACCCCCCGAAGCTGCGACCACCGAAGCCGCCGCCGAAGCCACCGCGCGAGATCACCGAACTGCGCGACTGTACGCGGGCAGGGGCCCTAGCGGTGGTCGGCGTGAAGGCATCGGAGCCGACGCGGGTCCGGCCCGTCACATAGTCCCGGTTGATCCGGCCGCCAGCGCCACCGTAATAATTGCCGTCGCGGTCGCGGTACATCGGCGCGCCGCGGTTGCCGAAGCCGCCGTTGAGTGCCTGCCCAACGAGGAAGCCCGTCAACAGCGGCGTGAAGAAGCTCCCGCCGCTGCCGTTGTTGCGTGGCTCGCACTGCGCGGCGCCGTATTGCTCTTCGCACGTCTGTCGGTCCTGAAACCGTGGCGCGGTCTTCGCGGCATCCGCCTTCGCCTGCTCGAACGCGGTATCGCACTGCACGGCGGACAGCGCGCCCGCCGCGCGGCACTCCTGTACCGACGCATAGCTCTGCGCCTCGACGGGCTTGCCGCCGACATCGCCGTCGCACGCGGTCAGCGAAATGCCCGAGCCTGCGATCAGGCTGGTGAGGACGATCGATCTGGAACGCTTCATCGCTATGCCCCTCAGTTCGTCATGCAGGCGGCGTTGAGGATGCCGACGCACAGCGAGATGCTGCCCATATAGGTCGCCGCTGCGATTTCACCGCGGACGATCCGGTCGTTGAAATCGCGCATCACGAAATGCTGCACGATCAGGAACGTGACGATCTGGATCACGCCCGCGAGCAGCGCCCACACCGCGAACTCGACCAGCGAGACGGTATGCGTGAGCGCGGACGCGAGCGGCAGGACATAGCCGAGCAGCGCTGCACCCAGCGTGATCGCCGCGGCGGTGTTGCCTTCGCGGATCAGCGACTTCTCGTGATACGGCGTCGCGACCTGATAGACGATCTTGAACACGATCGTGAACGCCCCCGCCGCGACGAACGCGATCAGGAAGGCGAGCGCGCTGGCGCCGAAGCTGTATTGGTCGATCATGGCATTTCCCCCGGAGCCGTTCGCCGCGGATGCTAGGCCCGGAACTCGCCGAGTTCCAGTGCCACGCCCAGCATGATCTCGAACGAGACGTCGCCGGACTCGGTCTCCATGTCGATCGCGAGCAGCAATTCGCGCCCATCGTCGCCCGGCAGGTCGCGGCTGAACAGCATGCAGGTCTGGAAGATGCGGCGATCGACGATCCCGTCGCGGTCGTCGTGCAGTTCCTCCCAGAACGTCACCGGCTCCTGCTCGCTCGCTTCGGGCCCGAACCATGCGCGGCTGTATTCCGGCAGTCCTTCGGCGGTAAACGTGCGTGCCTTGAGCCGGCTCTTCCACGCCGGGCGCTCGGCGGCCGATGACGGATAGCTGCTGTCCCATGGCGCGAACAGCGTGACATCCGTCACGTCCTGCCCATCGCGGTCGTTAGACACCGCCTGGAACATGATGTCGTCGTCGGTGTAGAACCGGTGGACGAACCCGCCTTCGTTGAGGTCGATCAGCCCCTGTGCGACGATAACCAGCGTATCGCGGTCGAACGGGAACAGCAGTTCGGACCCGAACCGCCGCCAAGCGAGCGGATCGACGGTCACCGTCCGCCCAAGCGTGACGTTGCGGACGACGGGCAGGGCGTTGCCGTCAAGCGCTGGCTTGCGGCCGAACAGGCGATCGAACATGCAATCCTCGCGTCTCTGTGGTTGGCCTGCCTCTTAGGCCAAAGCGCGAGCCGTCGCAAAGCGCCATTGGCGTGCCCTCCGCTCGCGCCTATGTGTCTCCGCGAGCGACAAGCACGGGAGTTCTTGCATTGACCGACATCTGGACCGTCCGCAGCCTGAAGGCCGCGCTCGACACGTCCGAGCCTGCGAAAGCCGGCGAATTCACCGCACGAATCCTGGAGGGCGCGGACCCGGTCTTGCTGGTGACGATGCACCATCACGGCGACCTCGAACTGTTCGTCAACGTCAGCGAGGCGCAGATCGCGTGCTCGACCCTGCTGTGGCCATGCGACGAGCAGGAGGACCAGCTGGCGTTCAACACCTTCCTGTTGAAGTCGCAGAAGCTGGTGCCGCTGTCGAACTTCGGGATCGGCACGGTCGATGGCCGCGACTATTACGAGTTGTTCGGCGAACTTGCGACGTCGAGCCGGCTCGATACCGTGATCATCGAGCTGCGCACGCTTGCCGAGAATGCGATCGATGCGGCCACCGACCTGCGCCACGCGCAGATTCCCGCCGCCTGAACTGATACAAACGGAGAGACTGGCATGGCCATTTGGAGCAAGCTTTTCACCCTCGGTCGTGCCGGCGCGCACGAAGCGGGCGCGGCGGTCGTCGATGCGAACGCGCTGCGTATCCTCGACCAGGAGATCCGCGATGCCGACAAGGCGCAAGGCAAGGCACGCGACGATCTCGCGGGGCTGGTAGCGCGTCGCCGCATCCTCGAAACCGAAGTCGAGAGCTTCCGCGCTCAGGCCACCAAGTACGAGGCTTCGGCGCGGATCGCGGTCGAGAAGGGCAACATGGATCTCGCGCGCCAGGTCGCGCAGCGGATCGCCGATCTCGAACAGGACATCGCGCTGAAGTCCCCGCAGGTCGAGGACATGCGCGCCGCCGAGGAACAGATCCACACCGCCGTCGCGCAGACCGATCGGAAAATCGAACAGCTTCGTCGCGAGGTCGAGGTCGTCAAGGTCAACGAGTCGGTGCAGAAGGCGCAGGCCTCGGTCGCGTCGGGCAGCATGGGTGCGGGCAACAAGCTCGGCTCGGCAGCCGACAGCCTCGCGCGCATCCGTGAGCGCCAGGCGATCCGCGGCGAGCGGATCAAGGCGGCGGGCGAGTTGGAAGACCGCCGCACCGGTGCCGATCTCGACGAGAAGCTGCGGCTGGCAGGCATCGGACCGGGGCAGTCGTCCGCGGATGACGTGCTCGCGCGCCTGACGGCTCCCAAGACGCCGCAAGTCGGCCAGACGCTGCAGATCGAGCAGCGCGACGACTCCAAGACGTCGGACTCCTGATGCGCCGGATCGCGGTCGACCCGCGCGGCGACTGGCGCGAGCGGGCCGACGCGATCGGGTTCGTCTATCACGATACGGATGGCGAGCCGTATTGGGACGAGGGTGCGGCCTACGCCTTCACGCTGGCGGAGATCGAGGAGGACCTCGAACCCGCCGCAGAACAGCTGCACGCGATGTGCCTCGATCTGGTCGACGAGGTGGTCCGCGACCAGCAGTTGATGGAACGCCTCGCGATCCCGCGCGAGCAGTGGAACTACGTCGCGGAGACGTGGCGGACGCGTCAGCCGTCGCTCTATGGCCGCTTCGACTTCGCCTACGACGGCACCGGGCCGGCGAAGCTCTACGAGTATAACGCCGACACGCCGACGTCGGTGTTCGAATGCGCGACGTTCCAGTGGATGTGGCTGGAAGATCTGCTCGCGAGCGGTGCGCTGCCGGCGGGGACGGACCAGTTCAACAGCCTGTTCGACAAGCTGCGCGAGCGGTTTCGCGCGTTGTTTCCGAGCGGCGGCTTCGTCCATTTCGCGGCGGACGCGTCGGCGGTCGAGGATCGCCAGACGGTGCGGTTCTTCGAGGACCTCGCGTCGCAGGTCGGGATTGAGCCGAAGTTCGTCGAGATGAAGGATATCGGCCTCGCCGCCGACGGGCGCTTCGTCGACACCGATGGTTTCGAGGTGCAGGCCGCGTTCAAGCTGTACCCGTGGGAGTTCATGCTCCGCGAGCCGTACGCGCCCAACCTGTCACGCGCCGACGTGCGTTGGATTGAGCCCGCGTGGAAGTCGATCCTGTCGAACAAGGGCATTTTGCCGCTGCTGTGGGAGCGGCATCCCGAGCATCCGAACCTGCTCCCCGCATTCTTCGACGACGATCCTGCCGCGAAGATCTTCGGGCCGAAATATGTGCGCAAGCCGCTGTTCTCGCGGGAAGGCGCCAACGTCGAGGTGATCGGCGAGAGCGGCCACGCGGTGCTCGACCAGGGTTACGGCGCGGAGGGTGCGATCCGGCAGGCCTATGCGCCTCCACCAGTGTTCGACGGGCGTCATCCGGTGATCGGCGCGTGGATGGTCGGCAACGAAGCTGCGGGGATCGGCGTTCGGGAAGATGAAACGGTCGTGACGCGCAATCTCGCGCGGTTCGTGCCGCATATCATCGAGGCTAATGATGACTGACGCGCGAGACTTGCCGCCGCTGCCGCCGATGGAGCGGCTAGTCGACCTGATGTTCGACGCGGCCCGGACCGGGCGGGACGAGATGATCCCGGCGCTGTTGCAGGCGGGCGTCGATATCGAGGTGACCGACGCCAAGGGCTACACCCCGCTCGTGATAGCTAGCTACAACGGCCAGGCCGAAGCCACCGCAGCGCTCCTCGCGGCAGGCGCGAAGGTCGACGGCGCCGCGGACGCGCGCGGCAACACCGCGCTGATGGGCGTCTGCTTCAAGGGCTATACCGAGATCGCGCAGATCCTGCTCGACGCGGGCGCCGACGTGAACCGGCGCAACGGCGTGGGTCAGACCGCGCTGATGATGGCGGCGCTGGTGAACAAGACGGCGATCATCGACCTGTTGCTGGAGCACGGCGCGGACCCGGCGATCGTCGATGCGGCCGGGAACAGCGTGCATTCGCTGGCGGTGTCGCAGGGGAACGCGGCGTTGGCGGAGCGCTTCGCAACGACCGGTTAGCCCCCTCACGTTGGTCACCCGCGAAGGCGGGTGCCCAGTCTGGGCACCCGCCTTCGCGGGTGAACAAGCTTACTGGACTTCGTTAGCCATCGACCTCGAGCGCGGCTCCGGCATGCGTCTTTGGCAAAACCGCCCCGACATGCGCCGCACCTCGAGCCTCGGCCAGCCGCACTTGCCGCTCGCGTTCGGCATACCCCGCCCGCTGCGTCTCGTCCCGTGCATCATGACACGCCGGGCAACTCACCCCCTCGACATACAGCGGCGAAGACCTTTCCGCGACACCCACCGGCATCCGGCACGCATGGCAAAGAACATGACTTCCCAACGCCAGCCCATGTCCGACCGCAACCCGCTGATCGAACACGAAACACTCGCCTTCCCACAGGCTCTCCGCCTCGGGCACGATCTCCAGATATTTCAGGATGCCACCCTTGAGGTGATACACCTCGTCGAGCCCCTCGGCCTTCAGGAACGCGGTCGACTTCTCGCACCGTATCCCGCCGGTGCAGAACATCGCGATCTTCGGGGGCAGGCCGTTCCCGACCAGTTCGTCGCGATGCTCGCGGAACCACGCCGGAAAGTCCCGGAACGTCCGCGTCTGCGGATCGACTGCGCCGGCGAACGTCCCGACCGCGACCTCATAGTCGTTGCGCGTATCGATCAGAATCGTCCCCGGCTCGGCGATCAGCGCGTTCCAGTCCTCGGGCTCGACATAATGGCCGACGCCCTCCAGCGGATCGATCGTCGGTTCGCCCATCGTCACGATCTCGCGCTTCAGCCGCACCTTCATCCGGTGGAACGGCATCACCGCGGCGCGCGATTCCTTGACGTCGAGGTCGGCGCAGCCCGGCAGCGCGCGGATATGCATGAGCACCGAGTCGATCCCCTCTTCGGACCCGGCGATAGTCCCATTGATCCCCTCGGCGGCGAGCAGCAGCGTACCCTTCACGCCGTTGGAACAGCACACCAGCGCGAGCGGCGGCTGGATCGCGGCAATGTCGGCGAACGGCGTGAAGCGGTACAGCGCCACGACGCGGATGGGGAGGGTTTCGGTCATCGGTTCATCGTGCAGGGGAGGAGGTGCGCTCCCTTAACGCAAGTCGCGCGCCGCGTCAGCCTGCGGTAACGATCATCCCGTCGACCACCGCGACCGGCCATGGCGTCAGCCGCGTCCCCCCGCACGGTCCGCCGACGCACGCGCCGCTGTCGATCTCGAACAGCGCGGAGTGCCAACTGCACGCGATCAGGTCGCCGCGTGGCGTGAGATAATCGTCGAGCACCTGCGCAAGCGGCAAGCCCATGTGCGGGCAGCGATCGACATAGCCGAACACCGTGTCGCCCCTGCGCACGACAAAGCCATGGAAGCGCCCGGCGCGCATCTGGAGCACGAAGTTCCGCGCCTTGCCGTCCGTGATCGCGTCGAGCGGCGCGAGCTTGATCCCGCCCGGCGTCGCGGTCAGCCGTTCGCCGTCGCTCATGCGAGGTCGGCGTCCGGCTGGCGGTCAGGGTGGGCGGCGGCGAAGGCGGGGAGGGCGCGGGCGTTCTCCGCTGTCGCCTTGAGCTTCGGGTAAGGCGCGAGATCGACCGCAAACCGTTCCGCGGAGTAGACCTGCGGGACGAGGTGGCAATCGGCAATCGTCGGTGTCGTCCCGAACGCGAAGCCGTCGCCATGCCGCGCGATCAGCGTTTCGAGCGCGGCGAAACCGTCGCCGATCCAGCGTGCGATCCAGCTGTTCACTGCCGCCTCGTCCGCCCCGAACTCCGTACGCAAGGCGTTCAGGATACGAAGATTGTTCACCGGGTGAATGTCGCAGGCGATCGTCGCGGCCATCGCACGGACGATCGCCCGGCCGTTCGCGTCGACAGGAAGCAGCGGTGGATCAGGATAGGTCTCTTCGATCCATTCGAGAATTGCGGGGCTCTGTGTCACGACCGCGCCGTCGGTCTCCAGCGCCGGCACGAGTCCCTGTGGATTGAGCGCGCGATACCCCGCCTCGCGTTGCGCACCTTTGCGAAGGTCGTGCGTAACCTGCGCATACGCCACGCCCTTCAGGGCAAGCGCGATACGAACGCGGTAGGCGGTAGCCGAGCGCCAATAGCCGTGCAGTGTCAGGCTCACTTTGGCAGGATCGCCTTCGGGAAGTCCGACCAGACCGCATCGTAGTCGAGCTGCGAATGCTCAAGCGCATAGGCGGTCGGCTTGTACGGCCAGCAGCTCTCCAACATGAACGCCATCGTCCCGTCGATCTTGTGCGGCTTCAGGTCGGCCGCACTCGCACCCTGCCAACTTGCCAGATCGGGTCCGTGGCCGGACATCAGGTTGTGCAGCGAGATGCCGCCCGGCGCGAACCCTTCGGCCTTCGCATCATAGGCGCCGGTGATCAGCCCCATCGCTTCGGACATGACGTTGCGATGGAACCATGGCGGGCGGAACGTCCCTTCGGCGACCATCCAGCGTGGGGGGAAGATCACGAAATCGGCGTTTGCGCGGCCGGGCACGTCGCTGGGCGAGGTTAACAGCGTGAAGATCGAAGGATCGGGGTGGTCGAAGCTGACGGTGTTGATCGTGTTGAACCGCGACAGATCGTAGCGCCACGGCGCGAGATTGCCGTGCCACGCGACGACGTCGAGCGGCGAGTGATCGAGCGTGGTGGTCCACAGCGAACCCATGAACTTCTGGACGACTTCGACTGGTTCGTCGCGATCCTCGAACCAGGCGACCGGCGTCTCGAAGTCGCGCGGGTTGGCGAGGCCGTTGGCGCCGATCGGGCCGAGATCGGGGAGGCGGAACAGCGCGCCGTGGTTCTCCGCGACATAGCCGCGCGCTTCGCCGTCGGGGAGTTCGGCGCGGAAGCGGACGCCGCGGGGGACCAGCGCAATCTGGCCGGGGGCGATGTCGATCCGACCGAGTTCGGTCAGCAACCGGAGCCGTCCGGCCTGGGGCACAAATAGCAGCTCGCCGTCCGCATCCATGAAAACGCGGTCGGTCATGTCGGTATTGGCGGCGTAGACGTGCAGCGCCACGCCTTCGAGATCGGCGGGATCGCGGTTGGCGAGCATCGTCGTCATGCCGTCGATCAAGTCGGTACCAGGGGCGGGCGCCTCGATCGGATCCCAACGCAAGCGGTTCGGCGCGAGCGGCGCGTCGGTGGTGCCGGGCGCGAACCGCTTGGCGCCGATGTAGCGCTCGAACGGCGGATGCTCGGCAGTCGGGCGCATCCGGTAGAGCCAGCTGCGGCGGTTCTCGTGGCGCGGTGCGGTGAACGCGGTACCGGAGAGTTGCTCGGTATAGAGCCCGAACGCGGGGCGCTGCGGCGAATTGCGGCCGATCGGCAGCGCACCGGCAATCGCCTCGGTCGATACGTGGTTGCCTAAGCCGGGCTGATACGCCGTGTCTTCGGTCTGGCCGGCGGTCTCGCCTGCGGCATTGGTCGGCTGGTGGATTGTCATGGCTTCCTCTCCGTCACCTGTTCCGATCAACGCCCGAACCGCCGGCCGTTCAAACTCTTTCTGCTCCTCTCCCTCGGGGAGAGGGAGGGAGACGCGCGCTTGCGCGACGGAAGGGTGAGGGCACGTGCTGGCGTCACCCGTGCCCTCACCCTCGGCGCTAACGCGCCTTTCCCTCTCCCCGATGGGAGAGGGTTTTAAGCACTCACGCGTCGACCGTTATTACCCCGCGGCGGATCTGATCGAGCTCGATACTCTCGTACAACGCCTGGAAATTGCCGTTGCCGAAGCCTTCGTTCCCCTTGCGCTGGATGATCTCGAAGAAGATCGGCCCGAACATGTTCTCGGTGAAGATCTGGAGCAGCAACCCCTCTTCGCCGACATTGCCGTCGATCAGGATGCGGTTGCGGCGCAGGCGTTCGAGGTCGTGGCCGTGGTTCGGCACGCGCTTGTCGACCAGCTCGTAATAGGTCTCGATCGTGTCCTGCAGCTTGACGCCGCGCGCGCGCAGCTTCTCGACCGTCTCGAAGATGTCGTCGGTGGTCAGCGCCAGATGCTGGATGCCCTCGCCGTTGTAATCCTTGATGAATTCCTCGATCTGGCTCTTGTCGTCCTGGCTCTCGTTGAGCGGAATCCGGATTGCGCGGTCGGGGGCGATCATCGCCTGGCTGAACAGGCCGGTCGCCTTGCCCTTGATGTCGAAATACTTCTGCTCCTCGAAGCCGAAAATCTGGCCGTAGAACTCGGCCCAGGTCCGCATCTGGCCACGCTTCACATTGTGCGTGAGGTGATCGAGCAGATCGAGGCCGACGTTGTTCTCGGCTTCCGCTTCGGCCGCGCCCGGAACCGCATTCCAGTCGTCGTACAGGCTGCCGGCCGCGCCATGCTTATCGACAAGATACAGCAGCGAACCGCCGATCCCTTCGAGCACATAGCTCCCTTCGCCGAGCGCGCCCATGCTGGCATCGGCCGCCTTGGCGCCGCGCGCGAGCGCCGCATCGAACGCCGCCTTGGCGTCATGAACGCGGAACGCCATGCCGCTCGCCGACGGGCCGTGATCCGCACGGAATGCCGCCGCATGACCACCGTCCTCACGGTTGAGCAACAGGTTGATGCGGCCCTGCTTGTAGCGGGTGACGGCCTTGGTCGGATGAGTCGAGGTGGCGACGAAGCCGAACTGTTCGAACTGCGCGGCCATCCGGTCGGGATCGGGCGAGGTGAATTCGGCGAACTCGAACCCGTCGAGACCCATCGGGTTTACGTCCATATGGTCCATGATCACATCCTGACAGTTGGTATCCGTTGTTACCAATCTGGCGGGTTGAACAACTGGTGTCAATCGTTACGATTTCCGTATGGCTGACCGCGCACTCGTCCTGGACGATTTCATCCCGTATCGCCTGTCGATCACCTCAAACCTCGTCAGCGAGGCGGTGGCGGACACGTACGAGGCACTGTTCGGGCTCACGATCCCGGAGTGGCGGCTGGTCACGGTCGTGGCGGAGGCCGGCGGGATCACGCAGCAGCAGATCGGCCAGCAGACCCGGATGGATAAGGTGACCGTCAGCCGCGCGGCGATCGCGTTGGTGGAGCGCGGGCTTATGCAGCGTCATGCCAACCCGGAGGACCGTCGCTCACATTTGCTGAAGCTGACCGAGGACGGCCACACGCTCTACGCATCGGTAGCGCCGAAAGCGCTTGATTTGGAACGGCGTATATTCGCCGGGTTCTCCGCCAAGGAAGTCGAGCAGTTCGTTGCGATGCTGCGGCGGATCGACGCAGTGACGATCGACCTCGTTCAGGACTCCCACGGCGGCGTTGGTGACCAGAGACCGCGCAGGTAATCGAGTAGTGCAGCGGTACCCGACGACACCGGGCCGCGCGCATGCACCGCGTAAATCCCGACATCCGCCGAACCAGCCAGTTCCGAGAGGACACGCACGAGCCTGCCGCTCGCCAGATCCGCGCTGACGTCCCAAAGCGAGCGCAGCGCGATGCCCACGCCAGCCAGCGTGAGTTCACGCACGACCTCGCTGGAATTGGTCGCGACGTAGCTCGGGCGATCGATCGTGACGTCGCCATCGGGTCCGGCTAGGCGCCACGGCATCTGGCCTTTCGCCGCGAGCAGGCGGTGTTCCGAAAAATCGGCCGCTTCACGCGGCGCACTGTAGTTCGGCGCAGCGCAGAGCACACGGCGGCTGTCGGCGAGACGATAACCCGTGAGGCTCGGCGGTATGGCAGGCGCGATCCGGATCGCGAGATCAAGCCGGTCGCCGATGACGTCCGAAAAGCCGTCCGACAGATCGAGGTCGAGTTCGATCCCCGGATGCGCATCGAGAAACGGCTTGAGGTGCGGCGCGATGTGGAGGCGGCCGAACGAAGTAGGTGCGCTGACCCGGAGCGGCCCGGCCGGCGTATCCGCGCGGTCCGACACCCTCGCCTCAGCGTCGCGGATCGCTGCGAGAATCTCCACCATGTCGCGGTGATACGCTGCGCCGCGTGCGGTGAGGTCGAGCCGGCGCGTCGTGCGGTTGAGCAACCGTACACCCAGTCGGGCCTCCAGCCGAGCGATGCGTTTCGACACCATTGCCGGCGAGATACCCATCGAACGCCCCGCCGCGCTGAGGCTGGCGGTGCGGACGACTTCGGCGAAGAGGACGATGTCGGGATCCATTCGTTCTCCAGGCGAACAACAGCTCTCGGTTTATAGTGTCTAGTGGCGAAGGTGGCGCGCGTCTATCGTGCGGTCAAAGCATAGGAGTGCAGCATGGCCGAGATGATCGAAAAGGCAGGTCTGAAGATCGCCGCATCGCTGGTGGACTTCATCAAAACGCAGGCGCTGCCAGGCACGGGCGTGGATGCGGCCGCGTTCTGGCAGGGCGTCTCGGACATCTACGCCAAGTTCGCGCCGGAGAATGCCGCGCTGCTCGCGGTTCGCGACGACCTTCAGACCAAGATCGATGCCTGGCACGAAGACCGCGCCGGCAAGCCGATCGACCAGGCCGAGTATCAGGCGTTCCTGCGCGAGATCGGCTATCTGGTCGATGAGCCTGCGCCGTTCGCGGTCGCCCCGACCAACGTCGATGCGGAGGTCGCGTCGCTGGCCGGCGCGCAGCTGGTGGTGCCGATCCTCAACGCCCGCTTTCTGCTCAACGCGGCGAACGCGCGGTGGGGGAGCCTGTACGATGCGCTCTACGGGACCGATGCGATCCCGGGCGCGGCGTCTGGCAAGGGGTATGACGCGGCACGCGGGGCTCAGGTGATCGCGTGGGCGAAGGCATTTCTCGACGATGCGGTGCCGTTGGCGAACGGATCGTGGACCGACTGGACTGGTGGCACGCCTGAGCTTGCCGATCCGAGCCAGCTCGTTGGCCATGCCGGCGACAAAATCCTGTTGCGTCACAACGGCCTGCACATCGAACTGGTGATCGACCCTCAGCATCCGATCGGTCGCGACGACCCCGCGAACCTCGCCGACGTCGTGCTCGAATCCGCGCTGACCACAATCGCAGATCTCGAGGACTCGATCGCCGCGGTCGATGCTGAGGACAAGGTCGCCGCCTATGCCAATTGGCTAGGGCTGATGAAGGGCAACCTGACCGCCAGCTTCGACAAGGGCGGCCGCACGGTCACGCGCGCGCTCGAACCGGATCGCCACTACACCGCACCCGACGGAAGCGCGTTCACGCTCCCCGGCCGCAGCCTGATGTTCGTCCGCAACGTCGGCCACCTGATGACGACGCCGGCGATCCTGCTCGCGGACGGCAATGAGGCGCCCGAAGGCATCCTCGACGGCATCGTCACGTCGCTGATCGCGCTGCACGACCTGAAGGGCACCGGCCCGATCCGCAACAGCCGCGCGGGCTCGGTCTACATCGTCAAGCCGAAGATGCACGGCCCCGACGAAGCCGCGTTCACCAACCGTCTGTTCGACGCGATCGAGGATCTGCTCGGTCTCGCGCGCCACACGATCAAGGTCGGCGTCATGGACGAGGAGCGCCGCACCTCAGCCAATCTCGCCGCCTGTATCGCCGCGGTGAAGGACCGCGTGGTGTTCATCAACACCGGCTTCCTCGATCGCACCGGCGACGAGATGCACACCTCGATGCGGGCGGGCCCAATGATCCGCAAGGGCGAGATGAAGGCCTCGTCGTGGATCAAGGCGTATGAGGATCGCAACGTCCAGATCGGGCTCGCCTGCGGGCTCAGTGGCAAGGCGCAGATCGGCAAGGGCATGTGGGCCGCGCCCGATCGGATGGCGGACATGCTGGAGCAGAAGATCGCGCATCCGATGACCGGCGCGAACACCGCCTGGGTACCGTCGCCGACCGCCGCGACGCTGCATGCGACGCATTACCACCGCGTCGACGTGTTCGCGCGGCAGGCGGAGCGGAAAGCAGAACCGATCGCCTCGCTCGACGCGCTGCTGACGATCCCGGTCGCGACCGGGCACAACTGGCAGCCGGACGAGGTCCGCGAGGAACTGGAGAACAACGCGCAGGGCATCCTTGGCTACGTCGTGCGCTGGGTCGACCAGGGCGTCGGCTGCTCGAAGGTGCCGGACATCCACGACATTGGCCTGATGGAGGATCGCGCGACGTTGCGGATCAGTTCGCAGCACATGGCCAACTGGCTGCTCCACGGGATCGCGACGCCCGATGAAGCGGATGCGGCGCTGCGTCGGATGGCGGCGAAGGTCGATGCGCAGAATGCGGGCGATCCGCTGTACCGGCCGATGGCGGGTCATGAGGACGAGAGCCTAGCGTTTCAGGCCGCCCGGGCGCTCGTGTTCGATGGTCTCACGCAGCCGAGCGGCTATACCGAGCCGCTGCTCCACGCGTTCCGCGCGCGGGCAAAGGAAAGGGACGCTGCCTGATGCCGCTGTACGAGATCGAGGGTAAACGACCGATACTGGCCGACGACGTCTGGGTGGCGCCATCGGGCGACGTCATCGGCGACGCACGGTTGGGGGAGGGGGCTAGCGTCTGGTTCGGCGCAGTGATCCGCGCGGACAATACGCCGATCCTCGTTGGCGCCCGGACCAACATCCAGGAGGGCGCGATGCTGCATTCCGATCCCGGCGCGCCGCTGACCATCGGCGAGGGTTGCACGATCGGCCATCACGCGATCCTCCACGGCTGCACGATTGGTAGCAACGTGCTGGTCGGGATGGGCGCGACGATCCTCAACAACGCGGTGATCGGCAACGATTGCCTGATCGGTGCGAATGCTCTGGTGACGGAGGGGAAGGTGTTTCCGGCCGGGAGCCTGATCGTCGGGGCGCCGGCAAAGGCAGTGCGCGAACTCTCCCCGGAGGCGATTGCCGGACTGAAGATGTCCGCCGCGTCGTACGCGGCCAAGCAGCGCATCTACGCTGACGGCTTGAGACTGGTCGAGGTATAAAAATCCTCCCCCGCGAGGGGAAGGATCGTGAAGGCGGGACCCTTAGAAGCTCAGCCGGCCACCGAGCGACAGCACGACGGCCGACGCATCGCGCAGTGCGCCCGAGGTCAGGATGTTCGTCTGTGCAGCGGTGCCGACATAGGCAGCCGTCCTGCGGTCGATCGTGGTGTTTTCGAAATCTACATATTGCGCGGCGGCGTCGAGCGCGATGCGCGAGGTCAGCTGGTACGACCCACCTGCCGCATAGGTCCAGCGATCGGCGTCGGGCACTCGGGCATCGCGCAATCCGTCCTGCGTCGGCGTCTTCGTGCGCTGGACACCCGCGCGGATCGTCGCCTTGGGGGTGACGGCGTAGTCGAAGCCGCCCGCGAGGCTCCAGCTGTCCTGGTAGTTTTCAGGGATCGCCGTGTTCAGCGGCGCGCCGAGATCGATCGTGTCGAACTTGCTCCAGTTGTACGCGACGACCTGCGCGTTGAGCGTCAGCGCGTTGGTGGCACGGATGCGACCGGCGACGATCACCTGGCCCGGCGTGTTGAAGCTCGCCTTGGCGCCATCGATCGAGACGTTCGAGCTTGCCAGCGGACCGACCAGCCCGGTGACGTTCAGGCTGCCCTTCAGATTGTGGCGGATGCTCGACTTGTAGCTGACACCGACGGTGGCGAAGTCGTTGTGAAGCTGCACGCCTGCGGTCCAGCCGAAGTCCCAACCGTCACCCTTCAGTTCCTGGAAGCCGTCGGGCAGCGCCGCCGACAGGTTGGGGAGCGCGTTGTTCAGTGTCGCATCGGTATATTCGACGTTCAGCGCACCGCCGACGCGGAGCCAGTCGGTCACTGCAACGCCGATCGACGGCTGGATGTCGATCGTCCGCAGCCGGGTCTTGTCCGCGCTGTAGCGTGCCCAGCTGTTCGCCTCGTAATTCGTAGTGAAGCTGAAGGGCGACGTCACAGCGACACCGATTGCGATCCGGTCGGTCAGCGGATAAGCAATTGCGCCCGACGGAACGACACCCTTGTTGATCGGATCGCTCGAGGTGCCATTGCCGCCGACCGGCGCGTAATTGAACCCGGTTGGACGGCCGGTCGTGGGCGAGAAGGTCGGGCGACCGATGAGCGTGCCGGTGTCGACGACGTCGCCCTTGGGCAGGATCGCGCTGGCGCTCAGCGTCGCGCTGCCGTCGCGGATACCGGCGATCGCGGCCGGGTTCCACCACAGCGAGTCAGGACCGGTATCGGCGCCTTCACCCGAGAATGCGCGACCGGCGCCACGTGCGGACTGCGCCTGGAGATAGAAGGCGTCGGCGTAGGCGGTGCTGGCGAATCCGAACGCGGAAACGAGTGCGGATACCGCGAGAAGCGGAGCTTTGGTGCGAAGCGTCATGGGTAAGGTCCTGAAAGCTATACTGATAATAGGGAGGTGGAAGCCGCGCTTCAGCGCACACGCGTCCAGGTCTGAGTCTTGCAGAGCGGGAAGAAGACGCAGCCGCGCAGCTTGAGCTGGTTCGCACCGAGCGGCGTGATCTTGCCGCTATAGGTCTTGCCGTCCTCGGCGTTGTAGACCTGACCGCTGCTCCAGACCCCGTCGGAGTCCGACTTGAAGCCGCTGAGCATCTGCAGGCCCTGGATCGGGCGGTTGCGCAGCGCAGTGTTGGAATTGTTCGCGTCCTTCATCGAAGGATTGGCGCGCAGCGCGTCGGAGGTGAGGATCTTGCCGCAGATCGACGGGCCACAGCGGGCGATCTCGACGATGGCGTTGTGCGTCTCGGTCTTCCAGCGGCCGATGACGGTCTCGGGCGTGGCGGACGCGCCGGCGAGCAGGGCGGTGGCGATCAACAGGGACATCTTCTATCCTCTCCTAGTGTCGTTGGGTGCGCCGTATGCGTACGGTCGCTAAAATCTCGTAAAGTCGACGACGTTACCGCGACCTCGTTGCCGTATACGGCAGTTATCGGTCCCGACTAGAATTGTACGAAGACAAGTCAAGTCTTCTTACTGATTTCGGGCGGTGAAAAAAGGTTCATGCGCCTTTCCCTGTCATTCCCGCGGAGGCGGGAACCCATATTGGCTGACGTGGCGATCGTGCACATAGTCCAGCCAGTATGGGTCCCCGCTTGCGCGGGGATGACGGAGGTCAGTTCCGCAGTGGTTTGCCAGTCTGCAGCATGTGCACAACTCGCGCCTGCGTCCGCGGATCCTTCACGCTCGCCATGAACGCCGCGCGCTCAAGGTCGAGCAACTGGTCTTCAGTCACGGTGTCGACAAGGTCGGCCTCGCCACCGGTGAGCACCTCGGCCAGACGATCCGCGACGACGAGGTCGTAGTCGGTCGCCATACCCTTCTTGTGGAAGTCCGCTACCGCCATGTTCAGCCCCGTCCGGCCGCTCGCGCCCGCCAGGCGGAAGGTCGGCTTCTCCGGCGTGACATAGCCCTCGACCAGCGACAGCGCCTTGGCCTTCGCATCCGCCAGCAACCGATCGCGGTTCATCGTGATGCCGTCGGCCTTGCGCAGGATCATCATCTCCTTCGCCTCCGCCGCCGACTTGGCGACCTGCGCGGTGGAGACCGCCTGGAACACCTTGGTCAGCACCGGCATCGGCCCGTTAGGCAAGGTGCGCGACTTGGTCCAGCGGTCGAGCATCTCGCCATTGCCGCCCCAGCCGGGGACGAGCCCGACGCCGCACTCGACGAGACCCGCATAGGTCTCGGCATGCGCCTGCACCGCGTCCGAGTGGAGCAGGATCTCGCACCCGCCACCTAGCGCGAGCCCGGCGGGCGCGCTGACGACCGGGAAGGGCGCGTATTTGAGCGCCTTGTACGCCTGCTGACCACCCGAGACGCTGGCCTCGACCATGTCCCACAAGCCCGCCCCGACCGCGAACATCGCCGCGCCGAGGTTCGCACCCGCGGAGAAGTTCGACGCCTCGTTATACACCACCAGCGCCTTGAAACGCTCGCGGACGACCGGGATCGCCTCGTTGATCAGCGCCACGACCTGGTCGTCGAGCGCGTTCATCTTGGTGTGGAACTCGAGCGCCGCGACGCCGTCGCCGACATCCCAGAGCGAGGCCGACAGGTTTGTGAGGATCGGCTGCGAGCGGAGCTTGATGTCCTCCAGCAGCTCGACGCCGTCCGCGCGCGGCACGTCGGCATACTCGCCGCCAGCCGTGAGATACTGACGCTGGCCGTTCTCGACGCGGTAGAACGGACGATCGCCCGCGGTCGTCAGGATCGCAGGAACGTCGCGACCTTCCTCGGCAAGGCGCGCGGCGAGCAGACCCGGCCCCATCCGGTCGATCAGCTCGAACGGCCCGTATTTCCAGTTGTAACCGAGCTTCATCGCGTCATCGATCGCGACGACATCGTCCGCCGCTTCGCCGACGAGCATCGCCGCGTAGGACAGTACGCTGCCGAGGATCGTCCACGCATAAGTGCCGATCTTGCCCGGCTCCTCGATCAGCGCCGCGAGGTCCTTGCCGGTCTTGCCGGGCAACTCGGCAGGCTTTGCTTCCGCACGATACTCGCCCATCGCGAGGTCGAGCGACAGCTTGGTGCGTGTCGCCTTGTCGAAACGGTAGAAGCCGCCCTTGCCCTTGCGGCCGGTGAACCCTTCCGCGATCATCTTGTCGACCAGCGGCAGCGGACGCACCGTATCGAAATACGGATCGCCAGCGGGCAGCGTGGACGACAGGCTCTTCGACAGCAGCGGCATCAGGTCGACGCCGACGAGGTCGACGAGCCCGAAGATCCCGGTCTTCGGCACGCCCATCGGACGGCCACCGATCTGGTCGGCCTCCTCGACGGTCAGCCCCTGATCCATCGCCGCGTTGATCGCGATCGCCAGCCAATAGGTACCGATGCGGTTGGCAATGAAGCCCGGCGTATCCTTCGCGCGGACGATCCGCTTGCCCATGAAGCGATCGACGAAATCCTCGACCTTCTCCGCGACCGCGACGTCGGTGTGCTCGCCGCGGACGATCTCGACCAGCCGCATGTAGCGCGGCGGGTTGAAGAAGTGCGTGATCAGGAAGTCGGCCTTGAACTGGTCCGACCGCCCCTCGACGAGGTTGCCGAGCGGGATCGTCGAGGTGTTCGACGACACCGCGGTGCCCGGCCGCTTCAGCGCCTCGAGCTTGGCGTAGAGCGTTTGCTTGATATCGAGCCGCTCGACGATTGCCTCGACGATCCAGTCGCACTCGGCGACGCGACCCAGATGATCGTCGATGTTGCCCGTCTCGACCAGCTTGGCCGCACGCTTCGACATGAAGGGGGCGGGGTCGGTCTTGAGCATCTTAGCGACCGCGCCCTTGGCCACCGCATCGCGGTCGTCACCCTCGCGGGGAACGATGTCGAGAAGCAGCACCGGAATGCCGGCATTGGCGATCTGCGCGGCGATGCCCGCACCCATCACGCCCGCGCCGATGACGCAGACCTTATTCACAGCATCGACCATCATGCGCGCTCCAGCACCGTCGCGATGCCTTGACCGCCGCCGATGCACTGCGTCGCGAGCGCATACCGGCCACCTTCGCGCGACAGCAGCGAGGCCGCCTTGCCGACGATCCGCGCGCCGGTCGCACCGAGCGGATGGCCGATCGCGATCGCGCCGCCGTCGAGGTTGATCGTCTCGTCCTTAAGACCGAGATCGCGGATGCACGCGATCGCCTGGCTCGCGAACGCCTCGTTGATCTCGACCACGTCGAGGTCGGCGACGGTGATTCCGGCGCGTTCCAGCGCCTTCTTCGACGCACCGATCGGGCCAAGCCCCATCGTTTCGGGCGCGCAACCCGACACGCCGATCGACTTGATCCGCGCGAGGATCGTCAGCCCGTGCTTCTTGGCGAACTCTTCCGAGGTGACGAGCACCGCAGACGCGCCATCGGTCAGCGGAGAGGACGTACCAGCGGTCACCGAGCCGTCCGCGCTGAACGCAGGCTTCAGGCCGGCGAGCGCTTCGATGGTCGTGCCGGCGCGGATCGTGCCGTCCTGGCTGACCGGGCCCGCCTTGGTCTGGATCGTCACGATCTCGTCGGACAAGCGGCCATCGGCGCGCGCCGCGGCAGCCTTGTCCTGGCTCTTCACCGCGAAGGCGTCCTGCTCGGCACGCGTGATCTGATAGTTGCGCGCGACGTTCTCGGCGGTCTCGCCCATGCCCATGTACGCGCCGGCGCTCTTCTTCGCGAGCTCGGGGTTGGGGAGGGGGTTGTAGCCGCCCATCGGCACGCGGCTCATCGATTCGAGGCCTGCACAGATGAACGCCTCGCCCGCGCCGACCGCGATCTGGCCGTAAGCGATGTGGATCGCGCTCATCGACGATCCGCAGAACCGGTTGACCGTCATGCCGCCAACCGAGATCGGCAGGTCGGCGATCTGCGCGATCAGCTTGGCGACGTTGAGGCCCTGCTCGCCCTCGGGGAAAGCACAGCCGAGGATGATGTCCTCGATTTCGGCGGGATCTACGCCGGTCTTGTCGAGCAACCCGCGAATCGTCTGCGCGGCGAGATCGTCCGGACGGACGCGGGCGAGTTCGCCCTTGCCGGCGAGGTGGAACGGCGAACGGGCGTACCCGGCGATGACGACGTTGGTCACGATGATCCTCTCATATTGCGGTCGACCCGGTTAACGCTTGCGGGTTACCCTTAAGGTGCGATACCTCACCTTTACGTCAAGGTGAAGCGGCCGACAATATGGCTTATGCACACTGAGCAATGGAGAGCGAGATGCAGGATACTTCCGGGGGCAAGGCGATCGGCGTTCCGCTGCTGGGCGAACCGCGGCTGCTGGGCGACATGCTCGACCTGTCGGTGCGCCGGTTCGGGTCGCGCAAGGTGCTCGACTTCATGGGGCGGACGCTGACCTATGCCGCGCTCGGCGGGTCGGTCGATCGGGCAGCGCGGGGGCTCCAGGACATGGGTGTCGTCAAGGGCACGCGTGTCGCGCTCTGCCTGCCGAACACACCCTATTATCCAATCCTGTTCTTTGCGATCCTCAAGGCCGGCGGCGTCGTCGTCAACGTCAACCCGCTCTATGTCGAGCGCGAGCTTGCGCATCTCCTCGAAGACTCAGGCGCAACGATCATCGCCACCTGCGACATTACCGAGATCCACGCGCGCGTGCTCAAGGTCGCGGGGCAGATGGGCGTGAAGCACGTCATTACCTGTCCGATCGCAGGCGCTCTGCCGACGGTGAAGTCGATCGCCTACCGCATCTTCAAGCGCGCCGAGATTGGCCATGCGCCTAGCGATGCGCGCCATTCCACGTTCGACTCGCTGCTCAAGGCGAAGGGTGCGCCGTCCCCCGTTACCGTTTCCCCGGACGAGGTCGCGGTGCTGCAATATACCGGCGGCACCACCGGCGAGCCCAAGGCAGCGATGCTCAGCCACGCCAACCTCGTCGCGAACGCCGACGCGATGGTGGTGTTCGTCGGTGGCGAGCAGCCCCACCAGGACCGCGTGCTCGGCGCGCTGCCGCTGTTCCACGTCTTCGCGCTGACCACCGTGCTGACCTATTCGATCCGCACCGGCGCGGAGATGATCCTGCTGCCGCGCTTCGAACTGCAGCAACTGCTCAAGACGATCGACCGGACCAAGCCGAGCTATTTCCCCGCGGTGCCGACGATCTACGCGGCAATTACCACCGCGGCGGAGACGCAGAAGATCGACCTGTCCTCGATCCACGCGTGCATCTCGGGCGGAGCACCGCTGCCAGCGGAGGTGCGGATCGCGTTCGAGGCAGCGACGGGCGCGAAGCTGTGCGAGGGGTATGGTCTGTCGGAAGCCTCGCCGATCATTACGTGCAATCCGATCGACGGCCTCAACAAGCCAGGCTCGGCGGGGTTGCCCTTTCCCGGCACGACGATCGAGATCCGCGACCGCGAGGACCCGACCAGGCTGCTGCCCGTAGGTGAGAATGGCGAGATCTGCGCGCGCGGACCCCAAATCACGCAGGGCTATTGGCACAAGCCCGCCGCCACCGCGGACCTGTTCGCGGACGGCGCGCTGCGCACAGGCGATGTCGGGCATCTCGATGCGGACGGCTATCTGTTCATCGTCGACCGGATCAAGGATCTGATCCTCGCCGGCGGGTACAACGTCTATCCGCGCGTGATCGAGGAGGCCTTGTACGAACACCCCGCTGTGCTCGAAGCGGTGGTGATCGGCGTGCCCGACAAATACCGCGGCCAGGCGCCGAAAGCGTTCGTCGTGCTGGCCGAAGGTGCGGCCGCTACCCCGCTCGAACTACGCGATTTTCTTCGGGACAAGATCAGCAAGATCGAGCTTCCCCGCGAGGTCGAAATCCGCGACAGTCTCCCCAAGACGCTGATCGGCAAGCTATCCAAAAAGGAACTTGTCGCTGAAGAGACCGCAAAGGCGGCGGCGTCGGAGGCGAGGGGAGTGGACGCGTGAACGACCGACAGGACGATCTAACTGGCATACAGGAGGTGTCGCGCATGCTCGGCGTGAGCGCGCGGACGCTTCGCTTCTACGAGGACAAGGGGCTGATCGAGCCCTGCCGGATCGGGACGACGCGGGTCTACACGCGGCGCGAAGTGGCCCGGATGCAGCTAATCCTGCGCGGTAAACGTCTCGGCTTCACGCTGCGCGACATCGAGGAGTTCCTCGACCTCTACGACGCCGACCCGCAGCATGTAGAGCAGATGCGTGCGCTGGCGGAACGGTGTCGCCAGCGGATCGACCTGCTGGATGCGCAGCGCGAGGCGATCGTCCAGACGCGGGATGAGCTTGAGAAGATCGAGCAGGAGGCTCTCGCGCGGATCCCGGCGGGAACGGTCTAGGGCCTACGGGACGCGACCGCCCTGAAACTGTACCACCCCTCGAAACTGCCCCACCCCGGCGAAGGCCGGGGCCCAGTTGGCGAGGTGGCAATAACGAAGCGCATCGCGGTCAGCAACGTCCCCCCAACTGGACCCCAGGCTCCGCCGGGGCGGGGCACGCTGTGCAGATCGAGGAGCGCCTAAAATCCTCCCCCGCCAGGGGGAGGTGGCTGGCACTTGCCAGACGGAGGGGCGGACAGGATAACCGCTGTTCCGTGTCCTCCCCCTCCGTCACCTTCGGTGCCACCTCCCCCTTGCGGGCCAGGATCGCGAGTTCGCCGAGAAGCTTAAAGCCCCACGACACCCCCATCGGTCTTCGTGATCACGATCGTCGCGGACCGCGGCCGCGAAGGAGCCGTCACCGCGCCGGCCTGGTTAGCCGGCCAGCTGCTCGTGATGTTCGTGGGCCCGCCATTCTCGCCAGGATGCTGAATGTTGACGAACAGCGACCGCCCATCTGGCGTCGTATGGATACCGGTGATCTCGCACTCCTTCGGCCCGACCAGGAAGCGGCGCAGTGCCGCGCCCGGTGCCTTGCCGACCCGCGTCGTTACCGAACCGGTTGCCGCACCGATCGTGTTGGTCACTGTCCGCGTGCCGCCGTCGTTGACGATCCCCGGTACCGAGGCGAGCAGCATGCAGTTGGTGACGTCCGTGAATGCGCCGTCATCCGTCTCGATCCACATCACCGGTGCGATCGTCCCCGACGCATTGCTCGGCAGGCCGAACCACAGGCCGTCCGGCGACGAGAAGTCGTTGGTCGCATCGAGACCCGACAGGTTGATGTTGGTCGCATCCAGATCGGAGCCGGCACCGAACGCATAGATGTCCCAAGCGAACGTCGTTGCCTCGGATGTGTCACCGGTCTCACGCAGGCGGATGATGTGGCCGTTGGCGTTACCCGTGGTCTGGCCGCCCGTGGTCTTGGGATCAACATAGGCGCGCGGGTTGGGGGCGTCCGCGGTAGCCACCGTCCGCGACGAGTTGTTGGTGAGCGTGCAATACATCTCGCCGGTCGCCGGATTCACCGCCGTCCATTCCGGACGATCCATCCGCGTCGCACCCAGCGCATCCGCTGCCAGTCGCGTGTTGATCAGCACATCGACCTGGCTCGAGAACGGGTAGGCTGCGTTGGCGGAGGTGAGGGGCCCCTGGCCGAACACCAGTGGGAGCCACTGACCGCTGCCATCCGCCGCGAGCTTCGCGACGTAAAGCGTTCCAGCATCGAGATACTTGTCGCCGATCGCGAGGCGGTTCGCAGCCGTTGCATCCGCTGCCAACCACGGCGTCGCCGACACGAACTTGTAGATATACTCGTTCTGCGCGTCGTCCCCCATGTAGAACGCCGGCTTCACGCCCGCGATCGTCCGGCCGATCTGGCAGCCTTCGTGGTTCATACGACCCAGCGCGGTCCGCTTGCGCGGCGTCGAGGCCGCGTCGAACGGATCGATCTCGACCACCCAACCGTACTGGAAGATCTCGTTGCGGAAATCGCCCGTGCCATCGGCAGGCGCGCCGGCCTGCGCGGTGATGTTCCAGCGCGAATAGACCGTGCTGGTCGTGTCCGCTGGCGTGACCGTCGACCACCCGTAGTTACCGCCGGTGTTGCTCTCGCCCTTGCCGTAGCGCGTCAGCGAGGTGTTCGCCTTTACGCCCACCGGGCCAGTTGCCGCGCGCCGCGCCGCGTCGCCGACCTCACGCTTGAAATAGCCGACCCAGTTCTCTTCGTTCGTCAGGTACGTGTGCCAAGGCATTGTACCGTTGGCACAATTGTTGATCGTGCCGCGGCCCGTGGTGGCATCCGGCGAATAGCGCGTCTTGAGGCTGTCGGCGCCACGCACCGGCCCCGAGAAGCTCATCGGCGTCAGTGGTGTGATGCGACGGTTGAACGACGAGGCGGTCGTGTAGCTCCAGGCGGCGGCGCGGTTGACCTCGATCACCGACACACCGTGGCACTCCATCTCCTTCAGCGCTTCGGCTTCGGGACGGGCGCCTGCGGTCGTGGTCGGGCCGTTCGGATGCAGATAGGCTTGCGTGATGTTCTCATGGTTGAGCACGAGCAGGCCGCGCGTGTTGCCGTTGGCGTCCGGCGTTCCGGTGGCGGACATGCCGAAATAGCTCATGCCGTCATGATGATCACCCGCGCGCTTCGAGAAGGTCGCGTCGGTACCGTCATTGGCATAGGCCCCGACACCGCTGCCGATCGGATCGCCGAGCCGGTACAAGACCGTCACCGCATAACCCGCAGGCACTGCAACGACATCCGCAAGGCTCTTCGCAACGGCCGTGAAGCCGAGCGAGGCCGCGCCGACGGTCACGCTGGTCGTAGCGCTGACCGAACCGCTGGCCGATACTGCGGTAAACTGGAAGCTGAGGACGGTCCCGGCAGCAGCACCCGGTACGACGAAGGTCGCGGTGGCGGTCGAGGCACCGGCGAGCGTGACGGCGGGGCCGGCGGTCTGCGTCCAGGTCACGCTGTCGACCTGGCCGATCGCTGCACCGGTCAGCGTCGCGACGCGACCCGCGGTCGAGCTGCCGCCGGCGGTCGCCGTCACCGTGACGGGGCTGGAGCCGTTGCCGTCATTGTCGCCGTCGCAGCCGGTCAGCAGCATGCCGCCGAACACCGCCGCGGCGGTTGCGGACATGCCGCCCATCAAGGTCTGGCGGCGCGAATAGCGCGACTCGATCAGGTCGTTGATATGCGGATTGGCGGTCGGGTTGGTATCGATATCGCCGTCGGTATAGATGGTCTCGAACGTCATGCTTGGTCCCCCCGGGGATGGTTGCGTGGTGTGTAACGATGCGTGAGAGTTAGAATTTCGCGCCCAGCTCGACGCCGTAAAAGCGTGGCTCGCCGGCGATGTAGGTCGGGATGCCGAAGCCGCCGCCGGTGTTGCCCGCGTCGATCAGGTAGCGCTTGTTGGTCGCGTTCCGGACGAAGCCGCCGACGCTGTAGCGACCTTGCGCGAACTCGATCCCGGCGCGGGCATTGACCAGCGTGTAGCCGGGCGTGCTGATAGCCGGATTGTTCGGCAGCTCGAAAAACGCCTTGGTGCGGTAGGTGACGCTCGGCGTGGCGTAGACCGTCGCGCCGCCGACCGGCAGGCGCAGGATCACGCCGCCCGACGCGGTGGTGTCCGGCTGAAGGCGGAAGCGGTTGCCAGCGAATACGCCGTTCGCCGCTTCGTCGCCGATGCCGCCGTCGATGTACGCAAACGTCCCGAATACCGAGAGATACGATGCGAGCTTGAGATTGCCTTCGAGCTC
>Ga0247809_1000129_pt1 | contig 41559 bp, 33 predicted proteins | sample UWRJL104311B1_FD_180951 | JGI IMG/M metagenome (GOLD analysis project Ga0247809, IMG submission 180951) | Plant litter microbial communities from Arlington Agricultural Research Station in Wisconsin, United States - UWRJ-L104-311B-1 | ecosystem: Environmental > Terrestrial > Plant litter >...
TGCAGAACATCCCGATCCGCACCGAGATCGGCCGCCAGATCCGCGACGCGTTCGTGGCGGAACCCGGCAATGTCATCCTCGCCGCCGATTACTCGCAGATCGAGCTCCGGCTGGCCGCGCATATGGCGAATGTCCCCGCGCTGAAGGCGGCGTTCGCCAACGGCGACGACATCCACTCGCTCACCGCGCAGGAACTGTTCGGCGAGGTCAACCGCGACACCCGCGGCCGCGCGAAGACGATCAACTTCGCGATCCTCTACGGCATCTCGCGCTGGGGGCTCGCCGGGCGTCTGGACGTGTCGGCGGACGAAGCACAAGCGATGATCGACCGCTATTTCGACCGCTTCCCCGGCATCTCGAACTACATCGTCGAGACCACCGAGAGCGTCCGCGCGAGCGGTTTCACGACGACCTTGTTCGGCCGCAAAACGCACTTCCCGAGAATCCGGTCGAAGATACAGCACGAACGCCAGGGCGCCGAGCGTGCCGCGATCAACGCGCCGATCCAAGGGACGAGCGCCGACATCATCAAGCGCGCGATGGTGCGGATGGGACCGGCATTGCTCGAAGCGGGGTTGCCCAATGTCCGCATGCTCCTCCAGGTCCACGACGAACTCGTGTTCGAATTGCCGGAAGGTGACGTCGCCGCGGCCAAGCCCGTGATCGAGCAGGTCATGGCCAATGCGGCGTTGCCCGCGGTCACCCTCGACGTGCCGCTGGGCATCGAGATCGGCACCGGCCTTAGCTGGGGAGCGGCACATTGATCCAGTCGATGCCCGAAAACCTTCCCCCCTCCCTGGAAGGGAGGGGCCGGGGGTGGGTCGGCTCGAGGCAGGCGCAACCGAACCTCACGGGCCAACCCACCCCCTACCCCTCCCTTCCAGGGAGGGGGGGAGAGTGACCGAGGCCACGCAGGATATCGATACGCTCGCCAAGGGCGGCCGGACCAACATCGCCGGCTTCGTCCTCCGCCTTGCCGCGCGCATTCCGTTCCTGTTTATCGCCGGCCGCATCTACGGCCCTGACCTCGTCGGCCGCTTCGCGATCGCCGTCGTGGTGGTCGAACTCGCCGCGTTGCTCGCCACGCTCGGCCTGAAACGCGGTCTAGCGCAGGCGCTCAGCAGCGCCGATCGTCCGCACGCAAACGTCGTGTGGGACGCCATGGCGGTGGCGTTCGTCGCCTCCCTCATCGCCAGCGCGGTGCTCTGCACCTTCCCGCAGATCATGTATCCGAACAGCGCGATCACCGGGCTCGACCGGTTCCTGCCGCTGATCATCGTCGCGATCGCCTGGTCCGACGTCAGCCTCGCCGCGCTAGCCTACCGCCTCAACGTCAAGGCCGCGGTCACCGCGCGCGCGGTGGTCGAGCCGTGGACGATCTCGATCGCCGCCTGGGCGTTCTCCTATTTCACGATCCGCGACGGCCTGGTCCTCAGCTACGTCGCGTCGATGACCGCGGCGCTGATCGCCAGCCTCGTGCCGTTCCTGCGCAGCTACGGCATTCCGCGTGGCTGGAAACCGCAACTCCGCCCGCTCTACGCGCTAGCCCGCGCCAACGTGCCGCTGGCCGGCGCAGACATCCTCGAATGGGGCAGCCGCAACGTCGACCGCTTCATCCTAGGCGTGATGTTCGAGCCCAAGGTCGTCGGCATCTATTACATGGCACAACAGGTCGCGTCCCTGCCGCAGAAGCTCAAGACCAGCTTCGACCCGATCCTCGGCCCCGTCATCACCCACAGCCTCGCGATCAACGACCGTGCGGCCATCGCCAACCAGGTGCGACAGGTCGCGTTCTGGATCATGGCGGCGCAGGGCGGGCTAGCGCTGATGGGCTCGATCCCCGGTGAAGCGGTGATGGGCGTGGTCGGCCCGCAGTTCGTCGCCGGCACCGCCGCACTCGCGTTCCTGCTCACCGCCGAAGTGCTAGCCTCGACCGGCGCCGTCAGCGAATCCGCGCTCGTCTACATCGCCCGCCACCGCAATCTGATGATCTCCGCGGCGATGCTCGCGTTCCAGGTGGGCCTGAGCTTCGCACTGATCTTCACGATCCGAGCGCTAGGCTATCCGGTCAATTACCAAGCGGCCGGCCCGGCGATCGCGCTGATGCTGTCGGTGGGTCTGACCTCGATCATCAAATCGAAGCTGCTCGGCCATCTGCTCGGGACAAGCGTCTCACCGTGGCGCTGGCCGCTGATCTGGGCCGCGCTTGCCGCGATCGTCGTCGGGGCTGGGTTCACCGCGCTGCCCAAACGCTACGAATGGGTCGAACTGGCGATCGGCGAACCCGCGATCGCCGCGACCTATCTCTATATCCTGTGGAAATACGCGTTCGGCCCTGCCGACCGCGCTCTGTTCGGCAAATCGGCCCCCGTCGGCGAGGCTACGCTACCGAATGCCGGATCACCGATCCGCTAGGCGATCAGTATGCGCGGGCGACCGCGAACTCTACGGCCTCGATCATGGCGTCCTTGGCCGCGCCATTAGAGAAGCCGGCGATCGAGTCGATCGCGCGCTGGCCGTAATGCCGCGCGCGCGCGAACGTGTCATCGATCGCGCGGGTCGAGCGGATCAGGCGGATCGCATTCTGAAGATCGGCCTCGCTGTCACGACGACCTTCGACCGCATCCTTCCAGAACGCACGGTCCTCGACCGAGCCACGCGCATAGGCGAGGATCACCGGAAGCGTCATCTTGCCCTCACGGAAGTCGTCGCCCGCATCCTTGCCCATCGTGTCCGCGTCCGACACGTAATCGATCGCATCGTCGACCAGCTGGAACGCTATGCCGAGGTTGCGGCCATAGGCGTCGAGCGCGGCCTCCTCGGCCTCGGGACGATCGGCAACGACCGCCGAAATCCGGCACGCAGCCGCGAACAACGCCGCGGTCTTCGCGCCGATGATGTCGAGATAGCGCTCCTCGCCGAGATCGACGCGGCGTGCGGCGGTAAGCTGATTGACCTCGCCTTCCGCGATGACCGCACTGGTCGAGGAAAGGATCTTCAGCGCCTTGAGGCTACCCGCCTCGACCATCAGTTCGAAGCTGCGGCTGAACAGGAAATCGCCGACCAAGACGCTGGCGGGATTGCCCCAGATGATGTTGGCGGTGCGCTTGCCGCGGCGCAGGTCCGAGCCATCGACGACGTCGTCGTGAAGCAGCGTCGCGGTGTGGATGAACTCGACCGCGGCCGCGAGCAGATGATGCTGCGTGCCCGCATAGCCGATCAGTTGCGCGCTCGCGAGCGTCAGCATCGGCCGCATCCGCTTGCCGCCACCCGCGATCAGGTGACCGGCGAGTTCGGGGATCAGCGGGATCTCGGACTCCATCCGGCCGCGGATCACCGCGTTGACCTGGTCCATGTCGCCACGGACGAGCTTGACCATCGGGTCCAGCGAGGGCTGGGACTCGGGCGTGGGACGAAGGGTGTCGAGGCGGTGGACGGTGGCGCTCATCTTCCCGAGCCTCTGACGCCTATGCCCCTGCAAAGCAACCCTTGCCGGGCGTCGACCTGCCCCAGCTCGCCCCGATCTGCCGTGCGACGCCTTGCCGATCCGGTTGCATCACCGCAAAAGGCGCGCCGAACCAACGAAAGGGTATTTTGGTGGCTGACGACCTGTTGACCGGATACCGCCAGAGCATCGACAACATCGATGCGGCACTGATCCACATGCTCGCGGAGCGCTTCAAGGTGACGCAGGCGGTGGGTCGGCACAAGGCGACGCACGGCCTGCCCGCCGCGGATCCGGGCCGTGAGGAACGCCAGATCGCCCGATTGCGGCATCTGGCGGCGGAAGCGCAGCTCGATCCCGAATTTTCCGAAAAATTCTTGCGCTTCATCATCGACGAGGTGATCCGTCACCATGAGCGGTTAGCGCACGATCCGGTTTGAGGGGCGAGATGGTCCTTCTCCCCTCCCTGCAAGGGAGGGGTCGGGGGTGGGTCGGTTTCCGCATATCAGACCGTTACGGCACGAGCGAGCCAACCCACCCCCAGCCCCTCCCTTCCAGGGAGGGGAGCAGTGCGTGAAGAAAACTTCACTATCGCTCCACGTGCCGATCACCCGCCGCGGTGCAATCGGTTGCGGATGACGTGGCTCTACCGATCCCTGCTCGCGCTGGTTCTGGCCGCTATTGTCGCGACCGGCTTCATGGGCTGGCTCGGCTATTTCGGTGGGCCGTTGTTCACCGATGTCTACCCGACCAAGCCGCAGCGGCCATTCGCCGTCGTGCTCCTCACCGGCGATCTCGGCTACAAGATCGGCATGGCGCCCCAGATCGCGCGACGGCTGGCGGCGGACGGCGTGCCGGTGGTCGCGGTCAACACGCTGACCTATCTGCGCGCGACGCGGACGGCGGCGGACATCACGACGCTGATCGCGCGCGCAGAACAGCGCGCGTTGCGGCTCGGCCATACCGACCGCGTGGTGCTCATCGGCCAGTCGTTCGGCGCGGACATGCTGCATGTCGGGCTGGTCGACCTTGCCCCCGAACTCCGCGCGAAGATTGCAAAAGTCGCGCTGATCGTACCCGAGGACAACGTCCAGTTCCGCGCGTCACCAAGCGAGGTCTTCGATCTCTGGACCCCGACCGTCGACGCGATGCCGACCGCGCGGCAGCTGACCTGGGCACCTCTGCTATGCGTCCAGGGCGTGGAGGAAGTTGGCAGCCTGTGCCCGTTGGTGACCCAGGCCAATGCGACGCGGATCGCGTTGCCGGGCGGACACCCGCTTCACCGCGACGCCGATGCGCTCTACGAGGTGCTGGCGCGGTTCGTTTTCGCGGATTGAGGATCGACCGATGATTCCTGTGATGATGGCGCTCGCGATGGCCGTGGGCAGCCCGGCCCCTGCTTCCCCCGTGGAAGGCACCTGGCACAATCCGAAGAACAGCGTGGCCGTGAAGACAGGCGCCTGCGGAGACCGGCTGTGCGGCTGGGTGGTGCGCGCCAGCGACGAGGCGCAGGCCGACGCGCGCGATGGCGGCACGCCGAAACTGATCGGCACCGCCTTGCTCCGCGAATATCGCCCGAGCGGCCGCAGAAAATGGTCGGGCCAGATCTTCGTGCCCGACATGGGCCGCACCTTCGGGTCGACGCTGACGCTGGTCGACGCGAATACGATCGACGTGAAAGGCTGCCTGATCGGCGGGTTCCTGTGCAAGACGCAGACCTGGCACCGCGGTTGACCCGATGACGACTCGTCCGTTGGTCATCCGGACCCGCGACTGGATCGCGCATCGCCGCGGCACGCTAATCGCGCTGGCGGTACTCATCGTCGCGGTGCTTGGCTTCGCTGCGATCCACAAGCTGACCGCCGAAATCCGTCTGTCCGAAGTGCGCGCCGCGTTTTCCGCGCTCGGCTGGTCGCAGCTCTCGGTGGCGATCGGGCTGACCGTCGTTAGCTATATCGCGCTGACCTTCTACGATTCGATCGCGCTGAAAGTGATCGGCCACCCGCTGCCCTGGCGGACGGCGGCGGTTGCATCGTTCACGAGCTATACGATCAGCCACAATCTCGGCCTCGCGATGCTGACGGGCGGATCGGCGCGCTACCGCGTCTACAGCCGCGCCGGGCTCGACGAAGCCGCCGTGGCGCGCGTCGTGCTGATAGCCGGCGTAACGTTCTGGGCGGGGGTCATCACGGTCGCGTGCCTGTCGATGGCGATCCATCCGGGGACGCTGCCGATCGTGAAGTGGACGATGCCGCCTCTGCTGGAGCGCAGCGTCGGCATCGTCATCCCGCTCGTCATGCTGGGGGTCGTCCTGCGTCACCGACAGGGTGGATCGATCGGGCTGCTCGGCTGGAGGCTGCCCCTGCCGAACTGGCGGCAGGCACTTGCGCTCCTGCTGGTCTCGACGGTCGATCTGGCCGCGGCGAGTGCGGCGTTGTTCGTGCTGCTCCCCAATGCAGCTCCCGAGCTCTATCCGGTGCTGTTCCTGGGTTATGCGGTGGCGATTGTCGTTGCGTTGATCAGCCATGTGCCGGGCGGGCTCGGCGTGTTCGAGGCGGTGATCATCGCGACGATGCCGCAGGACAATGCGACGGTCCTCGCAGCTTTGCTCGCCTACCGCATCATCTATTACGTCGCGCCGCTGATCCTGGCCGCGGTACTGATGGCGTTCCACGAGGGACGCCAGTGGCGCGGGCGAGGCACCGATCCACTCGCGATCGCGCTGCCTCTGGCGCCCTTGCTACTGGGCGTGCTGGTGTTCCTGAGCGGCGCGATGCTGCTCGTGTCGGGCGCGCTGCCCGCGGCCCCCGGTCGCATGGACACGCTGGCAACGATCCTGCCGCTGCCGATCAGCGAGATGGCGCATGTCGCGGCGAGCCTCGTCGGCGTGATGCTGCTTCTTGTCGCGCTGGGCCTGTACCGGCGGCTCGACGGTGCGTTCTGGGCGGCGCGGACGTTGCTCGTCGCCGGCGCGCTGCTGTCGCTTGCCAAGGGTCTCGATTACGAGGAGGCGACGATCCTGATGCTCACCGCCGCCGCGCTGCAGTGGACGCGCGCGGCGTTCTATCGGCGGACGCGGCTGACCGCTGAGCCGTTGTCACCCGAATGGCTGGTCGGCGTCGGTGCCGCGATCGGGCTGTCGGTGTTGATCGGCTTCTTCGCGTATCGCCGCGTCGGCTATTCGAGCGACTTGTGGTGGCGGTTCGAGACCGACGCCAACGCCTCGCGCTTCCTCCGCACCAGCCTCGCGGTCGGGCTGCTGCTGATCGGCGCGGCGATCTGGCGGCTGTTCGCGGCGGCGCCCGTGCCGATGGTGCACGACATGCTGCCCGACGACGTCGCGACCGCCGCGCTCGCGCATGCCGACCGCACCGACGCGATGCTCGCCTTCACCGGCGACAAGCGGTTCCTGGTCTCGGACAGCGGCGACGCGTTCCTGATGTACCAGGTCAAGGGCGCGAGCTGGATCGTGCTCGGCGATCCCGTCGGCCCGAGCGAGGCATGGTCCGAACTGCTCTGGGCGATCCGCGCGCGCGCCGACGCCGCGCAAGGCCGGCTGTTGCTGTACCAGATCGGCCTGCGCATCGTCCCGATCGCCATCGAGATGGGCCTTAAGCTGGTCAAGTACGGCGAGGAGGCGACGGTCGAGCTCGACGGCTTCACGCTGGAGACGCCCGAAATGCGCAGCGTACGGAAGGCCAGCCGTGTCGCCGAACGGGCGGGCGCGGAGTTCGCGGTCGTGCCGGCCGCCGAAATGTCCGCGATCATTCCCGAACTCCAGGCGATATCCGACTGGTGGCTGGCCGACAAGGATCATGCCGAGAAGAGCTTCAGCGTCGGTCGGTTCGAGCCGGGATACATGGCGAAGTTCGACTGCGCGGTGGTGCGGATCGAGGGCAGGATCGTCGCCTTCGCCAACGTCTGGGGCACGCCGAACAGGCAGGAGCTGTCGGTCGACCTGATGCGCCACGCCGAGGACATGCCGCAGGGTGGCATGGACTTCCTGTTCACGCGGCTGATGCTGTGGGGCCACGAGCAGGGCTACCGCAATTTCTCGCTCGGGATGGCGCCGCTGTCAGGAATCGAGGCGCGGCGCCTGTCGCCGACCTGGTCTAAGGTTGCCGCCTTCCTGTTCCGCCACGGCGAGCGGTTCTACGGGTTCGCGGGCCTGCGCGCGTACAAGGAGAAGTTCAGGCCGAACTGGACGCCGCGCTATATCGCCTCGCCGGGCGGCACGTCCTTGCTGCGCGGGCTGATCGATTTGCGGGCTTTGGTGAGTCGGTAAGGCTTGCTAGGGCGCTCCAATGAGCTTCCTCTTGGCAATCGAAGGCGCCGATGGCGCGGGCAAGGCCACCGCATCGGCACTGGTGGTCGAGCAACTGCGCGCCGCGGGCCGCACCGCCGACGTCGTATCGTTCCCGCGTTATACCGAGACGGTCGGTGGCTGGGCGCTCGGCGCGATGCTGGCCGGCACCCTGCCACGCGGCACGTCGCCCAAGGCGGCGGCAGTGCTGTATGCGCTCGACCGGATGGAGTCGCGCGATCATCTGCTGGCGACGATGGCGGCGAACGACGTGGTCGTGTTCGACCGCTACATCGCCTCGAACATGGCGTATCAGGCGGCGCAGGTTCCGGCGGACGAAGCGGACGCGATGATGGCTTGGATCGCCGATTTGGAGACGGGCTCGTTCGCGCTGCCGAAGCCCGATCTCTCGGTGTATCTCGACACGCCGGCCGACATCGCGCGCGGGCTGATCCTGAAGAAGCGCAAGCGCTCCTACACCGACGATGCGTTCGATGCGTACGAGGCGGATACCGGGCTGCAGGACCGGGTGCGGACGAATTACACAGCAATGGCCGAGGTCGGGTTGCTGGGCCGCTGGGCGACGGTGTCAACGGTAGCTGATGGCGCATCGCGCTTGCCCGCCGAGATCGCCGCGGAAATCGTCGCCCTCCTCGCCTGACGCCGTACCACCCCGGCGAAGGCCGGGGCCCAATTCGAAAGGTCACAGTAATGGCGCGCGACGCTCGCCAAGCGTCGTCCCCCAATTGGGCTCCGGCCTTCGCCGGGGTGGTATGCGCGTTTGCGTATAGACCTCCGCAAATCCCCCTATCCGTTTCAAAACTTCTCGTTATGTAGCTCGACTATATAACGAAGGGGTGACGACAATGCGGGGACATGATTTCGCGCGGCTGAGTGCCGTGCTGCTGGCATCGACATGCCTGCCTACGATGGCAAACGCGCAGACCAGCGCCGCCAATCCGGAAGAGACCCGCACCGAAGGCAACGCGCAGCCTAGCACCGACCACGACACCTCGATGGAGGTGATCGTCACCGCCCGCCGCCGCGCGGAGAACGCGCAGAAGATCCCCGGCTCGCTGTCCGTCGTTGGCGGCGCGTTGCTCGACCGCTCCTATACCGTGAACACGCAGCAGCTGTCGCAGCTCGTCCCCGCGCTGAACTACAGTTCGGCCAATCCCCGCAACACCGCGTTCACGATCCGCGGGCTCGGCAGCAGCGTCGTCGCGGTCAGCCAGGCGAATGACGGGCTCGAACCCGGGGTCGGCTATTATGTCGACCAGGTCTATCACGCCCGCCCCGCCACCGCCGCGTTCGACTTCAGCGACATCGAGCAGGTTGAAGTACTGCGCGGGCCGCAAGGCACGCTGTTCGGCAAGAACTCGACCGCTGGCGCAATCAACATCACGACGCGCGCGCCTACCTTCACGACGCAGGGCGAAGCCGAGATCAGCTATGCGAGCTACAACTTCCTCCAGGTGAAGGGCGCCGTCTCCGGCCCGATCATCGCCGACACGCTCGCCGGCCGCGTGTCGGTGGTCAGCACGCGCCGCGACGGCGTGATCAACAACGTTGTCACCGGCCGCGACCAGAACACCATCGGCAACCAGGCGGTCCGCGGCCAGTTGCTGTTCCGGCCTTCGGAGGTGTTCCAGGTGAAGGTCAGCGCCGACTTCACCAACTTCCAGAGCAATTGCTGCACGCAGGTCTATTACAATGTCGCCACCCGGCCGACGAGCGGCGCCAGCGGCGCGGTGTTCCGCACCGCCACCCGCCAGTTCGGCGGCCCGACCGGCCTCGCCACGCAATTCAACTACGCACCGCCCAGCACCAATCCGTACGACCGCAAGACCGACATCGACGCGGCGCTCGGCGTCGATACCAACGAAGGCGGGGTCGGCGTCATCGCGGACTGGAACCTCGGGGCGGCGACGCTCACTTCGGTCAGCGCGTGGCGGTTCTGGAACTGGGATGCCGACAACGATCGCGACTATACCGGCATCCCGATCCAGACCGAACAGCACATTCCGTCGCGCCAGGATCAGTACAGCCAGGAATTGCGCCTCGCCTCGAACGGCGACCACAAACTGAGCTATGTCGGCGGGCTGTATTTCTTCCGCCAGCGCGTGATCGGCCGCCCGATCTCGATCTACGGCCCCGCCGCTGCACGCTACCTGATCGGCACGTCGACAGGCACGGGCGCCGCTGCAACCGCCGTACCCAGCAACCTGCTCGACGGCTACGGCACCGACGGCCGCACCGATTTCCGCTCGGACAGCTATGCGGCATTCGGCGAAGTGAACTGGAAGCCGATCGACCGCCTCACGCTGACCGGAGGCCTGCGCTACACCTATGAAGAGAAGGAGGGAACGTACGACACCTTCACCTTCGGCGGCCTCCAAACGACCAACGCCGCACTGAACGCGGCCAAGCTCTCGATCCTGCGCGGCCAGAACTACGCCGCCAGCGACAAGGACGGCGCGCTGACCGGACGCGGCAACATCGCGTACCAGGCGACCGATAACGTCCTCGCCTATGCCAGCTACGCGCGTGGCGAGAAGTCGGGCGGGATCAACATGTCCGGCCTCCCGCTCAACGACCAAAACCAGCCGGCGATCGGCACCGCCGTCGTCCGCCCCGAGAAGAACACCGCGTACGAGATCGGCCTGAAGACGCAGCTGTTCGACAACCGCCTGATCTTCAATGTCGACGGCTATTACACGCGCGTCACCGACTTCCAGTCGAACGTCACCGACACCCGCGCCGCCGCTGCGCTCCGCACCTATCTCGCCAACATCCCGAAGGTCACCGTCCGCGGGTTCGAGGCCGACGCGACCGCACTCGTCACCCGCAACCTGTCGTTGCGCGGCAGCGTCGCCTATGCGGACGGCAAGTTCAATTCCTACCCGGCGGCCCCCTGCCCGATCGAGCGGATCTTCAACACCGCGGCGTTTTGCGACCTGTCGGGCCAGCGCCTGTCGAGTTTACCGCGCTGGTCGTATACGCTGGGCGCGGACTACAACCAGCCGATCGCCGACATCGGCAGCGGCTTCGTCCATGTCGATTCGAACACGCGCACGCGGCAGTTCGGCGATCCCTCGGGCTCCGCGTTCACGGTCATCCAGGGCTATACGATCGTCAACGGCAGCATCGGCTTCCGCTCGAAGCAGGGCTGGGAACTCGCCGTGTTCTCGCGCAACCTGCTGAACAAGGACTACATCCAGAACGTGACGATCCAGGCGGGCAATTCCGGCCTGATCCTCGCCACGCCGAGCGACCCGCGCACGATCGGGCTTACCTTCCGCATCCGCCAGTGAGTATGGGGGTGGGATGACCGACCCCGCCCTTCACGCCACGATCCTGCTCGCCAAGGACCAGACCGGTCGCGTCGGCGCCGACCGGATCGCACTGCTGCGTGCGATCCGCGACGGTGGCTCGATCACCAGCGCGGCCAAGGTCGTCGGGCTCAGCTACAAGGCGGCGTGGGACGCGGTGCAGGTGATGAACAACCTGTTCGACCGCCCGCTCGTGCTTCCCGCGGCGGGCGGCAAGGACGGCGGTGCGAGCCCGATCACCGAGGCTGGCGTGGCAGTACTAGACGGCTATGCGGTCGCCGAGGCCGAACTCGCGAGCGCGATGGCGCGGATCGAGGCTAGCGTGTCGAACGGGCTGTCGCTGAAGCCGTTGCTATGGGGAATCGGAATGAAGACGAGCGCACGCAACGTGTTGCGCGGCACTGTGTCGCGCGTGACGCCGGGGACGATCGATGCCGAGGTGACGCTTGCGGTGGCGGACGGCGTCGAAATCGTCGCGACGATCACGCGCGGCAGTGCCGAGGATCTTGGCCTAGTGCCGGGCGCGACGGCGCTCGCGCTCATCAAGTCTAGTTTCGTGATCCTCGCGCGCGGTGACGAGAGCTTGCGAACGTCGGCTCGCAATACGCTGGCGGGCACCGTGATCGCGCGCGAGGACGGCGCGATCTCTAGCGAAGTGACGCTGGAACTGACGCTCGGCAAGACGCTGACCGCGACGTTGACCAAGGAGAGTGCGGAGGCGCTCGATCTGCAGATCGGGACGCGCGCGCTGGCGTTGATCAAGGCAAGCCATGTGATTTTGGCGGTGGAGTAAGAACGTTTACCCCAACCGATACCACTCCGGCGAAGGCCGGGGCCCAATCGGGGAACGTTGATAACTACCAACTGTCCTCTGTTACCTCGGCCTCGCCAACTGGGCCCCGGCCTCCGCCGGGGTGGTACCAATTAGCGGGACCCGTTTCTAACATTTCCGTCACAAACCGATTCCGCATTGCAGCACACGTAATCGCCATTACTTAGCACGCTAATGACCTCCCCCCGCGCCATCCTCGAGTCATCCTACGCGCGCACCCTTCTACCGCTCGCAAGGATGTGGCGGCGAGCTGCCGATCGGGCGTTGCGGGACATGAACGTGTCGGCATCGACCGGCTGGGCGCTCGTCCAGGTCGGGAGGCTCGGCGACGATGTGCGCCAGACTGACCTCGCACAGCAACTTGACGTGACGCAGGCGTCGCTGGTCCGCTCGATCGACCAGATGTCGGCCGCCAACCTCGTCGAGCGTCGCCGCGACCCCGTCGATGCACGCGTCAGCCGCATTCGCCTGACCGATCACGGCCGTGCGCTCGTCACCACGATCGAGGCGAAGTTCGCCAGCCTGCGCGCGGGGATGCTCGACGACGTGTCGGACGACGATCTCGCGACCGCGTTGCACGTCGCGGAGCGGCTCGGCGCACGATTCACAGCGGACCACGCCCGATGAGCCCGGCACGATGAACCTCACCCGGTTCGGCGGGAAGGAAGCGCTCTTCTCGGTCAAATGCCTGATCGCCGCGTTCCTGGCCTATTACATCGCGCTCAGGATCGGCCTGACGCGTCCCTATTGGGCGGTGACGACGTCGTATATCGTCGCGCAGCCGCTGGCGGGCGCGGTGCTGTCGAAAGCGGTGTTCCGCGTCGCCGGCACGGTGCTCGGCGCGGCCGCCGCGGTGGTGCTGGTGCCGAACCTGGTCAACGCGCCCGAGCTTCTCTCGCTCGGCCTCGCGCTGTGGCTCGGGCTGTGCCTGTACATCTCGCTGCTCGACCGGACGCCGCGCGCGTACCTGTTCCTGCTGGCGGGCTATACGGCCAGCATCATCGGGTTTCCATCGGTGACAACGCCGGGTGCGGTGTTCACGATCGCCGCGTTGCGCGTGCAGGAGATCACGATCGGCATTCTCTGCGGAAGCCTGATCCATGGCTTCGTCTTCCCGCAGACCGTGACCGCGACGCTGCTCGCGCGGATCGACGCGATCCTGACCGATGCCGAACGCTGGTCGCGGGATTCGCTGGCGGGGGCGTCCGATGCCGCGCTCGACCGCGATCGCCGTCGCCTGGCGCTCGACATCAACGAGCTTCACCAGCTGTCCATCCACCTGCCGTTCGACACCGCGCGCCTGCTGCCGCGCACGCGTACGTTGCGCGCGTTGCAGGCCGAACTGTCGATGCTGCTGCCCTTGGCGAGCGCGGTCGACGACCGGATCGTCGAACTGAAGCGCGGTGCAGATGCGCCCCGCCCCGAAGCGCTCGCTCTGATCGAGGACGTCCGCGAATGGCTGCGCGATCCGCCGCCCGTCGCGGAGCGTGGCGCGACAGCGGACGCACTGATCGAACGCGCCCGCGTCCTCGAACCGGTGGTGGGCGACACGCTGATCTGGCGCGATGCGTTACGGCTCAGCCTGCTCGCGCGGCTCGGCGAACTGGTCGACGCGCACCGCAACGCGCGCGACCTGCGCGACCAGATGCGCTCGCCGTCGCGCGCACCGGTCACGCCCGCGGTCGCACGGCTGCTCGCGCGGATCGCCAAGCGACCCCTTCACCGCGACCGGGGTATCGCACTCCGCGCCGCCGCCGGCACCGTCGCGACCATCCTGCTCGGCTGCGTCTTCTGGATCGGTACGGGCTGGTCGGACGGGGCGGGCGCGGTGCTGATCGCCGGCGTGTGCTGCGCGCTGTTCGGCAACAGCGACGACCCCGCACCATCGATCCTGGCGTTCTTCTACGGCACGATCATCGGGCTGGTCATATCCGCCGTCTACGCCTTCGCCATCCTGCCGCGCGTGACCGATTTCGTGACGCTTGCCGCCGTGCTCGCACCGCCGATGCTGATCGGAGGGATGTTCCTGGCCCGCCCTGCGACCTTGCTGATGACGCTCGGCGGCTTGCTCGGCGCGCTGAACACGGTCGGCCTCAACGACCGGTTCGGCGGCAGTTTCGACGCGTTCCTCAACGGCGGCATCGCGCAGTTGATCGGCACGTTGTTCGCGGTCGTCACGGTCGGCCTGTTCCAGACGATCGGCGCGGATACCAGCGCCCGGCGACTGATCCGCGCAGGCTGGCGCGAACTGGCGGCGCGCAGCGATTCGATGAGCCGCCCCGACGCGGCGGGCTGGATCGCCCGGATGCTCGACCGCATCGGCCTGCTCGCGCCGCGCCTCGCGTTGCAGGGCGAGGATCCGGGCAAGCCGCTGCTCGACGCGCTGACCGACCTGCGTGTCGGCGTCGCGGTCGGCGAACTCAAGCAGTTGCGGATCGATGGCTCCCCCGACGAGGCCGCGGTGATCACGCCGGTCCTTCGTGGTATCGGCGCGCATTACCGTGCGTTACGTCCGGATGAGCCCGCGCCACCCGAACCCGACCTGCTCGCCGGAATCGACGCCGCGATGAGAGGTTTCGCGACCAGCACGCCCGATAGCCACCGCACCGGCGTGCTCGCGCTGACCTCGCTACGCCGTAATCTTTTTCCGTCGGCACCAGCGTATGGAGCAGCCGCATGACCGGCGAAATCTCGATCGGCGGCGTCTACTTGCCGAGCATCCTGCTGCTCGCGGTCGCCGCCGTCATCCTGACCGGCATCGCCACCCGGCTGCTCGCGTTCGCAGGCGCCTACCGCGTGGTGACGTATCGACCGCTCGTCGACCTCGCGCTGTTCATCCTCATCCTCGGGCTGCTCGCCCTGCTGACCGGACCTTCCGCATGACCTCTTCCCGCCTCAAGTCGCTGTTCGCCCCGCTGGGTCGGTCGGCCGTCACACTGATCATCGTCGCGCTCGCGGTGCTGGTCGCGTTGTGGCTGTGGAAGCGGTACGAGACCGATCCGTGGACGCGCGACGGGCATATCCGCGCCGATATCGTCCGCGTGACGCCCGATGTCGCGGGCCTCGTCACGCAGGTCGCGGTGCACGACAACCAGGCGGTGAAGCCCGGCGACGTCCTGTTCGTGGTCGATCGCCCGCGCTTCCAGCTGACCCTGGCGCAGGCCGACGCGTCGATTGCGAGCGCACGCGCGACGCTGTTGCAGGCGCGACGCGAGGCACAGCGCGATCTCGCGCTCGGCGATCTGGTCGCGAAGGAGACGCACGAGCAGAACGTCGCCCGCGTCGCCACAGCGTCGGCTGCACTGGCGCAGGCGCAGAGCGCACGCTCCACCGCGGCGCTCAACCTCGCGCGGACGACGGTGCGCGCGACGGTGCACGGGATCGTCACCAATCTCGATCTCCACCCTGGCGACTATATCGCGACGGGCGCGCAGGCGATGGCGCTGGTCGATACGGATTCGCTCCGCGTCGAAGGCTATTTCGAGGAGACCAAGCTCGGCAGCATCCGGGTCGGCGACCCTGTGATCGTCCACCTGATGGGCGAACCACAGGCGCTGCACGGCCGCGTCGACAGCATCGCGGCCGGAATCAATGACAGCGAGCGGACCAACACGACCAACCTGCTGCCGAACGTGAACCCGACGTTTAACTGGGTGCGACTTGCCCAGCGTATCCCTGTGCGGGTCAAGCTGACCAGCGTGCCGAAGGGGACCCAGCTGATCGTCGGCCGCACAGCAACAGTGACGGTCCAGCCGCGCGTCGCACCGGGGACGACGGCATGATGTTCGGTCGCCGCCCCGCGTCGCTAAGAAACGCTCCTTCTTCCCCCCTCCCTGAAAGGGAGGGGCCGGGGGTGGGTAGGCTTCCACAAATCCGCACCGATGTGCCTCAAGCAGGCCAACCCACCCCCAACCCCTCCCTTCCAGGGAGGGGAGCGGTTGCGTCGATGGCTGCCCTGGTAGCCTCCACGTTGCTAACCGCCTGCACGACCGCCGGCCCAAACTACGCGCTCCCCGAAGCCGCAGTCGTCAACCGCCCCTCCGCCCAAGGCGCATTCGACAGTGGTCACGAAAAGGCGTTCGCCGATACCCCCCTCCCCGACCATTGGTGGCGACTCTACGGCGACCCCCGCCTCGACGGCTTCGTCACCGAAGCGCTCGCCGCCAACACCGACCTCCGCGCCGCCGACGCCAATCTGCGCCGCGCGGACGCAGTCGTCGCCGAAGTCGCCGCGGGCCGCACGTTGTCGACCGCTCTCGGCGGCGGCACATCGCTCGACCGTCCCTATACCACCGGCGGCAGCCTACCCGGCACGCTCGACTACAACCTCGGCATCACGCTAGCCTACCCGCTCGACCTGTCCGGCCGCATCCGCCGTGCGATCGAGGCGGCTCAAGGCGATGCCGAGGCGGTCGCCGCCGCACGCGACAACGTCCGCGTCACCGTCGCCGCGGAGACCGCGCGCAGCTACGCCACCGCCTGCACCGCGAACTCGGTGCTCGTCGCGAACAACCGCATCCTCGCGCTGCAACGCCAGACGCTGAACGTGACTCAACGCCTGCAACGCGGCGGTCGCGGCACTGCGTTCGATGTGACGCGCGCGCGGACCGCCGTAGACCAGAGCGAAGCGCTGATCCCCTCGCAGATCGCGACGCGCACCGCCGCGCTCTACCGGCTTGCGACCCTGATGGGCCGCGCCCCGGCCGACTATCCAAAGGACGTCGCGACGTGCGCGCGGCCACCCGCGCTCACCCGTCCGCTGCCGATCGGCGACGGGACCGCGTTGATCCTGCGCCGCCCCGATATCCGCCAGGCCGAACGGTCGCTCGCCGCCGCCACTGCGCGGATCGGCGTGGCAACCGCCAACCTCTATCCGCAGGTCAGCCTCGGTGGCTCGGCCGGGTTCACCGGGCCGGTCTCGTCGCTCGGTTCGACCAACGCGTTCCACCTCGGGCTCGGGCCGCTGATCAGCTGGAGCTTCCCCAACCGCCCGGTCATCCGCGCGCAGATCGCCCAGGCCGGCGCCACCGCGGACCAAGCCCTCGCGCAGTTCGATTCGACCACGCTCGAAGCGCTCCGCCAGACCGAGACCGCACTTTCCGCCTATGCCCGCGAAGGCGACCGCAACGCAGCCCTCCGCCGCGCGCAGTCCAGCGCCGCGCGCGCCGCGGATCAGGCCGGCACGCTCTACCGTTTCGGCCGCACCGACTTCCTCTCGTTGCTGACCGCGCAAGCGGCGCTGACCACCGCGCAAGCCAACCTCGCCGCATCCGATGCGCTGCTGGTCGATCGCCAGGTCGACGTCTTCAAGGCGCTCGGCGGAGGGTGGCAGACTTGAGGCTGCGTCGCCGCGGGCTGGCGTCGATCAACAGCGAAATCCGCGACGGCATCATGCCCGCCGCCGACACGATCGCGCGCGTCGCCAAGGACCCGGACGCGCTGCCGCATACGCCGAGCAACTACCGCATCACCGCGCTGATCATCGCCTGCGCGCTCTTCATGGAGCAGATGGACTCGACCGTGCTTGCGACCGCACTGCCGACGATGGCGCGCGATTTCGGCGTGCCAGCGACCAGCATGAGTTCGGCGCTGACTTCCTACCTATTGGCGCTCGCGATCTTCATTCCCGCGAGCGGACGCCTCGCGGACCGGTTCGGCTCGCGGACGATCTTCCGGGCGGCAATCCTCATTTTCGTCGGCGGATCGATGCTCTGCGGTCAGGCGACCAGCCTGCCCTTCATGATGGTCGCGCGTTTTCTGCAAGGGCTCGGCGGCGCGATGATGATCCCGATCGGCCGCCTCGTCCTGCTCCGCAGCGTCGCTAAGGAGGACATGGTCCAGGCGATGTCGTGGCTGATTATGCCAGCGCTGATCGGCCCGATCCTGGGGCCACCGGTCGGCGGCGCGATCGTCACCTATCTCGACTGGCGCTGGATCTTCTACCTCAACGTGCCGATCGGCCTGCTCGGCGTGATCCTGGTGACGCGTTTCATCGGCGAGGTCCGCGAGGACAAGCCGGCGCGCTTCGACGTGCCCGGCTTCATCCTGTCTGGCGTGTCGCTCGGCTGCCTGTTGTTCGGGTTCGAGATGACCAGCCGCACCGGCGAATTGTCGCGCGCCGTCGTGTTGATCGCGGTCGGGCTGGTTGCGGGCGTAGCCTACATCCGCCACGCAAAGCATCGCAGCGATCCGATCCTCGATCTGTCGCTGATGCGGATCCCGACCTTCCGGCTGTCGGTGATCGGCGGATCGCTGACCCGCATCACGCAGGGCGCGCAGCCGTTCCTGTTGCCGATGATGCTCCAATTGGGCTTCGGCATGACCGCGGCGGCCAGCGGCGCGATCACGATCGCCGGCGCGATCGGCTCGCTGATGATGAAGAGCCTCGCCCCGCGCGTGCTCAGGCGCTTCGGGTTCCGCAACAGCCTGATCGTCGGCGGACTCTGCGCGAGTTCGGGCTACGCAGTCGCCGGCCTCTTCCGCCCCGACTGGCCGATCCCGGTGATCTTCGGCGTGCTGATGATCTCGGGCTTCTTCATGTCGTTCCAGTTCTCGGCGTACAACACGATCGCGTATGACGAGATTCCCTCGTCGCGGATGAGCAGCGCGACGAGCTTCTACGCGACGTTCCAGCAGCTTATGCTCTCGCTCGGCATCTGCGTCGGCGCGGCGTCGCTGCATGTCGGGATGCTCGGGACGGGCGCGACGCGGCCCGCTCTGGCGGATTTCACGCTGGCGTTCCTGGTGGTGACGGCAGTGTCGGCGTCGGCGACCATCTGGAACCGCCGGTTCGCGGTGGATGCGGGGGCGGAACTCAGCGGACACCGGGCTTAACGCGCCGTCATCCTGACGAAAGTCAGGATCCAGAGCCAAGACGGGTAACGCTTAGTTACTCTGGATCCCGACTTTCGTCAGGATGACGGACGCTAGCTAGAGTGCGCCGGCAGCGACGGTCGCGACAGCACCGACACATGCTCGCCAGGCTCGACGAACATACCGTGTGACAACGCCCACCGCCCCGCCTTCTCGCTCGCCGTCAGTATCGTCAGGAACGGACTGAGCAAAAACCCGAGCGTCACCGGCGCAAGCCACGCCGCCGTGACCGGCGCGAACGGCGTCACGAGCAGCAACGCCACCCCCACTCCGACATGCCAGCGATACCGCGGCATCACGTCCGCCAGCGACAGTTCGTGCGCATCGCGGTTCTGCGGCGCCCAACCGGACTTCCGCCCCATCAGGATCCCGGCAAGATCCATCGTCTGGGTCAGCGCGATCACCGGCGCGGACAGCATCGAGAACGGCACGTCGACCAACACCGACCGCACGATCCCGCGTCGTCCACCAAACCCCGCGCGCCGCTCCGCATTCGAGATCGCCCAGATCACGCTCAGCAGCTTCGGTCCGAACAACAGCATCAGCGTCACGAACAACACCTGCAACGAGGTCTGCGCCTCGACGATGTTGCGTTCGCCAATCAGCGCCTGCACCACGCTCGTCGCGATCATCAGCAGCCACACCGGCGAGGTGATGAACGCCGACGCCCCCATCAGCAATTGCAGCCGGCTGATCCAGTGGAACCCCGACGAGGTCAGCAGGCTAAGATGCTGGATATTCCCCTGCGCCCAGCGCCGGTCGCGCACCGCCGCGTCGATCAGCGTCGGCGGATATTCCTCGAACGTCTCCTCGGTCATCAGCATGTGGACGCGCCAGCCGCGCCTGCGGAGCAGCGCCGCCTCGACCATGTCGTGGCTCATGATGACGCCGCCGAACGGCGCGCGCCCTGGCAGGTCGGGTAGCCCGCAACTCGATGCGAACGCCTCGATCCGAATCAGCGCATTATGCCCCCAGAAGGTCGCTTCCGAGCCCGACCACCAGACCAGCCCGGCGGTCGAGATCGGGCCATACAACCGGCTGGCGAACTGCATCCAGCGCTGGAAGAACGTCACGCCGTTGATCACCGCGGGCACGGTCTGGAGCAGCGCCACCGCAGGCCGCCGCTCAAGCACCTGCGCCATGCCGATGATCGTGTTGCCGCCCATCAGGCTGTCCGCGTCGAGCATCAGCATGTAGCGATAGCCGCCGCCGAACCGCCGGATCCACTCCGCGACGTTGCCCGGTTTGCGCCCCACGTTCACGGTGCGGCGCCGGTAATAGAGCGCGCAGTCGAGCGTCGGCGCGAGGCGCTCCCACGCCGCGACCTCGGCCGCCTCCGCCGCTTCGCCGGAATCGCTCAGGATGAAGATGTCGAACCGGTCGGCGACACCGCCCGCGGCGATCGCGCGCGCCATCCAGGCGATCCGCTCGAATACCGCATCGATGTCTTCGTTGTGGACCGGCATCAGGATCGCGGTGCGGCCCTTAAGCGGTTCGGACTGGCGCGGCGTCGGGACGAACCCCGGATGGCCGCCGGTCATAAGCAGCACGAAGCCGATCGCGGCGTTCATGAAGCCGAACGCGATCCACGCGAACAGCGGGAAGAACAGCGCGAGCAACGCTGCGTCCCAGAAGCTCAGTCCGTCGGCAAGCAGCGATTCCTGCACGGCCGACGACGCCGCAGTCGCCAGCAACCCGGTCATCAGCACGAGGAGGACGCGACGCGCGAGCATGTCGTCGGAGGACACGACCATGCCCGGCCCGGGCTCGGGTGCGGACCAGGGCGGCGGCGGCCCGTCGAAACGCTGCGGGGGCATCTCGATCGGTGTTTCGCCCGGCATCATGGGAAGCGCGGGCATCAGAATATCGGGGTCAGGACGGTTTCGCTGAGCGCGCGGCTGCCACGCGTGAGGAACAGCCTGACGTCGGCAGGCCCTTGCGCATCGGGGGCCACGTCGGCGGTGACGCGCCAGCGGTTCTTCTGGCCGACGACGGGATAGGCCGCGTTGGCGAGCACTTTGCCGCGGACGACATCGATCTTGGCGGTTACGCCGCTCTGGCGATCGAGACCAGCAAGACCCTCACCGATGAAATCGACCACGAGCTTCCGCGCGCCCTTCACCGGCTCGGCGCCCGGTCGGCCGGCGACGCCCTGCCAGCAATCGACGACGTGCGCTGTCGCGGCGACGGCGGTCGGATCGACCGATTTCCACGACAGCGAGTAATCGAACTGCAACCGCTGCCCCGCTTTCGCAGGCGCTGCCGGGGTCCAGAACGAGACGACATTGTCGACGGTCTCGCTGTTGGTCGGGAACGCATACAGCATCACCGCGCCCTTACCCCAGTCGCCCTGCGGCTGGACCCACAGGTTCGGCCGGCGATCATAGAACGCGCCGTCGTCCTGATAATGATCGAAATTGCGGTCACGCTGGATCAGCCCGAAACCCTTGGGTGCTTGGTCCGCGAAACTGTCCAGCGTATCATGCGGCGGGTTGTTGAGCGGGCGCCAGATGCGCTCGCCCGCGCCGGTGAGCAGCGCCAGACCGTCCGAATCGTGGATCTCGGGACGCCAGTCGACCGCGGCGGCGCGGTTGCCTTCGCCGTACCAGAACATGCTGGTCGCGGGCGCGATGCCGAGCCGTTCGATGTCGCGGCGTACGTTGAGGACGGACGAGACCTGCTGCTCGACGCCTGCACCGGCGATGTGGCGCGACTGGATGCGGTACGCCCCGGTGACGCTGGCGCCGTCCATCAGCGCGTAGATCGTGTATGCGTCCGCGCCGGTCCGCTCGATCCAGAATTCGGTGAAGTCGGGAAATTCCTCGCGGCCCGGCAGCCCGGTGTTGATCGCGAGCCCGCGCGCGGACAGGCCATATTGGTCCTGCGCGCCGGCGGTGCGGAAATAGGATGCGCCCTGGAACGCCATCCAGTCGCTGGTGCCGCCCGGTGCCATCGCGCGGAATCCGGCGATGCCCAGCGCGGCGGCGTGGCCCTCTTCCGCCTCGAACAGGTCGCGCGAGAACTCGATGCGACGCGCCTGCCCGTTCTCGACGACGTTGATCGCGACCGGCATCGGCGCATACCGGCCGAGCGGGAACAGGCGGATACCACCCGCCAGAGTCTTGTCGGCGCGGAAGCGGATGCTGCCGACCTTGTCGTAATCGATCGCGGCGGCGGCGGCGACCTTGGCAGGGGCACTGTATGGCTTGGTGGCGAGCGTCGCGGCGCGCTGCTGGAGCGCGTCCCAAGAGAACGGCTCTGCCTTGCCGGGCGCTGCACGCATCGCGACGGCGGCCTGTGGGAGGACACCCAACAGACTCAGCGCGGTTACTACTTCGCGTCGACCGATCATGCAGAGCGCTCCCTTGTCGTCATCATGCTGCAGTGCGGTAGCATAGTGACGTCGTGCGCGCGCGTCGACAGGTCCCGCCGCGGGCGCAGCCTATCGCGCGCGTTGCCAGCGGGCGCTGATCCTGACCGGGTCGTGGATATGGCCGCCGACGACCAACAGCATCGCGCCGGCGCTGGCGCAGACGAAGCCGATCGTGGCGAGCAGGAACGAAAGCGAGCCGGCTGCCGAGTGAAGGCGAGCGAGCGCGTGGACCGCGGTAATGGCAATCGCAAGCGACAGAACACCACTGGCGCGGAGGCTGAGATCGGTGCGGAGGCGGTGGGCGTCGGTCATGCGACACGTCAGCTATCGCCTGCCGCATATGCGTTCGAGATCAATAACGAAGGGAGCCATAGTGTTCACATAGTGCGCAACCCCGTCATCCCGGCGAAAGCCGGGACCTCGCGCGGCGGGGGCGACCTACTGCGGGGAAACACACTAATATTCCCGGTTCAGGCGTCGACCAGCAGCCGGTACCCGATTCCGAGTTCGTTCGCGATGACCGTGCCGACTCCCCCCGTCCCCTCCAGCTTCTGCCGCAGGTTTCGCACCACGATCCGCAGATACTCGATGCGGCGATCGTGATCCGTCGGCCACGCCGCCTCCAGGATCCGCTGATGCGTCACGACCCGCCCCGGATGTGCCGCAAGCGCCGACAGCACATCGAACTCCTTCCGCGTCAGATGCGCCTCCTCGTTCCCGCGTCGGACTAGGCGGTGCTCGAAATCGATCTCGACCCCATGCGCGCGCAGGACCGTCGGCCGAGACGTCGCTTCTCCTCGCCCGCGCAACGCGACCCGCAACCGTGCGAGCAACTCCTCCGTATCGAACGGCTTGGTCACGTAATCCTCGGCGCCGAGATCGAGCGCCGCGACCTTCTGGTCGGTCGCCTCGCGCGCGGAGACGACGAGGATGATCGGATCGCCGAGCTTCTTGAGCAACGGCACCAGTTCGAGCCCGTCGCGGTCCGGCAGCCCGAGATCGAGCAACACCGCGGTCAGCGGCCGGCTCCCCGCGATCCGCAGCGCCTCGCGCGCGTCGACCGCCTCCTCGACGCCGTACCCCGCGCGCTCCAGCGTGTTCTTCAACAGCCGCCGGATATGCAGTTCGTCGTCGACGATCAGGACCGTCTGCGCGCTCATAGATTCGCTCCATCGGTGTCGCGGACGAGCAGGGCCACGGGGAAGCACAGGCTGAACCGTGCGCCCGTTATATCTTCGCGATTGCTGGCTTCGACGCTCATCCCCATCGCTTCGGCGAACGCCTTGACGATCGCAAGCCCGAGCCCGGTCCCGCCGATCGCGCGGTCGGAGCCTTCGAGGCGGCGGAACGTCTCGAACACCTCCTTCTCGCGGCCGGGTGGCAGGCCGGGGCCCTGGTCGATCACCGACAGCCGCAGCAGCCCGAAGCGGTGCTCCGCGCGGACGACGATCGGCGTGCCGGGATCGGCATAGCGGCCGGCATTGTCGAGCAGGTTGAGCAGGCAATGGTGGAGCAGTTGCGGATCGACACGGACCAGCGGCAGGTTCGGCGCGACGTCGAGTTCGATCGCATGCCCCTCGAGCACGCGCTTCGTATCGTGCACCGCGCCCGCCACCGCATCGGTCAGGTCGGTCGGCTCAAGCCGCAACCGGAGCGCCCCCGCCTCGACCCGCGCCATGTCGAGGAGGTTGCCGACGAACCGGTTGAGCCGCGCCGCCTCGGTCTCGATCGTGTCGATCAGCTCGGGCGTGACGCCGCGGTGCAATTCCGCTGCCGCTGCCATTACCGAGGTGAGTGGCGTGCGCAGGTCGTGGCTGACCGACGACAGCAACGCCTGCCGCAACCGATCACGCTCGCGCACCGCATCGACGTCGCGCATCTCGACCTCGAGCCGCGCGCGTTCGAGCACCAGGGACGCCTGATCCACTAGGCTCATCAGCAGCGGCAACTGGTCCGATCGTACCGGATCGCCACCCGCTTCCCGAGCCAGCCCAAGCACCGCCAGCGTCCGCTCACCCGAGCGCAACGGCTGGAAGAACCACTCCGAGGCCGCCAGCGTACTCGACCCACGTCCCGCGGGCGCACCCGTATCATACGCCCATTGCGCGGCCGCCATCTCCATCGTCTCGAGCCGGTAATCCGCGCCGTTCGCCGCCTGGACCGCGAGGCCAGGGTCCTCCGCAACGAGGATCACGGCGCGCACGCCGAACAGCCTCCCGATTTCCTCGCAAATCGCCCGGGCGAGCGCGACCGGGTCGTTGAGCGAGGTCAGTTGGCGGAGGAACCCGGCAAGCGCGGCGTTGGTGCGGGCGCTGGCGGCGGCGATGTCGGCCTGCGCGCGGACCCGCGAGGTAAGCTGGCTCGTCACGAAGGCAATGCCGAGCAGCACGAGGATCGAGATCACGTTTTCGGGATTGTTGATCGTCAGCGTGCCGGTCGGCGGCAGGAAGAAGAAATTGTACGCGACCGACGAGGCGACGCCGGCGAACAGCCCGGTGCGAAGGCCGAACAGGCTCGCCGCGGCCATCACCGGCAGCAAATAGAGCAGCGCGACGTTGCCGAGGTTGAGGATGTGGAACAGCGCGCTCGCGACGCCGGTAACGCCCGCGACCATCGCCGTCGTCCAGGCGTAGCCCGCCTTGCTGCCCCATCCGCCGGTCCGCACGCGCGTGCCACGAGGCGCGGTGGGTGGGTCCATCGGCAGGACGTGGACGGCGATCCCGGGTGACTCGCGGACCATCTGGTCGACGACCGAGCCGTGACGCAGTTCGAACCAGCGCGAGCGGGTCGACTTGCCGACCACCAGCTGCGTCGCGCGCGCCTCGGTCGTGAAGGTTTTCAGGCCGTCGACCACCGACGTCGCGGGGACGGTCGCGACGTCGCCGCCGAGCTGTGTCGCGAGGTTGAAGACCGCGGCGAGCTGGCGGTGCTCGGCCTCGCCGAAGGTCTGCGCGCGCGGGGTTTCGATATACACCGCGGTCCAAGGCGCGTGCATCGCGTCGGCGATCCGCTTGGTCGCGCGGACGAGGCCCAACGCGCCGGGCAGTTCGCTGATCGCGACGACGATCCGCTCACCGCCCGCCCAGGTGCCGCCGACACCCAATGCGCGGACGTGTTCGAGCATCTGCGCGTCGACGGCTTGCGCGGCGCGACGGAGCGCGAGTTCGCGTAAGGCCGACAGGTTGGACTTTGAGAAGAAGTGCGCCAGTGCCCGCGTGGCTTCATGGGGAAGGTAGACCTTGCCCGCCTTCAGCCGCTCGATCAGTTCGTCGGGCGGAATGTCGACGACTTCGATCTCGGCCATCTCGACGATGCTGTCGGGGACGGTCTCGCGGACGCGGACGCGCGTGAACGAGGCGACGACGTCGTTGAGGCTCTCGATATGCTGGATGTTGATCGTCGAATAGACGTTGATGCCGGCCGCGAGCAGTTCCTCGACGTCCTGATAGCGTTTGGGGTGGCGGCTGCCGGGGGCGTTCGTGTGCGCGAGTTCGTCGACCAGGACGAGCGTGGGCGCGCGTTCGAGGATGGCGTCGAGGTCCATCTCGTCGAGCGTGCGGCCTTCGTAGGGGATCGCTTTCCGCGGGACGATCTCGTGGCCGCGCGTGAGCGCTTCGGTCTCGACGCGGCCGTGCGTCTCGACCACGCCGATGACGATATCGACGCCTGCGCGGCGACGTTCCGCGCCTTCGGAGAGCATCTCGTAGGTTTTCCCGACACCGGGGGCGGCGCCGAGGAAGATCTTCAGACGGCCGCGACCCTCCTGCGATGCCTGTCGCAGAAGGGCCTCGGGGGATGGTCGCGTGTCGTCGTTCAATGCGGTGCGTCGAGGGCGCGGTTGAGGGCGAAGACGTTCACGCGTGGCTCGCCGAGGATGCCGAGCAGCGGACCGTCGACGTTCGCCGTTACCAGACCGCGGACCTTGCCGGCTGGCAGGCCGCGGGTACGGGCGACGCGGGCGACCTGGGCATAGGCCGAGGCCGGCGACAGGTCGGGATCGAGACCCGAACCCGACGCGGTGGCAAGATCGGCCGGCAGTGGCCCGGTCACGCCCTCGGCACGGCGTTTCGCAACGTCGGCCTTGGTGCGATCGACGAGCGCCTGGCTGGTCGGTCCGAGGTTGGAGCCCGACGAGGCGAGCCCATCATAGCCCTTGCCTGCCGCAGAGGGACGCGTCTGGAAATAGCGGTCGGTGGTGAAGGCCTGCCCGACGACGGTCGAGCCGATCGCCTTGCCGTTGGCCATGACGAGGCTGCCGTTGGCTTGCGCGGGGAAGATGGCCTGTCCGATGCCGGTCATGGCCAGGGGATAGACGATCCCGAGCAACAGCGCGAACAGGATCGTCATGACGATCGCCGGGCGGATGGCGGAGGTGAAATCGGAGGTCATTGGATGCTTCCTTCTGCCGTCACCCCAGCGAACGCTGGGGTATCGTGCCGCGTACGGCGCACTTCGGGGAGGGAGACCCCAGCTTTCGCTGGGGTGACGGGGTTGAGTCGGGTTGGGGGTGTCAGGCCCGGAACGCGTTGCACCTTGCGCCCGCCCACTCGGCACCACCCCGGCGAAGGCCGGGGTCCAATTGGGTGACGTCGCCAACGCAAGTTGTGCTTCGTTACTCTGGCCTTTCCAATTGGGCCCCGGCCTTCGCCGGGGTGGTGGCTCGTGGTGCAACCGCGTGGGGGCGCGCGGCAGGCTAGTATTGGTCATCATGCCAGCCCCAGCGCACCGACCAGCAGGTCGATAAGCTTGATCCCCACGAACGGCGCGATCAGCCCCCCCAGACCATACACCGCCAAGTTGCGCGCGAGCAGCGGGCCTGCGGCCATCGGCTTGTACGCGACGCCCTTGAGCGCGAGCGGCACCAGCATCGGGATGATGATCGCATTGAAGATGATCGCCGACAGGATCGCGCTTTCGGGCGAGCCGAGCCGCATCACGTTGAGCACGCCAAGCCCAGGATAAAGCGCGACGAACATCGCCGGGATGATCGCGAAATACTTCGCGACGTCGTTCGCCACCGAGAAGGTCGTCAGTGCACCGCGGGTCATCAGCAGCTGCTTGCCGAGACCAACGATCTCGATCAGCTTGGTTGGATCGCTGTCGAGGTCGACCATGTTACCGGCCTCGCGCGCGGCCTGCGTGCCGGTGTTCATCGCGACGCCGACGTCCGCCTGGGCGAGCGCGGGCGCGTCGTTGGTGCCGTCGCCGCACATCGCGACCAGTCGCCCGCCCTGCTGTTCCTTGCGGATCAGGTCGAGCTTGTCCTCGGGCGTCGCCTGCGCGAGGAAATCGTCGACGCCGGCCTCGGCCGCGATCGCGGCGGCGGTGAGCGGGTTGTCGCCGGTGATCATCACCGTGCGGATGCCCATCGCGCGGAGTTCGCCGAAACGCTCGCGGATGCCGGCTTTCACGACGTCCTTGAGGAAGATCGCGCCGAGCAACCTGCCATCGCGGGCTACTGCCAGCGGCGTGCCGCCGGCGCGGGCGATCTCGTCGGTGATGCGGCGCAGTTCGGTGGCGGCGGCGGTCGCCCCTGCCCCCGGATTGGCCTTCAGGATCGAATCCACGGCCCCCTTCTGGATCAGCGAGCCACCGACGATCACGCCCGAGATGCGCGTCTGCGCGGTGAACGGAATGACCTCCGCATCGCCCGGCAGCTCGCTGGTCGTCACGCCGAACTTTTCGCGCGCCAGCACGACGATCGAGCGGCCCTCGGGCGTTTCGTCGGCGAGGCTGGCGAGCAACGCCGCCTCGGCCAGATCCTCGTCACGCGTGCCGCCGACCGAGCGGAACTCGCTCGCCTGACGATCGCCGATCGTGATCGTGCCGGTCTTGTCGAGCAGCAGGACGTCGATATCGCCCGCCGCCTCGACCGCACGACCGGACTTGGCCAGCACGTTGAAGCGCACCAGCCGATCCATCCCCGCGATCCCGATCGCCGACAGCAACGCCGCGATCGTCGTCGGGATCAGCGTGATCAGCAGCGCCGCAAGGATCGCAACCGGCACGCGGCCACCCGCATAGCTCGCGAAACCGGGTATCGTGCCGACCGCGATCAGGAAGATGATCGTCAGCCCGACGAGCAGCAACGTCAGTGCGATCTCGTTGGGCGTCTTCTGCCGCTCGGCGCCCTCGACGAGGGCGATCATACGGTCGAGAAAGCCTTCGCCGGGGTTGGCGGTGACCTTCACGCGGATCTCGTCGGAGATGACGCGCGTGCCCGCGGTCACCGCCGAGCGATCGCCGCCCGCCTCGCGGATTACCGGCGCGCTTTCGCCGGTGATCGCCGCTTCGTTGACCGAGGCGACGCCCCAGACGACTTCGCCGTCGGCCGGGATCAGGTCGCCCATCGTCACCAGAACGATGTCGCCCGCGCGGAGCATGCTGGCGGGGACGGATTCGACTTGATCCCCCTTCATGCGGCGGGCGGTCAGTTCGGCCTTGGTCGCGCGCAACGACGCGGCCTGCGCCTTGCCGCGGCCTTCGGCCAGCGCTTCGGCAAAGGTGCCGAACAGCACCGTCAGCCACAGCCAGATCACCAGCTGAATCTTGAAGCCGACCGAGAGCCCGTCGCCGCCGACGTTGACGAGGATCGTCAACAGCGTGGCGACGCAGGCGGTGACGAACATCACCGGGTTGCGGATCAACTGCCGCGGATCGAGCTTGCGGAAAGCGTCGCCGATCGCGGGAACGATCAAGTCGGCTGTGAACAGCGACTTGGTAGGGGTGCGTGCCATTTTGGCTTGTCCCGTCAGAAGGTTTTGCCGCTGATCATCGCGAGATGATCGGCGATGGGACCGAGCGCGAGGCTCGGCAGGAAGGTCAGGCCACCGATGATCAGGATGATCCCGACCAGCAGGCCGACCCACAGTGCGCCCGTCGTCGGGAACGAGCCTGAGCTCTCCGGCGTGTACTTCTTGGCCGCGAGACCACCGGCGATGGCGAGCATCGGCACGATGATGAAGAAGCGCCCGAGCCACATCGCGACGCCCAGCAAGCCGTTGTAATACGGCGTGTTGGCAGTCAGACCGGCAAAGGCCGACCCGTTGTTACCGACCGCGCTGGTGAAGGCGTAGAGGATCTCGCTGAACCCGTGCGGACCCTTGTTAAGCGGCCCCGCCAGCCCGTCCGGCAGCACGGCGCTGAGCGCGGTGAAGCCGAGGATGACGAGCGGCAGGATGGCGATCGCCAACACCGCCAGTTTCACTTCGCGCGATTCGATCTTCTTGCCGACATATTCGGGCGTGCGGCCGACCATCAGGCCTGCGACGAACACGGCGAGGATGGCGAACAGCAGGAAGCCGTAGATGCCTGCACCAACGCCGCCGATGACGACTTCGCCGAGCTGAATGTTGAGCAGCGGGATCATGCCGCCGAGCGCGGTGAAGCTGTCGTGCATGCTGTTGACCGCGCCGCACGATGCGGCGGTGGTGACGACCGAGAACAGGGCCGACGCGGCGATCCCGAAGCGGACCTCCTTGCCTTCCATGTTGCCGCCCGCGACGCCGATATTGTGGAGGATCGGGTTGCCCGCGGCTTCCTGCCAATAGGTGACGGTGACGCCGGCGAGGAACAGCACGAGCATGGCCGAGAGGATCGCCCAGCCCTGCCTGGTGTTGCCGACGGCCTTGCCGAAGGTCCAGGTGAGACCGAAACCGATCAGGAAGATTGACAGCATCTGCACGAGGTTGACGAGCGCGGTCGGGTTTTCGAACGGATGCGCCGAGTTCGCGTTGAAGAAGCCGCCACCATTGGTGCCGAGCATCTTGATCGCTTCCTGGCTCGCCACGGGGCCGAGCACCAGCGTCTGCTTGAGCCCTTCGAGCGTGGAGATGTCGACCGTGCCGGCCATCGTCTGCGGCACGCCGCTGGCGATGTAGAAGAGCGTCACGACGACGCAGATCGGCAGCAGCACGTACAGCGTCACGCGCGTCATGTCGGCCCAGAAATTGCCGATCGTGGCGCTCGAGCGCCGCGCGAACCCGCGGAACAGCGCGAACGCCAGCGCGATGCCGGTCGCCGCCGACAGGAAGTTGTGGATCGTCAGGCCGAACATCTGGCTGAAGTTCGACACGGTGGATTCGCCACCATAGCTCTGCCAATTGGTGTTCGTCGTGAAGCTGATCGCGGTGTTGAACGCGAGATGCGGGCTGAGCCCCGCCAAGCCCTGCGGATTGCCCGGTAAGACACCCTGCAGACGCAGCACCGCGTAGGTCAGCGCCATCAGCATCGCGTTGAACATGATCATGTGCAGCGCGTAACGGCGCCAGCCCTGCTCCGCCTTCGGGTCGATGCCGCTGAGCTTGTAGAAGCCGGTCTCGACGGGGCCGAGGATCGCGTGGATCGGCGTGCGGCGGCCTTCGTACAGGGCGAACAGCCACAGGCCGACGGGTTTGGTCAACGCCAGCAGGATGCCGACGAAGCCCAGGATGAGGATCCATCCTTCGAATGTCATGAGGACGCGCTCCTAAAAGCGTTCGGGGCGGATGAGCACCGCCACGAGGTAAAACAGCAGCCCAAGCGCGACGAACGCGGCGAGCCAGAGGTCGAGGGTCATGATGGTGTCCTCATGGGCTCAGGCGTTGTCGCACAGGCGGACATAGGCGAGCGTCGCCGCCACCAGTCCGACCATGATGGCTATCCAGAGTAGATCCTGCATCGGTCGGTCCTTCAGAAGGCGGCGGTGAGCGAGGCGACGATCGTGCCGTCGGCGATCGATCCGGTTCCGTCCTGGCCGCGGCTGAAGCTAGGCTGGAGATACGCAGCACTGCGACGCGTGATGTCGGTGTCGACATAGCTCACGTTGAAGGTGAGGTTTCGATACGTAGTGTCCGCACCGAGCGACCAATCCCAGTAGTCGCCGGTCGGCGCCGCGCTGGTCGCGTTGGGGCCGAGGCCGTCATTGCCCCAGCTATGGCCGATATGCGCCTTGCCGGTAACCGGCGTACCGGGAAGCGCGAACGCGCCGTCGCCGGTGAGGTAGAGGTTGTCCTCCTTGTCGCCCGCATCGGTATAGACGCCCGCGGCGGCATCGGCGCCGGTGCGATACCATTTGCCGAGCGCCTGCTGCTTCGGCGCATAGAAGGCGCTCGCGGTCAGCGTCGCCGGGCCGGTCGTGCCGCTGAGCTTCACATAGGGTTCGGCATAGTCCGTCTTCGCGGCGCCGCCCGGATACATGTACCAGGTCAGGCCGACGTCGATCGTCGCGTTGTCCGCGAGCTTGTGCTTGTAGCCGCCGATCAGGTCGAGCTCCATGTTCGAGCCGCCGAACGTGCCCCAGCCGGACAGGTTCGAGCCCCATGCGCCGACGTAGATCCCGCTCTCGTGCGCGATCGTCAGCCCGCCCTGGATCGCGCCGTCCTTGTCCGACTGCGACACACCGCGCAGGCGGTAATCGGTCGCGAGCGTCACCGAACCACTGACGGTCACGGGTGACGGCGGCGCGGTATCCTGCGCGAACGCGGGCGTGGCGATACCGGTGAGAAGTCCGGCGGCGGCGGTGAAACGAAGAATGTGCATTGCGGTCCCCATGCGCGGGCCGCCGAAAGGATGGCGGTTCGCGAGGACTGGCAATTAGGCTCCGGCGACGTAGCAATTCGAGATCGATTGCCGGGCCGGAGCATATGTTTCGCGTAGTATTGTCGGAATTATTGTGCGGTGCGGCGGATGATCAGCCAGCCGGCGACGCCCGACAGGATCGAGCCCGCGAACACGCCGACCTTTACCGCGTCCATCGCATGCGGTGCGCCGGCGAAGGCGAGCCCGCCGATGAACAGGCTCATCGTGAAGCCGATCCCGCACAGCACCGCCATGCCGTACACCTGTGTCCAGCTCGCATTCCTGGGAGCCTCGGCCAGCCGGAACGTCACGAGACCGCGGATCGTCGCGAAGATGCCGATCTGCTTGCCGAGGAACAGCCCCAGCATGATCCCGACCGGCAGCGGCGAAATCACGTCCGCCGCCGCCATGCCGCCGAACGCGATGCCCGCATTGGCGAACCCGAACGCCGGCACGATCAGGAAACTCGACCAGGGTTGGAGCGCGTGTTCGAGACGTTTCAGCGGCGGCTGGCCGTCCCCCGTCCGTAGCGGGATCGTCAACGCTACCGCCACGCCGGCAAGCGTCGCATGGACACCCGACAGCAGGACACCGTACCAGATCCCCACGCCGATCAGCAGATACGGCACCAGCGACCGCACGCCCGACAGGTTCAGAATGACGAGCACGCCGAGCCCTAAGCCCGCCGCAAGCAACGGCAGCAGCGCGATATGACCCGTGTAGAACAGCGCGATGACGAGGATCGCGAGCAGGTCGTCGATCACCGCGATTGCCGTCAGCAGCACCTTCAACGAGGTCGGCACGCGCGATCCGAGCAGGGCCAGGATGCCGAGCGCGAACGCGATGTCGGTCGCCGCAGGAATCGCCCAGCCGCGCAGATTGGCGGGCGTACCCATGTTGACGAGCACATAGAGGCCCGCCGGCACTGCCATGCCCGCGAGCGCCGCCGCACCGGGCATGATGCGCTCGCCCCAGGTCGAGAGATGCCCCGAGACGAACTCGCTCTTCACCTCCAACCCGATCAGCAGGAAGAACAGCGCCATCGCGCCGTCGTCGATCCAGTAATGGACGCTCATCCCGCCGACTTCGTGATGCAGTGTCGCGAAGTAGTTTGGCGCGAACGGTGAATTTGCGACGATCAGTGCCGCTATCGCCGCCGCGAGCAGCACGATGGCGCCCGCCGCATCACCCGAGAAAAAGCGCCGGATCGCGGTCAAAGGCCCTCGCCCCCGACCCATTGCGCGTTGGAGAGGCGGCGCGCGAGGTCCCAGCTCTGAACGCGGATATCAGGCACCGCGACGACCTCCCACAGGCCGCCGCGAGTCATCGGTCCGATGCAGTGGATCCGGTCGTCGGGGGTCCCGTCGGCGCGGATCGCGCGCGACTGCGCATCGACGTCGACGCCGAGCCTGAGCGGATCAGGCCGGATCGCACCCGCCGCGAGCAGATGCTTCACGAGCGGTTCCTCCGACCGCAGCAGGTCACCCTGCGGCCCGGTGCAGTTCACGATCCGCGCCGCGCGCGTGACGACCGGGTCGGTCTCGCCACGTGGCCGCCACGTCAGCTTTGCCTGCGTCCCGTCGGCTTCGGCGGACACGATCTTGCCCGCCGCGAAGCTCAGCCGCCCGGTCGCGACGAGCGCCTCGACACGGTCCGCAACTGCCGGTGCGAGCCGGTGGCGATGGACGTCCCAATACGGTCGCAGATGGCGAAGGAAGCGCCCGCGCACCTCCTGCGACGCCGCCGACCACAGCATCTGCGTGACCGGACGAAGCTCGTCGACTGCGCAGCGCCAGCCTTCCGTCGCAGCCCTTGCGCGGACATGGCGGACGAGATCGGTCAGCCCACCCTGCGGCTTGTCCGAAACCCCGCGGTGCGCAGGCGCGCCGTCGACGTGCCGCCGCGGCGATAACCCGCGCCGCGACATCGCCAGGATATGTCCGGCGAACCCCTGCGCATCGAGCAGCAACGCCGCGTCGATCGCGGTCAGCCCGGTTCCGACCAGCACGACGGTATCGTCCGCGCCCAACCCCTCGGCGAGGTTGGCCGCCCAGGGGTCCGCGTAATAGACACCAGCCGGCAGCGCGTCCGGCTTCAACCCCGGCGGGGTATGCGGTGGCAGGTTGCCGAGCGCGAGCACCGCGGTGTCGGCCGCGATCTTGCGCCCATCCGCCATCGTCAGCGTCACGCCGTCGCCTTCGACCGGATCGATCGCGCAGACCTCGCCCTCGACATGCACCAGCCGGCCATCCGATTCCGTGATCGCCGCATCGAGCAGTTCGCGCAGATACGCGCCATAGGTCGTGCGCGGGACGAAGGTCTTGCGGTCGCCCTTGCCGTGCGCCTCTAGCCAGCGGACGAAGTGATCGGGATCGTCGGGCAGCGCACTCATGTTCCCCGCACGGACGTTGAGCAAGTGATCCGGATGCGCCGCACTATACGCGACACCACGCGCAAGCTGCCGGTCGCGCCGCTCGATCAAGGTCACGCGCGGCCCCTCGTGCCGCATCAGATTGACCGCGAACAGCGCGCCCGAAAACCCGCCCCCGACGACGACGACATGATCCTCGGGCCCCGCAATCCGCGGCATCGTAGCTCGGTCGTCCATCTGCTCGCTCACCTCGTTAGACGCTGAACGCCATGCCTGATCGGCAGCGACTAGCCTACCCCCCGAGCGACATCGGCACTTCCGAACCCGTCACAGTGCCCCTGTCCGTTCGCGCATCCCGAGCCGATTTACGACCACGTGATATCTGGCATTCCGACTGCAAGCCGAGCATGCTTGCGGGTGAACACGGCGCCCGCGCGGCCTGAGCTTACGGAAGATACGATACTATGCCGACCCTCCCTTCTGCCGCGCGCCTCCTGTTGATCGGCACGTGCCTGACGTCGGCAATCATGACGCATGCAAAGGCCGATCCGCTCGCGACGCTCGACCGGAATGGAAGCCTCGTCGCGATCGAGCCGTATGCGCCGAACATCGTTCGCGTGACGATCTCTCTCGACCGCGCGCTGGCCGATGCGCCACCAGGCGAAGGCCCCAACGCCAAGGCGGACGCGACTGGCTGGGCGCATCGCACAGATGCAAGCGGCGACGTATTCGCCTCAAGCGCGATGGCGTTGACCGTCAAGGCACAGCCCTGGCCAAAGGCGCCGTCGCAGATGCAGCGCTATTTCGCGCCGTCGTTGCCGCCCGTATCCATCGCCGTGCGCAAGCCCGATGGTTCGACGATCGCCGAGATGACCGGCTGGGAGATGTCGCCGCAGACCGTCAACGGCGAGAAGACATTCCGCGTCGGTGCAAGCTTCGCGGTGCAGCCGAACGAGCATTATTACGGGCTCGGCCAGAACCAGGAAGGCGTGCTCGACCTCAAGGGCCGGACGATCGATTGCCGCCATAACTACGACGCGCCGGCGGGCGAAACGGTGTGCGTGCCGTTCATGGTCACCAACAAGGGCTACGGCATCGTCTGGGACAATCCGTCGGCGACCACCGTCTCCCCCGGCCTGTCGAACTCGACGCATTGGCAGTCGAACGTCGGCGAGCGCGTGTCGTTCTTCGTCATCACCGGCAACACCACCGACGAACTTTACGCCGGTTATGCCAAGCTGACCGGCGCGACGCCGCTGCCGCCAAAGGCCGCTTTCGGACTCATCCAGTCGAAGGCACGCTACGAGACGCAGGCCGAACTGCTCGGTGTCGCCAACGGCTACCGGAAGCGCGGACTGCCGCTCGACGTGATGGTGCTCGACTGGTTCTACTGGACGCGCATGGGCCAGCTCGACATCGACCGGACCTATTTTCCCGATCCCAAGGGCATGAACGACACGCTCAAGAGCATAGGGATGCATTCGATCATCAGCGTGTGGCCGCGGTTCGAGAAGGAATCGCGCTATTTCAATTTCCTGGGCACCAAGGGGTGGCTGCTGAAGGACAAGGACGGCGGCGTGGTGGACGGCCTACCGATCCGTTCGGACCGTGCCGGCGCGCTGCTCGATTCGACCAACCCGGATGCGCGCGGCTGGTTCTGGGACCGGATCCGCGACAATATCGCGAGCCAGGGCTTCGACTGGTTTTGGCTCGACGAGACCGAGCCCGATCTCGTGCCGGACGGCAATTTCTTCTCGATTGGGTCGGGCGACCGGTATCACAACCTTTATCCGCTGGTGCACACCAACAGCGTCGCGGAAGGCTCCGCGCGCGACCGGCCCGACTTCCGCAACCTGATCCTCGCGCGCGCGGCGTATCTGGGCACGCAGCGGAACGGCGCGCTGTTCTGGTCGTCGGACGTGCAGGCGAACTGGGAAACGCTACATCGCCAGGTTCCCGCGGGGCTCGGCTTTACCGCGACCGGCATGGCGTATTGGAGCAGCGACACCGGCGGCTGGCAGTATCCGAACGGGCCGAAGGCTGAGCATGCGCCGTTGCTCGATCCGGCGGGTGCGACCGCGATGTCACCGAGCTACACCGACTATCCCGAACTGTTCACGCGCTGGTTCGCGTATAACAGCTTCACGCCGACGCTGCGCATTCACGGCCAGCGTCCGGCGACGGCGATCTGGGATTATGGTGCGGCGGCCGAACCGGTGCTCGCAGGCTTTCTGAAGCTGCGATATGCGCTGATCCCGTATCTCTATTCGCTCGGCTATCAGACCTACAAGACGGGCGCACCGTTCATGCGCGCGCTGTTCATGGACTTTCCGAACGACTCCGCCGTCGCAACGATCGGCGACGAATATATGTTCGGCCCGGCCTTCCTGGTCGCGCCGGTCACGGAACAAGGCGCCACCAGTCGCAAGGTCTATCTGCCGGCCGGGTCGGAATGGTATGATTATTGGACGGATCAGCGGTTTGCCGGTGGTCAGACGATCGTCGCCGCGGCTCCGATCGACCGTATCCCGCTGTTCGTCCGCGCAGGTTCCATCGTGCCGATGGGCGTGCAGGTGCCGAGCACTGCGACGAAGCAGGCGCTCGAGACGATCAAGGTCTATCCCGGCCGTGACGCGAGCTTCACGCTATACGACGATGACGGCGTGACCAATGGTTACAAGAAGGGTGGCGGATCCAGCGCTGTTCTTCGTTGGAACGATGCGGCGAAGACATTGACCACGTCCGGCCCCCTGCCGACCCGCCAGGCGGTCAATACGCTGGTGAAGATCGTGACGCCGCGCGAGCCAGCGGCAGCACGCTAGGGCCCGACGAAGGGCAGGTTCGGCCTCTCTGAGGCGACCTGCCCTGAGCGTTTTCCTGCCCGGCTACGCGTCGATCAGGCGACCCAGCAGGTTCGCCATGCGCAGTCGACCGAGCGCGGTTAACTGAACATGCGATCGGCGGCCGTCGCGGGCGTCGCGAATGCGCTCGACCAGGTCGGCATCCTGTAACATCGTCAGATAGCGTAGCGCGGTGGCCGACGGCGCGCGTGCGCCGATGCAGACCGCCGAGACGCTCAGCCGGCGCTGCTCGTGTTCCGAGATGAACAGGTCGAGCAGGATATCCCAGGCAGGTTCCGAGAACAGCGCGTCGCCGAGCATCGCATCCCGGACCTTGCGGAGTTCGTACAGCCGCCGGGCCATATCGACCAGAACGGTATCCGATACGGCGAACGGCGTCGCGCGCTTGGCGATATTGATTGGCGCCATGGCAAGTGCGTAAGTCATAAACGTCTTCCGAATTCGCTTATCGGATCGTGCGGTCCTGACGACTCCAGTCGAGATCCCAGCCCTGGGCCTGGATCCGCCGCGAATGCCTGACCGTCCCGATCACGAGAAGCAGAACGATGGGATAACTCCAGACGGCAGAGAGGACGGCGTAGACGAGCCGGATGACGTCGGGGCTGATCGCCTTGGCCAGATGAGCCCCCGTCCCCAATGCGTGGAGCGCGGTGACCCAGGCTGGCCAGAAGCGATCGGCATGCAACGTGATCATGATCATCACGACAAGCAGGATCAGGTCGACGACCATGACACCGACCTCCATCCCGGCGAACAATACCGGGATGTCGCGCTGGATCACGCTGGTGGAGAGCGCCGCCAGCAACAGGGCCAGGCCCGTCAACCGCTCCGGTGCCCCGCCCCGCAGGAGCGCGTAGCCGGACGCAGTCAACTGTATCGCGTAGAAAACCCAGACCCGATCCAACTCTTATCTCCGCAGGACCGTCAGTCGGTCGTTCAGGCGACCGCGGCCAGATGGAACGGCGTGTCGAAGTCGGCCGCAAGCCGCAGCGCGCCTTCGTTCGGCGGGCATTCCGCGGTATCGCCATAGCCGTAGAACTGGCCAAGGCCGATCTCGGTACGGACATCGACCAGCGCACGGTGTGCTTCGATGAAGCGCTGCCGGACGGCGACCATCTCGAACGACGCCTGCGATACCATCTGCAACGCGGCGGCGCCGGTGCCGAGCGGCAGGTTCGCAGCGACGCGTTGCTGCATCAGTGTCGCCATGCACGAGGCGGTGAGCATCGCGGCCTTGTCGACCGCGGCCTCTGCCTCGAGAAAGTCATTGGCTACCCTGTCGGCAGCGCGGCGGCGTTCTCTCAACATCGAAATTCCTCCCCTGGGCACCGACGTTGCGGTGCCGTGCACAGGAGCGTTCTGCTCTCGGTTCGATCGTAACAGCGTCGTCAACGTCATCGCCATATTGACCACCGCCATCGACGTGACGGCGATCAGTCCCATGAGTGCGAGCAGTCGAAATATCCTGTCGCCGATCGAAAACCGATTGCGCGCGCCCCCCGTCGATCCGCTGCCACGGGACAACCCAAGGAAGCGGCGAACAAACCCCCACGGCTCGATCTGATCGCTGCTTGCAGACTTGGAGGGGGTGGAGGGAACGTCGAGTGGTTCGGATGGTAGCCGTTCGTATGCGGCGGCCGGTTCGGAAGGTGATGCTGGCTCGGCACGGGCGTCGGGGTAGGATGGAAGGCGGTCGCGAACGAGCAGGGCGTCGTTGGCCCCACCGCGCTCGTGGTCCTGCAACCGGCGCGCCGCCTCGAACCGCGTGCCGACGCCGAGGATCTGGATCGCACGCTCGATCCGCTTGTCGATCGCAGACGGCGACACGCCGACGATCAGCGCGATCTCCTTCGAGTTGTGATGGGTCAGTACGAGCCGGAGACAGGCGCGTTGGGCTTCGGTCAACTGATCGATGCGTCCTGCGGTCATGGCGCGATGGTAGCGCGAACCCATGACCGTTGCACCTTCCGCGTGAGAACAGAGGAAACTGAATTACAAACCTCTGAATTGGAAAGAATTTCTGGGGCCCAATCGACAAGCAGATCCTAGTATCGGCGCAAATAGAGAGGGTGCGATGATCGTTGCTGCGGCAAACGCCAGGCTGGGCCTGCGCGTGGAGGAAAAGCAACGCCTGAGGCGGGGCGGATTTCCACTGATCGCGGCGGCGATACTGTCCACGATGCTCGCCGGTTGCGTCAATCCGGTTGGCCGTTCGCTGTACCAGCCTGCCCCGCTCGCAACGACGCCGACATGGACCGGACGGACGCCGAGGCTGGTCGAAGCAATCGCGGCTGACGGAGTTCATTTGCAGGGCTGGTTCTGGCCGCCGGAAACACCTGGCGGCGCAGTGCTGATCTATGTCCCAGGACGTGCGGGCAATCGCGACATCGCAGCGAAGGTGGCGCAGGCCTTCGCGCGTGACGGCCGCGGCGTGCTCGTCGCGTCGTATCGAAGCTATGGCGATAATCCGGGTGTTCCGGATGAACGCGGACTTTACCAGGATGGCCGCGCGTTCGTGAACTTGGCGAAGCGGCTGGTGCCGGACGGCAAGCGGTTCGTCTTCGGCGACGGTCTCGGTGCAGCGGTTGCACTGCGCGTCGCGGCCGATGCGTCGACGGGGACGGACATCGACGGCGTCGTGACGCTGGGGGCGTTCGACTCGTTTGCGCGGTTCGTTCCCGGCGTGACGCGGACGTTTTACGCGGACGCGTTCGACAACGTCGCAGCGATCCGACGGGTCACGGTGCCGGTGCTGCTGATGCACGGCCGCAAGGACGAGGTCGTGCCGTTCGCCGCGGCGGAGCGGTTGCGCGCCGCGGCTGGTGGCAAGGCGTTGATCGTGCCGATCGACGGTGAGGCGTATCACAGCTTCGACTTGAGCCACATCGCGCCGGTGGTGTGGCGTGCGCTGGACCAGATTGCCGCGGACGGGGTGGCAGCGAAGTAGCTGGCGTTAGTCGCGCCCGAAGATCTCGGTGTGGGGAATCGTCAGGTTTAGTAACGGCAGGGCGACGTCGTGTGGCTGTGCGAACATGTCGTCGCGCCATGTCGTTGGCCCGAGGCGCTGGACGACGCGGGTCAGTTCGTTCTCGGGGTCGGCGAAGACGATCGTGTCGACCGATGCGAGTTCGCGGTATTCGGCGAGCTTTGCGCCTTGATCTATTTTCGCGGTCGAGCCGGAGAGGACTTCGAAGATTATCCTGGGGTCGTTGAATACGCGCTGTTCTTCGCGTTCGCGAGTTGCCGGATTGCCGCAAAAGACGCTGACGTCGGGGTAGCGCAGATCGGTGTCATTGACCCGCACACCCATGTCGGAGTTGTACGCTCGGCATCCCGTACCGCGGAGCTCCCCGGCTAGGAATACAAGGATGTTGGTGGCAACCCGAGAATGTGCGGGAGTGCCGCCGGTCATCATGCGGATGACGCCGTCGACCAGCTCGAACTTGCGGTCGGTGCCGAAGTCGATTGCGAGGAACTCGTCGACCGTGATCTTCTTGTAGAGGGGATCGTGCCGCATGGGTGTGTTTTACCACCTGTCGGCGGACAAACAAAGGGCCGGGGATTGCTCCCCGGCCCTTTGTCGTGGTCGGTGTTCGGCTTGGAACCGAGCAGCGGCGAAGCCGCTGCTTTCGTCGGACGGGATCGGTGGCTTGCGCCGCCGACCCGCCGGCCGTCCTTGGGCGAGTCCGTAGCCAGGGTGGCTAAGGCCGCCCTTCGGATCAGAAGTCCATGCCGCCCATGCCGCCCATGCCGCCGCCGCCCATGGGCATGGCGGGCTTGTCTTCGGCCATTTCGCTCACGGCCGCTTCGGTCGTGATCAGGAGGCCTGCGACCGATGCTGCGTTCTGCAGCGCGGTGCGGACGACCTTGGTCGGATCGATCACGCCGGCTTCCACCAGGTTCTCGTACGTGTCGGTCGCGGCGTTGAAGCCGATCGACGTGTCGTTGCCGTCGAGCAGCTTGCCCGAAACCACCGCACCGTCATGACCCGCGTTCTGCGCGATCTGGCGAACCAGAGCCGTCAGCGACTTGCGGACGATGTCGATACCGCGGGTCTGGTCGTCGTTCGCACCCTCGAGGCCATCAAGCGCCTTGGTTGCGTACAGCAGAGCCGTACCGCCGCCGGGGACGATGCCTTCTTCGACGGCTGCGCGGGTTGCGTGCAGCGCGTCGTCGACGCGGTCCTTGCGCTCCTTGACTTCAACTTCCGACGAACCGCCGACCTTGATCACGGCAACGCCACCGGCAAGCTTGGCGAGACGCTCCTGGAGCTTCTCCTTGTCGTAGTCGCTGGTCGTGTTCTCGATCTGCTGGCGGATCGCTTCGGTGCGGCCCTTGATCGTGTCGTGATCGCCGGCACCGTCGACGATGACGGTGTTGTCCTTGTCGATCGTGACGCGCTTGGCGGTGCCGAGCATGCCGAGCGTGACGGTCTCGAGCTTGATGCCGAGGTCTTCCGAGATCATCTCGCCCTTGGTCAGGATCGCGATGTCCTCGAGCATCGCCTTGCGACGATCGCCGAAGCCCGGTGCCTTGACCGCTGCGACCTTCAGGCCGCCGCGCAGCTTGTTGACGACGAGCGTGGCCAGAGCCTCACCCTCGATGTCCTCG
>Ga0247809_1000130_pt1 | contig 41303 bp, 38 predicted proteins | sample UWRJL104311B1_FD_180951 | JGI IMG/M metagenome (GOLD analysis project Ga0247809, IMG submission 180951) | Plant litter microbial communities from Arlington Agricultural Research Station in Wisconsin, United States - UWRJ-L104-311B-1 | ecosystem: Environmental > Terrestrial > Plant litter >...
AAGAAGGACGGCGGCGTGCCGACTCCGCAGGAGATCTGCGACGTCCTCGACGATTACGTAATCGGGCAGAAGCGCGCCAAGCGCGTGCTGTCGGTGGCGGTGCACAATCACTACAAGCGGCTCAACCACGGCGCCAAGGGTGCCGATGTCGAGCTGTCCAAGTCGAACATCCTGCTCGTCGGGCCGACCGGTTGCGGCAAGACCTTGCTCGCGCAGACGCTCGCCCGCATCCTCGACGTGCCGTTCACGATGGCCGATGCGACGACGCTGACCGAGGCGGGTTACGTCGGCGAAGACGTCGAGAACATCATCCTCAAGCTGCTCCAGGCGTCCGACTACAATGTCGAGCGGGCGCAGCGCGGGATCGTCTATATCGACGAGATCGACAAGATCTCGCGCAAGGCCGAGAACCCCTCGATCACGCGCGACGTGTCGGGCGAAGGCGTGCAGCAAGCGTTGCTCAAGCTGATGGAAGGCACGACCGCGTCGGTGCCACCACAGGGTGGCCGTAAGCATCCGCAGCAGGAATTCCTGCAGGTGGATACGACCAACATCCTGTTCATCTGCGGCGGTGCGTTCTCGGGTCTCGAGAAGATCATCGGCGATCGCCTCCAGGGCAAGTCGATCGGTTTTGGCGCGTATGTCGCTGGGCCGGACGAGCGGAAGACGGGCGAGACGCTCAAGTCGGTCGAGCCCGAGGATCTGCTGAAGTTCGGGCTTATCCCCGAGTTCGTTGGCCGCTTGCCGGTGATCGCGACTCTCGAGGATCTCGACGTCGACGCGCTGGTGAAGATCCTCAAGGAGCCGAAGAACGCGCTGGTGAAGCAGTACCAGAAGCTGTTCGAAATGGAGGACGTCGCGCTCGGCTTTACCGACGACGCGCTGGTCTCGGTCGCCAAGAAGGGCATCGAACGCAAGACTGGCGCGCGCGGTCTTCGTTCGATTCTGGAGAGCATCCTGCTCGACACGATGTTCGACCTGCCCGGCATGGACGGCGTCGACGAGGTGATGATCGACAAGGACGTGATCGAAGGCCGCAAGGAACCGATCCGCGTCTATGCCGAGAAGAAGAAGACCGGCGACGCTGCTTAAGGCGGGGTTGGTTTGAGATACGGGAGAGGGCGTCGAGCGATCGGCGCCCTTTGTCGTTTGGGGCATACGCGCCCTAGAGACCCTGGTCCGTCATCCTGACGAAAGTCAGGACCCAGAGCCACGAAGACCAGCCCGCTGTAACCCTGGGTCCTGACTTTCGTCAGGATGACGGAAAGGGTAGGGCAGCGCGTGTCGGCTCGATCTACAAAGTCAGCAGCCGAACCCGCTCCAGATCCTTGGGACGTCCGAACAGCCTGAGCATCTCGGCGAGTTCAGCACGGTCAGGCACATAAACTACGGACCCTTCGACGAGGACAGACACGCGCGTCCGGGGCAGCGCTTCCGTCCACCCTGCGCCCGCCGCAACATAAAACCCCGCCATGATCTCGACGACCAAGGGCGGCGTCTCCCACCTTGTGAACAGCGTCGACCGAAACAGCGAACTCGCGCCACCCACGATCGGAACGACGCCGAGCCGGTCCATCAGTCGCCGGGCATCTCCCACGCTCATCAGCACGTCGACATCGCCAACCGCGATCGGCGCTCCCCCGTGAAGAGCCACCGCCGCGCTGGAAATGACCCACCACGGGTCCTGCGTATCCCGCATCGCATTGGCGGTCATGGCGAGCGTTTCGCGGAGATCGGCGGGCAACATTCGATCACCCTACGCGATCGTCACCGCGCCGCAATTGCCCCGACTCGGACCCTTATCGCCCTTCGCGCATTCGTTATCCAAGCGGAACAAGGGAGACTGCATGACCACCGAAGTGGCCGACCGACCGAATGAAGCAACAGTTGAGACGATGCCGGACCGCCTGGCGCTGCCGATCTGGACGCTGATCGCGCCGGGCCTAGGCCTTGTCGCCGTCCTCGTCGGCCTCGCCAAGATGGGTACGCTCGGCACCGCCGCCGCCGTGATCGTGCTGATCGGCAGCGTGCTCGCCGCCGTCCACCACGCCGAAGTGATCGCGCACAAGGTCGGCGAGCCGTTCGGGACGCTCGTCCTCGCGATCGCGGTCACCGTGATCGAGGTGTCGCTGATCGTCTCGCTGATGCTTTCCAACGCCGGCGACGCAACCACGCTTGCGCGCGACACGGTGTTCGCGGCGATCATGATCATCCTCAACTTCATCATCGGCATCTGCCTGCTCGCAGGCGCGGTGCGGCATCATGAGCAGCGGTTCACGCTGAAGGGCATGACCGCGGCCCTCGGCGTGCTCGCGGCGATGGCGGTGCTGTCGCTGATCCTGCCCAACTATACGTCGTCGACACAGGGCCCGACCTACGCGGCATCGCAATTGATGTTCGTCGCGGTCGTATCGCTGATCCTCTACGGCACGTTCGTCCTGGTCCAGACGGTCCGCCACCGCGATTATTTCCTGCCCTCGACTGACGACAAGGACGATCACGCCGCGCCGCCATCGGGTCGGGCGACGGGCATCGCCTTCGCCGTGCTGCTGGTCGCGCTGGTGTCGGTGGTGCTGCTAGCGAAGACGCTGTCGCCGACGATCGAGGCTGCGGTGCTTGGTGCTGGCCTGCCGCTGACGGTGGTTGGTGTCGTAATCGCGGCGCTGGTGCTCGCGCCCGAGAGCCTGGCCGCGTACAAGTCGGCGCGGCGCAACCGGTTGCAGACCAGCCTCAACCTCGCGCTCGGCTCCGCGCTAGCGACGATCGGGCTGACGATTCCGAGCGTGGCGATCGTGTCGCTGGTGCTCGACCTGCCAATCGCGCTCGGCATCGATGCGAAGAGCATGACGCTGCTCGCGCTGTCGTTGTTTGTTGCGACGCTGTCGCTAGGCACAGGGCGGACGACGGTGTTGCAGGGCGTCGTCCACCTCGTGATCTTTGCGGCCTATCTGTTCACGACGGTGGTGCCGTAAGCTCAGGGGCCCTGCGTCGACAGATAGGCGATGACGTCGGCGCGGTCCTTGGGGTCGGGAAGGCCGGCGAACGCCATCGTCGTACCGGGCACCATCTTGCGCGGGTTGGTGAGCCAGGCGTCCATGCGCTTGGCATCCCAGTTGCCGCCAAGCGACTTCAACCCGGCAGTGTATGAGAAACGCGGGCGCCGCTCGCCGATCGGGCCGCCCATAACGCCGTAGAGGTTCGGCCCATCGGTATCGCCCGCATATTGCCCAATCGTGTGGCAGGCGGTGCAGCGACGGAAGACGTGTTCGCCGCTGGCGATCTGACTGGTCGTGCCGGAGTCGGGGCTCGAACCGCAGCCGGCGAGCGCCAGCGCCAGCAGGGGCCACCGAGGCAGGGTCATCGCTTTTGGCGCGCAGCCAAGGCGAGACCGGCGGCGATCTGCACGACGGCGTAGAGGCGACGGCGGCCGGGGCGGTCGACGAACGGTGCGACGAGTTTCTCGGTGCCAAGCGCATCGTCCTTCCAGAGATCGACGTGGCGGCGGGGCTGGAGCAGGCCGATCAGGCCATCGCCAACCATGAAGATCGCCGCCATCTCCGCCGCGCGCGATTCCCAAATGTTCTCCTGCGCACGCAGGAGTCCAGGAGTTACGGGCGTCGTTTCCGGGGACCCTGGGCCCCCGCCTTCGCGGGGGAACGGTGGAGAGGTCATTGGGGCTTGGCCTTCGCAGCTTGCGCGGCTTTCCAGGCAGCCACGTCCTCCAATGCAACACTACGCCGCAAGACCAGCGCATCCGGATCGATCACGACATGCGCGCCCGCCGGGACCGACAAGCTCGCCTTTCCCCCAGTCATCGGCAAAGTCCGCGTCTTCCCATCAATCTGCACCTGCACCGGAAGTGGGAAAGGGCCGTTCCCCGGCACTTTCCAAGCCAGACCCAGCGTATTCTCAGTCCGCGTTTCGACGAGTTCAGGCAGAGCCGCCTGCCTAAGATACACGTCGAAGAACCACGCATAGTCCTTCCCCGTCACCTTCCTGACGAGCCCCTCATATTCCTTCGTCGACCCGAACCGCGGCGCGAAATTGCCCGGCTTCGGATCCGCGCGTCCGTACACCGCCAGCCGCGTGACATCGAAGAACGCCTTGTCGCCGATCAGGCTCCGCAGCGTGTGGAGCATCCACGACCCCTTGTAGTAGATGTCCTGCCCCGCACCGCCCTTCTCGAGCTCGTACACCTCCTCTTCGGTGGTGACGCGCTGCTGCGTGATCGGCTTGAGGTTCATGATCGACGCGCGCTCGGTCTGCATGATCGTCGCGTACCGCGCACGCCCCTCGCGCCACTGGCCATAGAGCGCCTGCATGTACGTGCCATACCCCTCGTGCAGCCAGTAATCGTCCCAGTTGGCTGCGGTCAGCTGGTTGCCGAACCACTCATGCGCGAACTCGTGCTGGAACAGCCAGTCGAACCCCTCCGGCGCCTTGGCGTACTCGTTGCCGTACGCGTTGATCGTCTGGTGCTCCATGCCCTTGTGCGGCGTCTCGACCACGCCGACCTTTTCGTCGCCGAACGGGTAGGGGCCGATCATGCTTTCGAAGAAATCGAGGGTCGGCGCGAACTCGGCGAACAGCTTCTCCGCCTGCACCTTCTCGCCCGGCAAATACCAGTAATACATCGGGATGCTGTTGCCGAAGCGGCTCTTGTACGTGCCGCTGATCTCCTCATACGGCCCGACGTTCAGCGCGATACCGTAGGTGTTGGGATGCTTTGCGCGCCAGTTCCAGGTCGTCCGCCCGTCCGCCAGCGTATCGACGCCGAGCAGCACGCCATTCGATGGCGCCTTCAGCCCCTTGGGCACGGTGATGTGCAGCGTCACCAGCGCGGGCTCGCCGGTCGGGAAATCGAGGCACGGCCAGAACAGGTCGCAGCCATAGCCCTCCGCGGTCGTCGCGAACCAGGTGCGGCCATCGGGCGTCTTCGACCAGACCATCCCGTCGTCCCACGGCGCCTTCACCGCAACGTGCGGCGTGCCGCCATAGGTGATCTTCGCGGTGACTTTCCCGCCGGCGGGGACGGATTTGGGGAGCGTGATCGTCAGCCGTCCCTCAGGATTGCTCCACGCCGACGGGGCGAGCTGCACGCCGTCGATCGCGATCGCGCTGACCGGCAGGTTGCGGTCGAGGTCGATCGGCAGGCGGGTGAGGGGGGCTTTCGCGGTGAAGACCAACGTTGCCACGCCATTCAAGCTTTCCGTCTCCGGCAGCACCTCGAACGCCAGGTCCGCGCTGTCGAACCGGAGTGCGGTCTGCTCCGGCGTCAGCACACCACCCGACCGCTGCGTCTGCGCGGTGATCGCCGGTTCGCCCTTCTTGGGGAGCGGGGCGGCGGCGAGAAGCGCGGTGGCGCTGGCGGCGAGTAATAAGCGCGAAATCATGCCGCGTTCTCGCGCCTGGGCGGCTCGCGCACAAGTGCGATCCGACACCGCCCGTTCTCCTGCGAAAGCAGGAGCCCAGGATGGCGAATACCGCCGCCCGTTACCCTGGACTCCTGCACTCGCAGGAGAACTGCTGGGCTTCGGGCAACGCGCCAAAACCCCTAACCACCGCCAACCAATTGATGGACGGTTCATCCTCACCATATAAGCTGTAGATTATGCCCCCATGCAGGCACCCACCGGAGCGTTCATGACCCAGTACCCCGTCCTTCCCCTTCGCGACATCGTCGTGTTCCCGCACATGATCGTGCCGCTGTTCGTCGGCCGCGATAAGTCCGTTGCCGCGCTCGAAGCGGCAATGGCGGCGGACAAGGAGATCTATCTCGTCGCGCAGGTCGATCCGGCCGAGGACGATCCCTCGCGCGACGACCTGTATTCCATGGGCGTCACCGCGACCGTGCTCCAGCTTCTGAAGCTGCCCGACGGCACCGTCCGCGTGCTGGTCGAGGGCAAGGGCCGCGCGACTCTCGAAACGCTCGACGAAAGCGGCGACTTCCTGACCGCCACGGTCGAGCCAGTCGCCGACGCCGAGGTCGAGGGGCCGGAACTCATCGCGCTGATGCGTTCGGTGGTCGACCAGTTCGAGAATTACGCCAAGCTCAACCGCAAGCTCTCGTCCGAGACGTCGGTACAGCTGTCCGAGATCGAGGACGCGTCGAAGCTGTCCGACGCGGTGATCGCCAACGTCCAAATAAAGGTCGCCGAGAAGCAGGCGATCCTGCTCGAAACCAACCCGTCGAAGCGCCTTGAGATGGCGTTCGCGGCGATGGAGGGCGAGCTGGGCGTCCTTCAGGTCGAGAAGAAGATCAAGAGCCGCGTCAAGCGCCAGATGGAGAAGACACAGCGCGAATATTACCTCAACGAGCAGTTGAAGGCGATCCAGCGCGAACTCGGCAACGAGGACGGCGAGGGCGAAGGCGACGAGATCGCCGAGCTGACGCAGAAGATCGCGACGCTCAAGATGAGCAAGGAAGCGCGCGGCAAGGCGACGTCGGAGCTGAAGAAGCTAAAGACGATGGCGCCGATGAGCGCCGAGGCGACCGTCGTGCGCAATTATCTCGACGTGCTGCTCGGGCTCCCCTGGGGCAAGAAGTCGAAGATCAAGAAGGACATCGCCGCCGCGCAGGTGACGCTGGACGAGGATCATTACGCGCTCGAGAAGGTCAAGGACCGGATCGTCGAGTATCTGGCCGTGCAGGCGCGCACCAACAAGCTGAAGGGCCCGATCCTGTGCCTCGTCGGCCCTCCGGGCGTCGGCAAGACCTCGCTCGGCAAGTCGATCGCCAAGGCGACGGGGCGCGAGTTCATCCGCCAGTCGCTCGGTGGCGTGCGTGACGAGGCCGAGATCCGCGGGCATCGCCGCACCTATATCGGCTCGCTGCCGGGCAAGATCGTGACGAACCTCAAAAAGGCCGGCACGTCGAACCCGCTGTTCCTGCTCGACGAGATCGACAAGCTCGGCCAGGACTTCCGCGGCGATCCGGCGTCGGCACTGCTGGAGGTCCTCGACCCGGAACAGAACGGCAAGTTCCAGGATCACTATCTGGAGGTCGATATCGACCTGTCGGACGTGATGTTCGTTTGCACCGCCAATTCGCTGAACCTGCCGCAGGCGCTGCTCGATCGCATGGAGATCATCCGTCTGGAGGGCTATACCGAGGACGAGAAGGTTGAGATCGCCGAGCGCCATCTGGTCGAGAAGCAGATCGAGGCACACGGCCTGAAGCCGGGCGAGTTCACGCTGACGCAGGAGGGGCTTCGTACGCTCATCCAGCAGTACACGCGTGAAGCCGGCGTGCGGACGCTGGAGCGCGAGATCGCCAAGCTGTGCCGCAAGGCGCTGCGGCAGATCCTTGAGAACAAGACCACCAGCGTGACGATCACGCCCGAGAACATCGGCGAATATGCCGGCGTGCAGAAGTACCGCCACGGGCTCGGCGAGACCGAGAACCAGATTGGTGCGGTCACCGGCCTCGCCTGGACCGAAGTCGGCGGCGAGTTGCTGACGATCGAGAGCGTGACGGTCGCGGGCAAGGGGCAGGCCAAGCTCACCGGTACGCTCGGCGATGTGATGAAGGAGTCGATCGAGACCGCGTTCAGCTATGTGAAGGCGCGTGCGCCGAGCTACGGGATCAAGCCGAGCCTGTTCGCGCGGAAGGATATCCATATCCATCTGCCCGAGGGTGCTGTGCCGAAGGACGGTCCGTCGGCAGGCATCGGCATGGTCACGTCGATCGTCTCGACGCTGACCGGCGTGCCGATCCGGCGCGAGGTGGCGATGACCGGCGAGGTTACGTTGCGCGGTCGCGTGCTGCCGATCGGTGGCCTCAAGGAGAAGCTGCTCGCCGCGCTCCGTGGCGGGATCGAGACGGTGCTGATCCCGGCCGAGAACGAGAAGGACCTCGCGGAGATCCCGGCGAACATCAAGGCGGGGCTGAAGATCATCCCCGTTTCGCACGTCGACGAGGTGCTTCGTCTGGCGCTGACCGAGCCGCTCGAAGCGATCGAGTGGACCGATGCGGATGAGCTGGCGGCACTGCCGCCGGCACCGATCGCACCGGTTGGGGGTGGTCTTCACCACTGATCCATGTTTGGATCGTAAGCGACAATACGGCGGTTTCGTTTGACAGCAGACGGGGCCGCCGCATTATTGCGCGCTGATTGCGGTCGCGAGTCCATCGTGGCCGATTCGAGTTTTTCCGGGGGATTATATGAACAAGCAGGAGCTGATCGCGACGGTCGCCGATACGTCCGGTCTGGTAAAGGCCGACGCGGTCAAGGCGGTCGAGGCGGTTTTCGACGCGATCGAGGCATCGCTCAAGAAGGGCGACGAGGTTCGCCTGGTCGGTTTCGGCACGTTCTCGATCTCGAAGCGCAAGGCGTCGACCGGCCGCAACCCCCGCACTGGCGAGCCAATGACGATCAAGGCCTCGACGCAGCCCAAGTTCAAGGCCGGCAAGGGCCTGAAGGACGCGGTCAACTAGGACCGGTGTCGATAGGGCTGGACAGGTGGACGGGGTCTGCCTAAAGGCCCGCTTCCGAACGAGTTTCGGGCGCGTAGCTCAGTGGTAGAGCACACCCTTCACACGGGTGGGGTCGCTGGTTCAATCCCAGCCGCGCCCACCAGATTTACGCCGGTTCCTTCATACGAAGGGGCCGGCGTTGCTGTTTCTGGCGCTGTAGGCAACATTATCTTGCGGCATGCTTCGCCCCCAAAGATCCGTCATCCTGACGAAAGTCAGGATCCAGGGTAACGAGCGTCGCACCCCATGGCTCTGGATCCTGACTTTCGTCAGGATGACGGGCGCGCGGGGAAAGGCCGCGTGACCTGCTGATCACTCCTCCACACAACATGACAGCTTCTTCATTAGGCTGGTTCGTTCGATCGAACTAAACGCCCCTCGTGCTCCAGTCCCGACTCCTCGACATCGCGATCAGCGAATTCGGCACCAAGGGGCTGGAGGGGGCGAGCACGCGCGGCATTGCCGCGGCGGCCGGCACCGCGATGTCCTCGATCACCTATCATTACGGCGGCAAGGAGGGTTTGTACCTCGCCGCCGCCGACCGGATCGCCGAGCGCATGTCGGCCGTGATGGGCGACCCGTCCGAACTGTCGCACGACGTCGCGGCGGACGATGCCAGCGAAGCCCGCGCCCAGATCCACCGCATCTTCGGCCGGCTCGCGGACAAGATGGCGAGCAACGAAAGCGCCGACTGGACGCTGTTCGTGCTGCGCGAACAGATGAAGCCGGGCGAGGCGTTCGAGCGCATCTATGGCGGCGTGATGGGCCAGATGGTGCGCAGGCTCAGCGACCTCGTCTGCATCGCCACCGGTTGTGCCGAGATACGCACCGGCAGGATCGCGACGATCACCCTGATGGGGCAGGTCATCACGCTGCGGGCGAACCGCGCGACCTGCCTCAAACTGCTCGAGCGCGACACGCTCGAACCCAACGACATCCTCGATATCAAGGCGCGTATCGACGCCAATATCGACGCCATTCTCGATTCGATGCGTGCTGAAGAACAGGGCCAGGCATGACCGACCAGACGAACCACTCCGACGCCAACCACGACGATGAGGATCGCAAGTCCGATCCGAACGGCGAGGACCAGCAGTCCGATACCGAACAGCAGGACGAGTCCGACGACGACAAGGCCGAGGGCGACGACAAGAAGCCGTCGGTGTTCAAGAAGCCGCTGTTCTGGATCATCCTCGTCATCGTCGTCGGCGGGCTGATCATCGGCGGCGTGCTCTACTGGCTCCATGCGCGGCAGTTCGAGTCGACCGACGATGCGTTCGTCGACACGCACATCGTCCGCCTCGCGCCACAGGTCGCGGGCACGCTGGTCCAGGTCGCCGACATCGACAATCGCCACGTCGAGGCGGGCCGCCTGCTCGCGGTCATCAAGGCATCCGGCCGCGACGCGCAGGTCGCCGAGGCGCAGGCAAACGAATCGCAGGCCCGCGCACAGTTCGCGCAGGCGCAGGCGCAGGTTACCGCCGCCGAGGCGCAACGCCAGCAGGCCGCCGCACAAGCGCGCGTCCCAATGGCCGCCGCGGTCAAGGCTCAGCAGGATCTCGCGCGCTACGAGGCGTTGCTGCGGCTCGATCCGAGCGCGGTCGCCGGTCAGCAGCTCGATCAGGCGCGCGCCACCGCTCGCCAGACCGCCGCCGATGCCGCCGCCGCCCGCGAGCAGATCGACACCGCCACCGCGCAGATCAGCGTCGCCAGGAAGCAGGTCGGCGCGGCTAAGTCGGTAATCGACGCCCGTCGCGCGCAGGTCGATCAGGCCAACGTCACGATCGGCGATCTCCGCCTGACCGCGCCGGTCGCGGGGCAGGTCGTCAACCGCTCGGTCAATGTCGGCTCCTATGTCGCGCCCGGCACGCAGCTGATGGCGATCGTTCCCGACACAATGTGGGTCACGGCGAACTTCAAGGAAACGCAGCTCACGCTGATGAAGATCGGCCAGCCCGTCGACATCCATGTCGACGCGTATCCCGGCGTCGATTTCAAGGGTCATGTCGACTCGATCCAGCGCGGCGCTGGCCAGGCGTTCGCCCTGCTGCCCCCGCAGAACGCGACCGGCAATTACGTGAAGGTGGTCCAGCGCGTCCCCGTCCGTATCGTGTTCGACGCGAAGAACGGCCCCGATCCGAAGCGCTATCCGATCGGCCCCGGCATGTCGGTGGTGCCGACCGTCAAGGTTCGCTGAAGTGGCAAAGGCGCCAGCGAAGACGGACGCGGGCGGCGGCCACACGTGGTCGCCGAGCCGGTCGGCGGCGGGCAAGTACAGCCCGTGGTTGATCGTCGCGATCATCTCGATCCCGACCTTCATGGAGGTGCTCGACACCTCGATCGCCAACGTCGCGCTCGATCACATTTCGGGTGGGCTGTCGATCACCACCGATCAGGCGACGTGGGTACTGACCAGCTATCTCGTCGCCAACGCGATCGTCATCCCGATCTCGGGCTGGCTGTCGGACGCAATCGGCCGAAAGCGGTATTTCCTGCTGTCGATCGCCCTGTTCACGCTTGCCTCGCTGATGTGCGGCCTTGCGCCCAATATCGCTACGCTCGTCGTCGCCCGCGTGCTGCAAGGCATCGGCGGCGGTGGCCTGGCGCCGGTTGAGCAGTCGATCCTCGCCGACACCTTCCCGCCGAAACAACGCGGGATGGCGTTCGCCGCCTTCGCGATCGTCGTCGTCGTCGGCCCCGTGCTCGGGCCGACGCTCGGCGGCTACATCGTCGAATATTCGAGCTGGCACTGGGTCTTCCTGATCAACGTCCCCGTGGGCATCGCCGCGTGGTTCCTGGTCGAGACGTTTGTGGACGAGCCGGATCAGGTGAAGAAGGATCGTGACGAGCGCTTCAAGAACGGCCTGACGATCGACTATGTCGGCGTCGCGCTGGTCGCACTCGGGCTCGGCTTCCTCGAACTCACCTTCGATCGCGGCGAGCGCGAGGACTGGTTTTCGAGCGGCTTCATCGTCATGTCGGCGATCATCGCCGCGGTATCGCTGGTCACGCTCGTGATCTGGGAGCTGAACCACAAGGACCCGGTGATCGACCTCAAGCTGATGAAGAACCGCAACTTTGCGCTGACGATCGGCGTGATGGGCGTCACCGGCATGATCCTGTTCGGCACCACGCAGCTCATTCCGCAAATGCTGCAACAGGTGCTCGGCTACAGCTCGCTCGATGCAGGGCTCGCGCTGACCGCCGGCGGTCTCGCGACGCTCGTCATGGTGCCGTTCGCGGGGCGACTAAGCGGGCTGGTCGACGTTCGCTTCCTCCTCTTCCCCGCGCTGTTGGTGCAGGCGTTCGCGCTGTGGAACATGAGCCACCTTACCGCCGACATCGCGTTCTCCGATGCGGCGTTCGCGCGGCTGTTCCAGGCGATGGCGCTGCCATTCCTGTTCGTGCCGATCAACGCGATCGCCTATGTCGGGCTCAAGCAGACGCAGACCGCGCAGGCGTCGAGCCTGCTCAACGTCTCGCGCAATCTCGGCGGGACGATCGGCATCTGTTTCGCGCAGACGCAGCTTGCGGGCGGATTGCAGCGGCACCAGTCGGAACTGACGCAGACGCTCAACCCGCTCGATCCGAATTACAACGACTGGATGCAGAAGGCGACGAGCGTGTTCGGCGGGCAGGGCGATGCGACGACGCCTCTGGCCGTTCTCTACAGCCAGATGCAGCGGCAGGCGACGATGCTCGCGTTCCTCGACGTGTTCCGCGCGATGATGGTGGTCGTGCTGGTCGTCGCGCCACTGGTTCTATTCATGCGCTCCGGCAAGACCGGCGGCGCCCCCTCGGGAGGGATGCATTGATGCGTGCGCGGTTCATGGTGGTTGCGGTTGCGGCCCTGCTCGCGGGGTGCACCGTCGGCCCGAATTACGTCGCCCCCGAGATGGCGGTGCCGCCGGCGTTCGTCGGTCCGCAGGCCACCGTCGGTGCGACCGTCGATCCGGCGCGCTGGTGGTCGGCATTCGGCGATCCGCAGCTGGACGGCCTCGTCGAGCGCGCGTTGAAGGGCAATCCCGACATCGCGATCGCCGCCTCGCGCGTGCGCCAGGCGCGGTTGCAGGAGATCGTCGCGCGCTCGCAAGGCCTGCCGAGCGTCAACGCCAGCGCAAGCCCGAGCCATATCGAGTTCAGCAAGAATGCCGGCCTCTCGTCGATCGCACGCGCGTTCAGCGGCGGCACGGGGGCAGGGGGCACCGGCTCGAGCGGTGGCATCGCTCTCCCCGGCAGCGGTATCACGACCTACTCGGTCGGCTTCGATGCAAGCTGGGAGCTCGACCTGTTCGGTGGAGTCCGGCGCAGCACCGAAGGCGCGCGGGCTCGGACCGAAGCAGCGGTCTGGTCGAAGCGCGACGCTGCGGTGACTTTGGCCGCGGAAGTCGCGCAGGCCTATTTCGCGTTGCGGCTCGACCAGGCGCAGATCGCGACGATCGAGGGCGAGATCGTCCGCCAGCGTCGGGCGCTCGAGATCGCGGGCAACACGGCCAAGGTCGGCCTCGTCCCGCCGATCGACGTCACGCGTCAGCGCGCGTCGATCACCTCGACCGAAGCGCGCGCCGAGCCGGTCCGCGCCGATGTCGACGTCCGCATGCACGCGCTGGCAATCCTGCTCGGCGAGCCGCCCGCGACGCTGATGGCCGAACTCGCGGCGCCTTCGGTCGCACCGCTCGGCGTGCCGACCATCCCGGCCGGGTTGCCGTCGGAACTGCTGCGTCGTCGCCCCGACATCCGCGCGGCCGAACGCGATCTCGCGGCGTCGACGGCGGATATCGGCGTGGCGGTGGCGGACATGTACCCGAAGTTCAGCCTCACCGGCATGAGCCAGCTGATCTCGACCGCGCTCGGCAATCTGTTCTCGGGTGACAGCCTCCAGCTGACCGCCTCCGGTGCGGCGCAGTTCCCGTTGCTCGACTGGGGCCGGCGTAAATCGACCGTGAAGTCGCGCGAGGAGGACCGCGAGCAGGCGTATCTGCGCTATCGCTCGACCGTGTTGCAGGCGTTGCGCGACGTCGAGGATCCGCTCGCACAGATCGCAGCCGAACGGCGTCGGAATGCAGCGCTGCAACGGGCGGTGGTCGATGCGCAAAGCAGCGCGAAGGCGGCGGAGTCGCAGTATCGGACCGGCTTCGTGGCGCAGACGACGCTGCTGAATGCGGAAACGGACGTGCTGACGGCGCGCGAACAGCTGGTGTCGAGCGATGCGCAGTTGCGGCAGCTGACCGTGGCGTTGTTCAAGGCGCTGGGGGGCGGTTGGGAGCAGGCGGAGTAAGGGCGCGGGCGCGCGCTAAGTTCGTCTGATTCCCGCACTACTTTGTTCTCCCGCGAAGGCGGGAGCCCAGACTGGGCTCCCGCCTTCGCGGGAGAACAAGCTAGTTGGTGGGGTACGTCCATTACTTCGTCGCCACCCCGGCGAAGGCCGGGGCCCAGTTGGGGGGGCGTTGCCAACTATGGACTGCGCTTCGTTACCTCGACCTTGCCAACTGGGCCCCGGCCTTCGCCGGGGTGGCGGTCTTTTTTGGAAACGGTTGCTCCAAGCGGGTAGTGGGTAGTTTTTTAAAAGGGGCAGCCAAACGACCGCCCCAAAAATCACTTCTTCTTGTTCTTCCGCGCCGCATACTTAGCGTCACGAATCGCCTTCTTCTCGGCGTCGGTCAATTCGACCTTAGCCTCGGCCTCGCGCTTCTTAGCAGCAGCAGCCTCGGCCTCAGCCTTCTTCGCAGCCTTGGCCTCATCCTCTGCAGCGCGCTTCGCAGCGCGCTTCTCGCGCTCGGCCAATTCCTTGGCCTCGCGCGCGGCAAGGCGCTCGGCGACGACGGCTTCGTCGATCGGCGGCTTGGCACGCAGCGCTTCGAGCGCCTTCTGCTTGGCGGCGGCTGCGCTGCTCGTACGGTCCTGGAAGCTGGGGTCCTTGAAAGAGGCCATTGTCGTGAGATAATCCTGTAATATCGGTCTGACCGTCCGGACGCAGGATTGCGCCAGAGGTCTTGGGAGCAGTGACTCTGGCAGCGCCTGTAAATCATCGCGCGCCGGATCGGAAGAGATGTGTTCGATAGCGCGGTTTTCAACCCCGCAGACCAGCGGCACCCCAATCGACAGTCATCGAACCGTCATATCATAGTCATGCAAGCGTCATCGAAATCGCATCGCGGCGTCATCTGGCCAGCCTAACCGCCATGTCACGGTCGGCAGGGGGGAGCCTGGGTCGATCCGAACAATCAACGGTACGACTCGGGAGTCCTTCGCATGACCAGCTTTACTCGCCTCGGCACGATCCTGCTGACCGGCACGGCCTGCCTCGCACTCACCGCTTGCGGCGGTGCCGACGACGTCGCTTCGCCGGGCGCAGGCACGGTGATCATCACCCCGCCAGCCACGCCGACCCCGACGCCGTCCACCCCGACGCCGACCCCATCGGCGATCACGGCAGCGCAGTTCGCCTCGACCTCGGGCGGCCGCTCGGACGGCACGATCACGATCAGCGCCGACGAGCAGCTTGCGATCGTCAACGCCGGCACCAACAACAACGTCAGCGGCACCAACGTCCTGACCGGCGTGTACCCGACCGCCGCGACGTCCGCCACGACCGCGACCGACCCGTCGTCGATCAACCCGTTCTTCGCCAGCACCAACTTCGTCGGCGCGCTCAATGGCCCGACCGACACCGCGTTCCAGGGCTGGACCTGCGCCTCCACGTCGGCCGAGTTCGGCGGCAGCACGACCGCGCGCTGCACCGCGGTTCCTGCCGTCGGCGCTGGCGGTTCGGCCGCAGCGTGCCCGACCGGCACGATCGACGACGGCCTGGTCCAGACGTTCCGCGCCTGCCGCCTGCCGACCAACATCACGTCCAGCCTGACGCTGCCGAAGATCGCCGGCGTGTTCTACCGCCTGCGCGGTCAGACCGAAGTCGGCGCCGATGTCGGCACGACCGGTGCCGATACCGGCGTGACGCTGACGATCGCACCGGGCGTCGTCGTCGCCGCGGACTCGACCGAAGTCACCGCCGACCTCCTGCTCGTCAACCGCGGGGCGAAGATCAGCGCCGTCGGTACGCGCGACGCACCGATCATCTTCACGTCGCAGCAGAACCTGACCGCCAACGGCGTCAGCGATGCGACGCAGGGCCAGTGGGGCGGGATCATCCTGCTCGGCCGCGCGCCCGTCGCGGTTTGCGCCACGGGTACCGGCCCGAACAACGCCGGCGGCACGAGCACGACCTGCCAGCAGGCAATCGAGGGTGTCACCGGGCGCTTCTACGGTGGCCCGACGGCGGCCGACAACAGCGGCACGATGCAGTATGTCCAGATCCGCTACAGCGGCATCGCAATCAGCGACGGCAACGAGCTCCAGGGCCTGACGCTCGGCGGCACCGGGTCGGGCACGACGATCGATCACGTCCAGAGCCACAACTCGGCCGATGACGGCATCGAGATCTTCGGCGGCACCACGAACATCAAGTATTTCGCGGTCACCGGCGCAGACGACGACGGCTACGATATCGACAACGGCTATCGCGGCTTCATGCAGTTCATCATCGCCGCACAGCGCCTGCTGGGTGCGACCGCCGACTCGTTCTCGACCGAGATCGACTCGAACGGTGCCGAGGACCTGCTGCCCCGTACCTTCGGTCAGTATTCGAACTTCACGTTCGTGCAGACCGCGCTTGCGCCGGCCGCTATCCGCCAGCGTGGTGGTTCGGACATGCGCTTCATCAACGGCATCGTGAAGTCGCCTGCGACCGTCGCCTGCCTCAACCTGATCGCGCAGGAAACCAGCCAGGCCGATCGCTCGACGATCCGCGCGGCCGATGCCTCGAAGCAGGACCAGGGCCCGCCGATCTTCACCTCGGTCTACTTCAGCTGCAACGGCCGGTAACGCTTCCGGTCGGCTCTCCGCAGTCGATGATGTGAGCAGCGATGCCGGGGTGGTTCCAAAGACCACCCCGGCATTCGCCCATAGACCCCCTGATCTGGATATTCGGCCATGCAAACGCGCTTCGGCTATGCCACCTTACTTCTCCTGACCTCGCAGCTGATCGCGCCCGCGGTGCTCGCCCAGACCGGCGGCGCTGCACCCGCTCCAGCCGCCTCGCCACCCGCCTCGACCACGCAGACCGGCCCGACCTCGACACCGGTCGACACCTCCGCGCCCCAAGCTGCCGGTGCAGAGTCCGCCGGAGCGCAGGCCGAAGTGTCGACGCCGGGCTATGATCCCAATGGCGGCGAGGACATCGTCGTCGTCGGCCGCAACATCCCGAATTTCGTCCGCGCGACCCCGCAGGTCGTCTCGATCCTGTCGACCGAGGACATTGCGCGCACCGGCGAAGGCGACATCGCCGGCGCGCTGTCGCGCGTCACCGGTCTCAGCATCGTCGGCAACGGCTTCGTCTACGTCCGCGGTCTCGGCGATCGCTACTCGTCGTCGCTGCTGAATGGCTCGCCATTGCCGAGCCCCGAGCCGCTGCGCCGGTCGGTCCCGCTCGACATCTTCCCGACCACGATCGTCGGTTCTGCGCTGGTCCAGAAGACCTATTCGGTGAACTATCCCGGTGAATTCGGCGGCGGCGTGATCAACCTCACGACCAAGGCGATCCCGGACAAGAACTTCCTGTCGTTCGGCGGCTCGGTCTCGGCCGACACCGCGACCACCAGCGAACTCGGCTACACTTATTATGGTGGCGATGCCGACTGGATCGGCTTCGACGACGGCACGCGCAAGGTGCCAAGCTTCATCAAGAACGCGCCGAGCGGCACCGGCAACATCTCGGCTGCGCAGGCCGCGACGCTCAGCAACGCCTCGACCTCGCTGCTCCAGCGCAACAATCAGCTCCCCGCCAATTTCTCGGGCGAGATCAGCGGCGGCTCGGTGTTCGACATCGGTTCGGGCCGGCTCGGTGTGATCGCATCGGTCAGCGCGAGCAACACCTTCCGCACCCGCAGCATCACGCAGCAGGATTCGGTCACCAACGAAGGGCTGCTCCGCAACGATTTCCAGACCCTGCTGACCGACAACCGGATCGTCGCCAACGCGCTGATCGGCGTCGGCTACGAGTTCGGCGAGAACAGCATCAAGCTGACCAACGTCTATATCCACGACACGCTGAAGCAGGCGCGTGGGTCGGCGGCGACCACTTACAACAACTCGAGCGGCCTGCGTTTCCAGCAGAACACCAACTGGTTCGAACGCCAGCTGTTCGAGAGCCAGCTGGTCGGTGCGTTCAAGCCCGTCGACGCGCTGACGCTCGACGTCCGCGGCGCCTATGCGAATTCGAAGCGCAATGCGCCGTACGAGCGGCAGTTCGACTATCTCTGCTCGAACACCACCACGACCGGCCAGCCGATCACGGTGCAGGATCCGAACGGGACCGGCGGCGCGCAGTGCAACGGCGCGTACCAGGTGACGCAGCGCTTCTCGCCGTTCGCGTCGATCATCTTCAGCGAACTGAAGGAAGACCTTTACAGCGGGCAGGCGGACGCGGCGTACAAGCTGTCGACCGATCGGCCGATGACGCTGTCGACCGGCTATTTCTACTCGGATACGAAGCGTACGTCGTCGCGTCTCCAGTTCAACTACCAGACGCCGCGCGGTGGCGGCACGGCGCCGGGCTATCCGTACAATCTGCTCCGTCCGGATTACCTGCTGGCGATCGATACCAATGATCCACTGAACTCGCTCGAACTGCAGTTCAACACCCCGCTCGGCGCGTATCAATATGATGCGTCGCTGCGGATCCACGCGGGCTATGTCCAGGCCGAGGCCGAGGCGACCGACGGCGTCCGCGCGACGATCGGCGTGCGCTACGAGACGGCGGACGAGCGGGTCACCCCGATCGGTGCGACCACGACGCGTCTGAAGAACGATTACTTCCTGCCGGCCTCGACGCTGACCTGGAACTTCGCGCCCGACATGCAGCTTCGCGCCAGCGCGTCGAAGACGATCTCGCGCCCGCAGTTCCGCGAGCTTGCACCACAGCAGTTCCGTGATCCCGAATCGGATCGCCTGTTCTTCGGTAACCCGCTGTTGCAGGATACCAAGCTCTACAATCTCGATGCGCGGTACGAGTGGTTCTTCGCGCGTGACCAGCGCTTTACGCTGGGGGCGTTCTACAAGCGGATCGACAAGCCGATCGAGCAGGTCGGTTTCTATACCGGGGCCGACGATCGTCTCCAGACGGGCTTCACCAACCTGCCCAAGGCCAAGCTGTACGGCGGCGAGGTCGAGTTCCAGAAATACGTGCCGCTCGACACGCTCGGCAGCGATTTCTTCGCGACGCGTCGCCTGCTGTTCATCGCCAACTACACCTATACGCAGTCGTCGATCACGGTGGACGGCAGCTGCGTTCCGAACGTGGTGGACCAGACGACCAAGGTGGCAGGCTGCCAGACCGGCTTCGCGCCCGCGACCGGTAACTTCCGCGACGGCGCGCCGCTCACCGGCCAGTCGGACCATCTGGTCAACGTCCAGCTCGGGCTGGAGGACACCAAGCGGCTGTCGCAGATCACGTTGTTGTTCAACTACGCCAGCGACCGCGTAACCAACCGCGGCCCGTCGAACCTCGGCGGCACGGGCTTCCTGCCCGACATCATCGAGAAGCCCGGCATCCGCCTCGACCTCGTCGCCCGTCAGGGTGTCGAACTGCGCGGCGCCAAGTTCGAAGTGAAGGCCGAGGCGCGCAACCTGACCAAGACGCGTTTCACCGAGGGCCAGACGTTCGAGAACGGCAACAAGGTGTACATCAACCGGTATAACCTGGGCCAGGTGTTCACGCTGGGGATCAGCACGACGTTCTGAGGAAGGGGGGCGGTCGTTCAGGTTGCGCTCCGGTGGCGAGCGCACTCGGAGCGACCGACCTCCCAAGAAGATGACCTCCCCGGCGAAGGCCGGGGCCCAGTTGAAAAGGTCGGTGTAGCGTAGCGCCGTCCTCCGTCAGCGACGTCGCCCAACTGGACCCCGGACTTCGCCGGGGAGGTGCTTTAAGGGCGCTAGGTGCTGAGCGCGGGCGCCGCCGCTGCGCCTATCTAACCGCACTCGTCCGACCGATCATGGCCTTAGACCAAGCCTAACCCCAAGGCTTCTCGCGAAACCATTTGGTAATGACATACTTGACCCCCACGCGCACCTTCATCCCGTGATGCAGCGTCGCCGGGTTCATGGTCCCATCCGCCCGCCGGTTGTTCCACGCGAGCAGCTTGCCCGTTTCCGGCTGCACGATCTTGTCGATCGCCTTGAACCGCGTCGCACCGCCGGCTTCCGGCTGGTTGAGGTAGATCATGACGGTCCACGTCCGATTGCCCGCGACCCCGCAATAACGCTGATAATCGACGCCGTTCGGTTCGAAATAATCGGTGTGTCCCTTGAACTCCTGCCCGACCGCGTAGCGCTGTCCCTGGAGCGGTTCGCCGTACACCGGGTCGAGTCCGGTCAGCGCGGCAATCCGGCGCTCGACCTCGATCGCGACCGGATCGAGCGGCGACAGATCGCCCGTCTCGCTCGTCCGATAGGTCGCATCGCCGTTCGAATCGGAGATCGTCGACGGCCGCCGCACCGCGTCGATCTGTTCGATCAACGTCGCGCACAGGTCCGGCTGCAGGAAGTCGCGCCGCACGAACAGGTCGAGCTTGGGGCTCGGTACGCGCTGCACGCCAGGCACGGAGAGCCGCGCGATGATCGCTTTTGGAGGCAGGCCGGAGCCGCTGGACGGGACAGGATCGGACATGAGCGTCTTCTGCCCATCGCCGACGCGAAGCGCTACCCCATCAGAATCGAAGCAACCAACGCGCAAGCCATTGACGCGGAATTGTAACATGGCATGCCTACGCGACGAAGAGAGCGGGAAATTGGGGTGGGTCGCGGATGCGATTGAAGCTGGACGCGCGGGCGCGCCGTATCTTGCGGCGTATGCCGGTCGTGAATGTCTATAGTGTCGTCGAACTCGCGCTGCTGGCCGGGCTTGCGGTGCAGTGCGCGCGGCTGGCGTGGACGATCGTGACACCGATCACGCCGCTCGGCGACTGGCGCCCGGCCGCGCCGATGGTGGTGGGCTCGCCCGCCGACATCCTGCGCGGGTTCGATCCGTTCTTCCGGCTCGGTGGCGCGGCGGGAGCGCCCGCTACGGTCACCTCGCTCCAGTTGACCCTGTTCGGCACGCGGATGGATGAGGCGATGGGCCGCAGTTCCGCGATCATCGCCGGTCCCGACGGCGTCCAGCAGAGCGTCGCGGTCGGCGACGAGATCCAGCCCGGCGTGCGTCTCAAGGCGGTCGCGTTCGATCACGTCACGATCGACCGCGGCGGTGCCGACGAAGACCTGTTCCTCGACCAATCGGGCGCCGTCACGCCGGTCGTCCCCGGCGCGGCGCCAGCGGGTGCGCCCGGTGCCGTTGCCCCCGTCGTCGGCATCCCCGTCGCGCAGTTGCGCAGCGAGATCGGCTTCATCCCCCGCATCGACGGCGGCCGCATCAGCGGGCTCACCGTCCGCTCGCAAGGCTCGGGTAACGCGTTCCGCTCGGCCGGGCTCAAGGACGGCGACGTCGTCACCTCGATCGGCGGGCGTCCCGTTTCCGGTCCCGGCGATCTCGACCGCATCGCCAAGGATTTCGCGGGCGGCGGCAACGTCCCCATCACCGTAGAACGCGGCCAGGATACCCTGCCGCTCGCCATCACGATCGCGCCCCCCCAATGAAAAAACTGTTTCTCGGCCCCGTTATAGCCCTCGCGCTGGCGGCCGGCGTTCATGCCCAGACCACGCTCAACGTCCGCGATGCCGACATCCGCGCGTTCATCGCCGACGCCGCCAAGGTCACCGGGCGCACCTTCATCATCGACAACCGCGTCGCCGGTAAGGTGACCGTGGTCACTGATCGCCCGCTGTCGCGCTCCGAATATTTCGAGATATTCCTCTCGACGTTGCGCGCCAACGGCCTCGTCGCGGTGCCGACCTCGGGCGGGGCGTTCCGCGTCCAGCCGCTCGACAACGCCGCGTCGCAGCCGAGCCGGATCGGCGTCGCGGGTGCCGCGCGCAACAGCTACGTCACCGAGATCATCCGCCTCCGTGCGATCGACGCACAGTCCGCGGTCGAGACCGTGCGCCCGTTGGTCAGCGCGCAGGGCTCGGTCAGCGCGAACCGCGGCGGCAACAGCCTCGTCGTGGTCGATTTCGCCGACAACATCCGCCGCATCCGCGAAGTCCTTCGCCGGATCGACACCGACACGTCCTCCACCCGCGTCGTCGCGCTCAAGAACGCCAGTGCCAAGGAGATCGCGACTGCGCTCCAGGGGCTGATCGGCGCCGGCACTGGCGGCGGTCAAGGCGGGCAGGCCGGCGGCGCAGGCTCCGGTCCGAGCGCATCTGTGGTCGCAGTCGAAGGCTCGAACGCGGTCGCGCTACGCGGCGATCCGACCACCGTCGCCCGCCTCGCGCAGGTCGCCGCCGACCTCGACCAGAAAGCGCGCAACGGCACCGAGATCAAGGTCGTCTTCCTCGAGAACGCCGATGCCGAGCAGTTGCTGCCGGTGTTGCAGGAACTCGTCGGCCAGACTCCGACGCAGCCGGTGCAGACGGCCTTGTCGCGCTCGAACTTCGGATCGAGCAGCACCAATGGGGCGTCGGGCGGACAGTCGAACTTTTCGCAACCACAAATCCCGCAATCCGGACCGTCGCCGAGCGGCGCGTCCGGCTCCGGCCAAGCCGCGATTGCGTCTGCGGGCCGGTCGGCCGTGGTCGTCACGCGCTTCGCCGGCGCCAACGCGATCGTCATCGCCGCACCCGCCGAGATCCAGCGTCAGCTGAACGAGGTCGTCCGCCAGCTCGACACACGCCGCGAACAGGTGCTGGTCGAGGCGATCGTCGCCGAAGTCTCCGATTCGACCGCACGCACGCTCGGCGCGCAGTTCATCGTCGGCGACCCGAGCGGTGGCGCGTTCGGCGCGTCGACCTTCTCGAACTCCGCGCCCAACATCCTCCAGATCGCCGGCGCGATCGGCGCGCGCTCGATCGGCGGCAACGGCACGACGGTCGTTGCGCCCGATGGCACCCGCACCGAAACGAACACGCCCAATGCCGCGGCGGACGCTTTGCAGCAGTCGGCAATCGCGTCGATCCTCGCGGCCACCGGCGGCTTTGGCGGGTTCGGCGGCAAGATCGGCAGCACCTTCTTCGGCGCGATCATCAACGCGGTGAAGAGCGACACGACCTCCAACCTGCTCCAGGTCCCGCATCTCGTCACGCTCGACAACCAGGAGGCGCACAGCCTCGTCGGGCAGGAAATCCCGATCACCACGGGGCAGGCGCTTTCGACGAATTTCGATAACGCGTTCCGGACCACGCAGCGGCAGAACGTCGGTATTGAGCTTACCGTGCGGCCGCAGGTGAACTCGTCGGGGACGGTGAAGCTCAACCTGCGCTTGGAGGTCAGCTCGATCGCCGGGCCGGTATCGAGCGACAACAGCGATCTGATCCTTAACAAGCGTGAGGTCGAGACCGTCCGCACCGTCGATGACGGCCAGATTGCAGTCATCAGCGGCCTGCTCGACGACAATGAACGCCGCACGATCGAGAAAATCCCGCTGCTCGGCGACATTCCCGTGCTCGGCCATCTGTTCACCTCGAAGGCGAAACAGCGGTCGAAGACCAACCTGATGATCTTCATCCGCCCAACGATCCTGCGCACTGCCGAGGATAGCCGCAAGCTGACCGAGCAGCGCTACGGCTATGTCCGCCTGCAACAGGGTTTGCAGGAGCCAGGCGCCGAGCCGTCGATCGACCAGCTCGTCCGCGACTACATGGGCGCCGCCCCGCCGATCCCGAGCGCACCGATCCCCGGCAATATAGAGGACCCACGCATCGCGGTGCCGGTCCGCACCTCGACGATGGTCGTGCGGCCCAAGAAATGATCATCCGCGAAGGCCACGAGATCGACGCTGCTGCTCCCCTCCCGCTTGCGGGAGGGGTCGGGGGAGGGCCTGCCTTACTCACGGACGACGCGATCGAGGTGTATGCCATTCCCTCCCCCAACCCCTCCCGCGAGCGGGAGGGGAGCAGTGATCTCCCCCAGATCACCATCCCCTACGCCTTCGCCCGAAAGTTCGGCGTCGTCGTCGATCACACCGACACGGACTCCCACCTCACCATCGCGATGCGCGCCGGCGCAGACCCGAAAGTCCTGCTCGAACTCCGCCGCTACCTCGCCCGCCCGTTCGACGTGACCTTCGTCGAGCAGGTCGCTTTCGACCGGCTCCTGTCGAACGTCTACGCGATGGACGGCCAAGCCAACGCGCTCGCCGCGGTCGGAATGGGCGACGAACTCGACCTGCTCGCCGGTGACATGCCGACTGCGGAGGACCTGCTCGACACCGCCGACGACGCTCCCGCGATCCGCCTGATCAACGGCATCATCGCCGACGCTGCGCGCAACGGCGTGTCGGACATCCACATCGAGCCCTACGAGTCCGGCCTCGTCGTCCGCATGCGCATCGACGGTGTGCTCCGCGAGACGCTGCGCATGCCGCCCAACGTCGCGCCGGTTGTCGTCAGCCGTATCAAGGTCATGGCCCGCCTCGACATCGCCGAACGGCGCGTACCGCAGGACGGCCGCATGGGCCTGACGCTCGGTGGCAAGCTGCTCGACGTCCGCGTGTCCACGCTGCCGAGCCGCGCCGGAGAGCGCGTGGTGCTGCGTATCCTCGACAAGGAGAATGCCGGCATCGATCTGGAGGCACTCGGCCTGCCGCCCGCCTTGTTCGCACTGCTGAACGAGGCGCTGAGCGAGCCCAACGGCATCATCCTCGTCACCGGCCCGACCGGTTCGGGCAAGACCACCTCGCTCTACGCGGCGCTACGCCTGCTCAACGACGGCAGCCGCAACATCCTGACGGTCGAGGACCCGGTCGAGTACGCCGTCGACGGCGTCGGCCAGACGCAGGTCAACCCGAAGGTCGGCCTGACCTTCGCAGCGGGCCTGCGCGCGATCCTTCGACAGGATCCCGACGTCGTCATGGTCGGCGAAATTCGCGACCGCGAGACCGCCGAGATCGCGGTGCAGGCGTCGCTCACTGGCCATCTCGTCCTGTCGACGGTCCACACCAATGACGCGATCGGCGCGATCACGCGCATGCGCGACATGAAGGTCGAGAGCTTCCTGCTTGCGTCGACGCTGCGCGCGGTGATCGCTCAGCGCCTCGTCCGGCGGCTGTGCCCAACCTGCCGCAGGGCCGTGCCCGCGTCGGATACGGTAGCCCCGCTGCTCGGCATCGCCTCCGACGCCATCGTCTACGTCGCGCAAGGCTGCGAAGACTGCAACCAGACCGGCTACAAGGGCCGCATAGGCGTCTTCGAAGCGGTCCGCATCGACGACACGATTCGCAGGCTAATCAACACCAATGGTCACGAATCTGAGATAACCGCGCACGCGTTTGCGAAGTCCCCGAATTTGGCTCAGTCCGCGCGCGACCTGGTGCTGTCCGGCCAAACCACAGCCGAAGAAGCCGTCCGAGTATCCCGCCGCGACACCACGGAAGTCGTCGAGGATACAGCAGTTGCATAACGCCCTAAAAATCCTCCCCGGAACGGGGAGGGGGACCAGCGAAGCTGGTGGAGGGGGCTCGCCACGCTCGCACCATCAGTCGTACATCGCCAGCAGCGCAACGCAACGTTCGCGGCACGCCCCCTCCACCACCGCTGCGCGGCGGTCCCCCTCCCCTTGCAGGGGAGGATGATGGCTGATTTCGACTACATCGCGATCGACACGAAGGGCGCCGAACGCCGCGGCCACGTCGCCGCGTCCGACATCGACGTCGCACGAGCGACCCTCGACGCACGCAAATTCTACGTCGTGAAGATCAGCCCCGGCGCACCGCCGCAGGCGACCAAGGGCCGCCCGCTGTTCGGCCTCCAGCTCGGCACGCCGAAGATGTCGGGCAAGAACCTCACCCTCTTCACCCGCCAGCTAGCTACGTTGAACCGCGTCTCGCCGCTGGAGGAATCGCTTCGCACGATCACCCGCCAAACCGAGCAGGACAGCGTCCGCACGATAGTCCAGCACGTCCACGCCGGCGTCGTCGAAGGCCGTCGCCTCGCCGACGCAATGGCGCGCGAACCGAAAAGCTTTCCGCCGCTCTACCGCGCGATGGTGTCCGCCGGCGAAAGCTCAGGCTCGCTGCCGACGATCCTCGACCGCCTCGCTGCACTGCTCGAACGCCAGGCAGAGATCCGCGGCAAGCTCATCACCGCGCTCGCCTATCCCTCGATCCTCGCGCTCGTCGCGTTCGGCGTCGTCACCGCGCTGATGATGTTCGTCGTGCCGCAGGTGGTCGAGCAATTCGATACGGTCGGCCAGCAACTCCCGCTGCTGACGCGGATGGTGATGGCGTTCTCGGCGTTCCTCGTCGGATACTGGTGGGTGATGCTGCTGATCGTCGTCGGCGGCGGCCTGGCCGGGTGGCGGGCGCTCAAGGACCCGACGCTCAGGCTCGCCTTCGACGGCTGGCTGCTCCGCATTCCGCTACTCGGCCGCCTGATTCGGGACCTCCACGCAGCGCGCATGGCGCGCACGCTCGGCACGATGGTGGCGAGCCGCCTGCCGTTGCTCGACGGTCTGAACCTCACCGCCAGCACGATCCACAACCGCCGCCTGCGCCAGGCGTCGGACCAGATCGTCGACGCGATCCGCGGCGGCGGCTCGCTCTCCGCCGCGATGCGCCGCGCGGGCGTCTTCCCGCCGCTGCTCACGTATCTCGCGGCATCGGGTGAAGCCGCCGGTCGCCTCGACGAGATGCTCGAGCGCGCCGCCGACTATCTCGAACGCGAGTTCGACCGCTTCACCGCCACCGCACTCTCGCTGCTCGAACCGCTGATCATCGTCGTGATGGGCGGCATAGTCGCGACGATCGTGCTATCCATCCTGCTCCCGATCCTCCAGCTCAACACGCTGGCCGGACAATGAGGTTGTTCATGCGTCCCGAAGATAAAAAGAAGCGCCGCGAGGCTGGCTTTACCCTCGTCGAGCTAATGGTCGTGATCGTCATCATCGGCCTGCTCGCCACCATCGTAGCGCTCAACGTGCTGCCCTCTGGCGACACCGCACGGATCCAGAAGGCGAAGGCCGACATCGCGCAGATCGAGGGCGGGCTGGAGCTCTACAAGCTGCAGAACATGACCTTCCCCAACACCACGCAGGGACTGAACGCGCTCGTCTCGGCGCCCGCGGGCCTGACCGATCCGTCGCGCTATCAGCGTGGCGGGTATCTGAAAAAGCTGCCAAACGATCCCTGGGGTCGCCCATATCTCTATGCCTCGCCCGGCGCACACGGCGAGGCCGACGTCTGGACTTTCGGCGCCGACGGCAAGGAAGGCGGCGAGGGGATCGATGCCGACATCGGCAGCTGGCAATAAGCGCGAAGCCGGCTTCACGCTGGTCGAACTGATGGTCGTCGTTACGATCATCGGCTTGGCCTCCGCTGTGGCCGTGCTCGTCATGCCGGACCCCCGCGGCCGCGTGCTCGACGAGGCAACGCGCTTCGCCCTGCGTACCCGCGCCGCGCACGATTCGGCGATCGTCGAGGCGCGCCCGGTAAGCGTCTGGATCAGCGGCGGCGGCTACGGCTTCGACCGGCGGCTGGTAGGTGGCTGGACGCCGATCGCGGAAAAACCGATGCGCGTAGAACGCTGGAACGACGGCACCCGGGCTAGCATCGGCGACACCACCGGCCGGATGCGCGTGACGTTCGACCCGACCGGCCTCGTCGACCGCCCCGCGGAGATCCGCCTCGATCGCGGCGGTGTCGCGGCAACCGTCCACATCGACGCCGATGGCAGCGTGCGCGCCGATGCGGGCTGAGCGCGGCTTCACCCTTATAGAAATCATGGTCGCGCTGGCAGTGTTCAGCCTCGCGGCGATGGCGCTCGTGCGTCTGGAAAGCGCGACGATCCGCGGCGCCTCGATCCTCGACGAAACGCTCGTCGCGCAGATGGTCGCGCGCAACGTCGCGATCGACGCGGTCACCAGCGCGCAGCCCCCGACCGCAGGCCGCGTCACCGGCGTCGAGACGAACGGCGGACAGCCCTGGACATGGACGCGACAGGTCAGCGCGCTCGGCGGATCGAGCGTGTTGCGGATCGACGTGGCGGTCGCCGACCGGACCGGCACGCAACTCGGTCGTCTGACGATGGTCCGACCAGCACCGCGGATGGTGATGTGACGCCTCCGAAAACCGAGGCCGGTTTCACGCTCATCGAAGTCATGGTGTCGCTCATGATCTTCGGCATGATCGCCGCCGCCGGCGTGGCCATCCTGTCGTTCAGCGTGAAGGCGCAGAGCTCGACCGGTGCCAAGCTCGACGACATCAGCGCGCTCACCCGAACGATGTCGATCCTGTCCGCCGACCTCGCCCAGGCATCGAACCGCGCCACCCGCGACGAGGCCGGCACCAGCGTTCCTGCGTTCATTGGCGAAAGCGGATCGGGCGTCACGCCGATGTTGCGTTTGGTCCGCGCCGGCTGGAGCAACATCGACGGTACGGCGCGCTCCAGCATGCAGAAGGTCGCCTACCGCGTCGATGGCGGCGTACTCCAGCGGATGGCCTATCCGATGGTCGACGGCGCGCAGCCGTTGCCACCTGCCGCGTTGCTCACGCATGTCCGTCAGGTAGCACTCCGCTATCGCATCGCGGGCGCGTGGAGCGACCGATGGGACGGCGCGAGCGGCAGGCCGTTGCCAGACGCAATGGAACTCACCGTCCAGCGCGACGACGGGACGCAGTTCCGCCAGATGTTCCTCGTCGGCACCAGTTACATCCCGGCGCCATCCGATGGAACGGGTCCCGCCGTCACGCCACCGGCGGGCACCCCTCCGGGACAGGAGACGCCCGGTGCGCGAACCTGATCTCGGCATTCGACGCGGGCAAGAGCGGGGTGCAGCGTTGCTCACCGTCCTGATGCTCGTCGCGATCATCGCGGTGATGGCCGGCGCGGCGCTGGAAAAACTCCGGCTGTCGACCCGGCTCGCGAGCAACGCCGCGACCGGCGAGCAGGCGCGCGCCTATGCGCTCGCGGCGGAGACGATGGCGCTGACACGAGTCTCCAACCTGCTCGCGCCAAAGCCAAGCCGAGTCACGCTGGCCGGCGGCTGGAGCAACACCCCGTTCGGCCTGCCGGTACCCGGAGGCTTCGCGACCGCGCGGGTGCGTGACGGTGCCAACTGTTTCAACCTGAACTCTCTCGTCGGCATGACCACCCCCGGCGTGTACGTCGCGCGTGGCGATGTACGGCCGCAGTTCGTCCGCCTGATGCGGTTGCTCGACGTACCCGTGCAGGTCGCGGAACAGGTCGCGGCGGGCACGACGGACTGGATCGACAGCGATCAGGACCAGTCACCGATGGGGGCCGAGGACGGCGCGTATCTCGGTCGCGTGCCGTCGTACCGCACCGCCGGCACGCTGATGAGCGACCCCAGCGAACTGCGCGCGATCGCCGGGATGACGCCGGAGATCTACACGAAGATCCGCCCGTGGATCTGCACGCTGCCCTTCGCCAAGCCATCGCCGATCAACGTCAACACGCTGCTGCCCGAACAGAGCGTGCTGCTGGCGATGATGTATCCCGATACGTTGTCGGTCGGTGCCGCCCAGCAATTGCTGCTGCGGCGACCGGTGCAGGGCTACGCCACGTTCGACGAATTGCAGAAGGGCGCGTCGTTGCTCGGCGCCGCCAATATCGCGCCCGGCGCGGACGCGCAGGTGCTGTCGAAATGGTTCACGCTCGATATCGACGTGACGCTCGGCACGACACAAATGCAGGAACGTGCGCTGATCGACGCGAACCGACTTCCCGCGCAGCTCGTATCGCGGCAATGGGGCGAGCCATCATGACGACTTTGCTGTTCCTTCCCGCCGGCGAGACCGGATTTCGCTGGATGCGTGTCGCGGACGCGCGCGTGGTCGGGGAGGGGGAGGGTATCCCCGACGCGATCGACGACGAGACGATCGCGGTCGCGCCCGCCGACGCCGTGACGCTGCACTGGGCGGAACTGCCGTCGCGGTCTGCGGCGCAGGCGACCGCGGCCGCGCGAATCCTTGCGAGCGAGGCGAGTGCGTCGCCGCTCGCCGAACTCCACGTCGCAGTCGGTGACGAAGGCGCGAGCGACCGGCCGATCGGCGTCGTCGGTGCCGCGACGATGCGCGACTGGCTGCTGATGCTGGCGGAGGCAGGCGTCGACCCGGTCGCCGTCATTCCCGCACCGATGCTCCTCCCGCGACCCGAAGAGGGCTACGCGCGGGCGGAGCTTGCGGGCAGCGGCGTCGTGCGTGGCACATCCAGCGGGTTCGCCGACGAGGCGCGACTGACGGAGCTGGTGACCGGCGGCACCGCGCCCGCGACGATCGACCGCGACACGCTGGAAGCGGCGATCGTCGCCGCCGTCGCGTCGCCGCCGCTGGATCTGCGGCAGGGGCCGTTCGCACGGCGGCGACGGTTCGCGATCGACTGGGGGCTGATCCGGCGGCTTGCGCTATTGTCGCTGACGATCCTAGCCGTGACGCTGGCGATCTCGCTCGTCCGCATCGCCAAATACAGCTTCGGCGCGGATGCCCTGGAGGCGGAAGCCAACACCGTGGCGGTCACCGGCTTGCCGCGAGGCGAGACGGTCGTCGACGCCAGCCGCCAGCTCGACGAGCGCCTGTCGCGCGTGCGCGGACCGGGGCTAGGCTTCACCAGCACGACCGCGGCAGTCTTCGCGGCGGTGCGTGCGACGCCGGGCACCGAAGTCACCGCACTCGATTTCCAGGCGAACGGCGACCTGCGCCTGTCGGTGGCCGTCGAGCGCGAAGCCTTGGCGACCGACCTCAAGCGCGCGCTCGAATCCGCCGGCTTCTCGGTCCGCGCCGGCGTGTTCCAGGCGGCCGCCGGCCGCGTGACGGGCGACCTCACGATCAGCCCGGAGAGCGGACGATGACCGGATTGAAAACCTGGTTCGAGGGACGCTCGCTGCGGGAGCGGCGATTGCTGCTCGTGATGGCGGGGCTCGCGGTGCTGACGTTGCTCTGGGCGCTGATCATCCGCCCGGTCGGCGACGGCCTGTCGAGTGCGCGCGAGCGTCATGCCGATGCCGTCACCCGGCTTGGCGAGACGCGCGCGCAAGTCGCGACGTTGCGCGATATCCAGCGGACCCGCGCCACCCCGCTGACCGGCACGCTGGCCGACGCGGTGCGCGCCGAGGCGGATCAGGCCGGTTTCGCGCTCGCCTCGCTCGATCAGGACGGCGCGAGCCGGGTACGGGTTAGTATCCAGTCGGCACGCCCCGCGGCGCTGGTCGCGTGGCTCGCGCGGCTCGAACGGCTCGGCATCCTCGTCGATTCGGTGGCGATGACCGACAAGGGCGACAAGACCGTCGGCGTCGCACTTACGTTGAAGGCACGCGCGGCATGAGGCGGATCCGTTTGCGTACCGGCCCCGCCGCGCTGTTCGGCGGCATGCTGCTGATCGCGCTGATCGTCTTCCTGCCGATGCGCGCGGTGCTCGGCTGGGTCGGCGTCGGCGACGAAGGGCTGGTCGCGCGGCGCGTGTCGGGGACGATCTGGGGCGCGACACTGACCGAAGCGCGGTTCGGCGATCTCGCGCTTGGGGACCTCCACGCGCGGCTGTCGCCGCTGCCGCTGCTGGTCGGCCGAGCGACGATCGTCTTCGCCGGTCCCGAATCGGTGTCGGCCAAGCCGTTGCGCGGGTCGGCGAGCGTCAGTCGCCACGGCTTCGGCGTCGACCACATGACCGCCACGGTTGCGACCGGCCGGCTGTTCGCGCCGGTGCCCGTCTCCGCGCTAGACCTCGACGACGTCTCGGTCCGCTTCCGCGATGGCCAGTGCGAAGCCGCCGAGGGCCGCGTCCGCGCAACGCTGGCGGGTGACGTCGGCGGCATCACGCTGCCGCAGTCGGTGAGCGGCACTGCACGGTGCGACGGCACGGCGTTGCTGTTGCCGCTGGCGAGCCAGTCCGGGACCGAGAGCATCGCACTCCGGATCGAGGGGGCAGGGACCTACCGCGCCGAGCTGTCGCTGCGTCCGTCCGATCCGCTGGCGGTCCAGAAGCTCGAGCAGGCGGGCTTCGTGAGCGGCCCGAACGGGTACAAGCTCGCCATCGAAGGACGTTTTTGACGTCTTTTTGGCAAGTCGACGGTTGACGCCGCCCGGCGACCCCCGCTAGGGGGCGATGCCTACGCGGCGGTCGTAGTTCAATTGGTTAGAGCGTCGGCTTGTGATGCCGGATGTTGCGGGTTCAAGTCCCGTCGGTCGCCCCATTTTCCCATTATTTTTCCTAGCCTCGCCAACGTGAGCGCTTTGGGCTGGTAAAACCGGCTGGAAAATAATATTTCGCCTCCCGGTAATTTTATTCTCCTCAGGAGCCGGCGATGACAGCGGTTTGGGACCTTCCCGATTTCGACGACCACGAGGGCGTTCATGCCTTCACCGATCCCGAATCGGGCCTGCACGCGGTGATTGCGGTGCACTCGACCAAGCTCGGGCCGGCAGCCGGCGGCGCACGTTTCTGGCATTATGCCGACAATGGCCGCGCGGTGACCGACGCGTTGCGTCTGTCGCGCGGCATGAGCTTCAAGAACGCGATGGCGGGCCTGGAGCTTGGCGGCGGCAAGGGCGTGGTCCTCGCGGCCAAGCCCGGTGACGTCATCACGACCGCTCAGCTCGAGGCGTTCGGTCGCGCGGTCGACTCGCTTGGCGGGCGCTACGTGACGGCCGAGGACGTCGGCATGTCCGAAGACCGCATGAAGGTGATCGCCAGCCAGACGCGCTACGTCTCCGGCCTGCCGGTCGCGAGCGGCGCTGCGGGTGGCGATCCGGGGCCGTACACCGCGCTCGGCATCTATCTCGGCGTGAAGGCGGCGGCGCAGCGTGGCCTCGGCGCGACCGACATGAAGGGCGTGCGCGTCGCGATCCAGGGCGTCGGTTCGGTCGGCGGCGGGCTCGCGCGGTTGCTGGCGAAGGACGGCGCGGTGCTGACTCTGGCCGACGTCGACGAGGGCCGCGCGCAGAAGCTCGCCGGCGAACTCGGCGCGACCGCGGTGGCGGCCGAGGCGATCCTGACGACCGAGGCGGATATCTTCAGCCCGAACGCGCTGGGTGCGATCCTGACCGAGATGTCGATCGCGGCGCTGAAGGCGAAGGTCGTCGCCGGCGGTGCGAACAACCAGCTGAGCGTCCGCGAGGACGGTGCGCGTCTGCATGCTCGCGGTATCCTCTATGCGCCGGATTACGTGATCAACGCAGGCGGGATCATCAATGTTGGCCTCGAGTATCTGGGTCATGGCGACGAAGCCGAGGTGAAGGCGCGGATCGCGCGTATCCCCGAGCGCCTGATCGAAGTCTGGAACGAGAGCGACCGCACCGGCCAGCCGGCGTCGGACGTGTCGGACTCGATCGCCAAGCGCCTGATCGGCCGGTAACGGTCCTTCTCCCCTCCGGGGAGAAGGTGGCACGAAGTGCCGGATGAGGGGAGTTAGGGTAAACGACCCGAGCCTCACGCCCCTCACCCTCCCACCGCAAGTGCGGCGGGCCCCTCCCTCTCCCCGGCGGGAGAGGGGCTTTAAGTCCGCGAAGACTTGCCATAATGGCTATCCCCAGTGGCCACCCTACACGCCTTCGCAAACCCAGCGCGCTTCCTGAAGATCGCCAAGCCGTTGACGCCAGCGCTCTTCTGGGCGGGCGTCGCGCTGATCGTGCTGGGCTGCTGGGCCGGCCTCACCCAGACCCCGCCCGATTACCTCCAGGGCGAGACCGTCCGCATCCTCTACATCCACGTCCCCGCAGCCTGGCTCGGCATGGGCGGGTGGAGCGGGATCGCGATCTCCAGCATCATGTTCCTGGTCTGGCGCCACCCGCTCGCCAATGTGGCCGCGCGCGCGATCGCTCTGCCGGGCGCGGTGTTCGCCGCACTGTGCCTGATGACCGGCTCGATCTGGGGCCGTCCGACCTGGGGGACGTGGTGGCAGTGGGACGGCCGGCTGACCTCGATGCTGCTGCTGTTCTTCGTCTATCTCGGCTACATGGCACTCGCGAAGGCCGATGCGGATCGTGGCGGCGACGGGCGCGTGCCGGCGCTCTACGGGATCGCCGGATCCGTGCTGCTGCCGATCATCCGCTATTCGGTGGTGTGGTGGAACACGCTGCACCAGGGGCCGAGCATCGGTCTCACGCAATCGACGATCGATGGCTCGATCCTGTGGCCGCTGCCGATCATGCTGGCCGGGTTCACGTTCGTGTTCGCCGGCATCGTGTTGATGCGGATGCGGACGATGCTGGCCGTGGCGAAGTCCGAAGCCCGCATGCGTCGGATGGCGCGCGCATGAGCCCTTGGCCGTTCGTGACTGCCGCGTATGCCGTGACGCTGGGCGGCGGCGCGATCATCGCGTTGCTGAGCTACCTGGCGATGCGTAGGGCCGAGAAGTGAAGGCCAAGCATCAACGCCTCACCCTCGCGCTGCTAGCGCTGGGAGCTGTCGTGGTAGCGGGGTTGCTCGCGTTGTCGGCGCTCAAGGACCAAGCCGCGTTCTTCTATGCGCCCTCCGACGTGCGCCGCGACGGCCTCCCGCTCGGACGCGCGGTGCGGCTTGGCGGGATGGTCGAGGGTGGTTCGGTGAAGCGCGCCGCGGACGGCATCACCGTGCATTTCACCGTCACCGACGGTCAGGCAACCACCCCCGTCGTCTTCGCCGGTATCGTCCCGGACCTGTTCCGCGAGAAATCCGGCGTCGTCGCCGAGGGGCAGTTCCAGCCCAACGGCAGCTTCGTCGCGTCGAACCTGCTCGCCAAGCACGACGAGAAATACATGCCGCCGCAGATGGCGGGCAAGATGCACGAGACCAAGACGCTCGAGCCGGACGCAAAGCCGTGATCGCCGAAGCAGGTCTAGCCGCGCTCTGGTTCGCGGGCGCGCTCGCAGCGTTGCAGCTCGTGATGGCAGCGATCGGCATCGCGCGCGGTCGTGATGACGTCGCGGCGGCAGTGCGGCCGGTGGCGATCGTCCAGGGCCTGCTCGCACTGCTGGCAATGGCGCTGCTGATCGAACTCTTCCTCGACTCCGACATGTCCGTGAAACTGGTCGTCGAGAACAGTCATTCCGCCAAGCCGTGGCTCTACAAGTTCGCTGGCGCCTGGGGCAATCACGAAGGCTCGATGCTGCTCTGGGTGACGATCCTCGGGCTAGCCGGCGGCGCGGTGGCGATCTTCGAGCGCTCGCTGCCCGAACGCACGCTCACTGCAACACTCGGCGCACAGGCGACAATCGCGCTCGGCTTTTACGCGTTTCTACTATTCTCTTCGAACCCGTTCGCGCGGTTGAACCCCGCAGCACCCGATGGCCTCGGGCTCAATCCGCTGTTGCAGGACCCAGGTTTGGCGTTCCATCCGCCGACGCTCTACACGGGCTATGTCGGCCTCTCGGTCGCGTTCTCGTTCGCGGTCGGTGCGCTCGTCACGCGCGATGTCGGCCCGGCGTTCGCCAAGGCGATGCGCCCCTGGGTGCTGATCGCGTGGATATTCCTGACGCTCGGCATCACCGCCGGATCGTACTGGGCGTATTACGAGCTCGGCTGGGGCGGTTGGTGGTTTTGGGATCCGGTCGAGAACGCGTCGTTGATGCCGTGGCTCGCCGCCACCGCGCTGCTCCATTCGGTAACCGTGCTCGCGACCCGCGACGGTCTGCGTGCGTGGACGATCATGCTAGCGGTCGTGGCATTCTCGATGTCGATGATCGGCACGTTCCTGGTGCGCTCGGGCATCCTGACGAGCGTGCATGCGTTCGCGGTCGATCCTGAGCGCGGGGCGTTCATCCTGGCGTTGCTGGCGATCTACATCGGTGGTGCGCTCGCGCTGTTCGCCGCGCGGATCGGCACCGTCCGCGCGGGCACGACCTTCGATCCGGTCAGCCGCGAGGGCGGGCTGGTTGCGAACAACCTGTTGTTGTCGGTGATCCTCGGGATCGTCCTGATCGGCACGCTCTACCCGATCGTCGCGGCGAGCTTTGGCGTGCAGTTGTCGGTCGGGCCGCCGTTCTTCAACAAGGCGGCGGGGCCGATCGCGTTGCTTCTCGTCGCGGTGATGGCGATCGGGCCATTGCTGCGCTGGCGCCGTGACGATGCGAAGGCGGTGCTCCGCCGCGTAATGCTGCCGATAGGCGCGACGCTGGTCGCGGCAATCGCGTTGCTGTTCGTATGGCCGGGCGTACTTCCGTGGGCCGGACTATCGCTGGCCGCGGGGCTTGCCGTCGCGAGCGTCGCGCCGTTGTGGAAGCGCAACCTGAAGCGCACGCCGCTGTTCACCTACGGCATGGTCATCGCGCATCTCGGCATCGCGGTCAGTCTCGCCGGGATGGCATCAGACAGCGCCTTCACTAAGGAAACGCTGGTCGCGGTGCGCGCGGGCGAGCCGGCGCGTGTCGGGCCATACACCGTGACGCTCGACGGCATTTCGCCGGTGATCGGCGAGAACTGGTCGGCCTTGGAAGCGCGCCTCACCGCAACACGCGGCGGCAGCGAGAGCATCCTGCGCCCGCAACTCCGCTTCTTCGCGAACCCGCCGACGAGCACGAACGAGTCCGCGATCCTGACGGTACTAGACGGCCAGCTTTATACCGTGCTCGGCCAGCCGGACGGGCAGGGGCGCTGGCAACTCCGCCTCTGGTGGAAGCCGTTCGTGACGCTGATCTGGTTCGGCGGCGTGCTGATCGCGCTCGGCGGTATGCTGTCGCTGATCGGTCGGGTGCTCCGCGAGCGACGGGCTACGATACGGGCTGAATGGGCATGAAGCGGTTCGCATTATGGGCGCCGCTGGCAATCTTCGCGCTGCTGTTCGCGGTGGTGGCGAGCGGGCTGTTCCGGCCCGCGGAAAAGGTGGTGCGATCGGCGATGGTCGGCAAGCCGCTCCCCGACCTCGCGCTGCCCGCAATGGTCCCCGGCAAGCCGGGCCTGAGCAGCGCGTCGTTCCGACAGGGCAAGCCGCGGTTGCTCAACGTCTTCGCAAGCTGGTGCATTCCGTGCATCGCCGAGGCGCCGCAACTGATGCGCCTGAAGGCGATGGGCGTGCCGATCGACGCGATCGCGATCCGCGACACCGCACCGGCGATTGCAGGATTCCTCCGCCGCAATGGCGATCCGTACGAGCGGATCGGCAGCGATCGGGCCAGCCAGGTGCAACTGGCGCTGGGCTCGTCGGGCGTGCCGGAGACGTTCGTGATCGACGGCCGCGGGATCGTCGTGAAGCAGATCATCGGCGATATCCGTCCGGAGAATGTGCCGGAGATCGTGCAAGCCGTGAAGGACGCGAAGTGAGGGGGCCGTTTACTGTTCCCCTTCCGCTCGCGGGAGGGGTTAGGGGAGGGGCTTCTCCTCCAGCATCACGCGCGCGTTCGCGTCATGCCCTCCCCCGACCCCTCCCGCGAGCGGGAGGGGAGGTCGTTGCGGCGCTGTTGCTCTGCATCTCGCCGGCCTTCGCCCAGCCGGTCACTCCACCAGCCCATTACGCCAACGTGCAACTCGCCGACCCCGCCAAGGAGGCCTCCGCCCGAGCGCTCATGGAAACGCTGCGCTGCCTCGTCTGCCAGGGCCAGTCGATCGCCGACAGCGATGCGGATATGGCTGCCGACATGCGCGCGCTCGTCCGCGAGCGGATCGAGCGTGGCGAAAAGCCTGCCTCGATCCGCGACTGGTTGGTCGCGCGCTACGGCGACTACGTGACCTATGATCCGCCCCTATCCGGCCTGACATGGCCGTTGTGGCTAGCGCCGATCCTGCTGCTTGGCATCGGCGGCTGGATCGCGCGGTCGAGCCTTCGGCGGAGGACACGCTGATGGGATACGTTTGGCTGGCCTCGATCGGAGCCGGTGCGTTTGCCTTGCTCGCAATATTGAAGGTGAACCGCGTTCTTTGGACGATGGTCGCCGCAGCGCTGATGCTCGGTGCGGCGGGATACGCGTGGCAGGGGCAGCCAGGACTCGCCGGCCATGAAGCGTCGCCCGGACTTGCAGCAACGCCGGACGACAGCGCGATGCTCGAACTGCGCGACCAGATGCTCGAGCGGTATACGGGCGCGGCAGCGTATCTGGTTGCGGCGGACGCGATGACGCGAATCGGCGACCGGCGCGCGGCGGTGCAGGTGTTGCTCGGAGGGCTCAGGATAGCTCCGAAGAGCGTGGTCATGTGGACGGGGCTCGCCAACGCGCTCGCGGCGCATGATGCCAACCAAGTTTCGCCGCCCGCGTTGTTCGCCTTCCAGCAGGCGATGCGGTTGGCGCCGAAGCATCCTGCTCCGCCGTTCTTCCTGGGGCTGGCATATGTACGTGCGGGAGAGTTCGCGACGGCCCGCCCGTATTGGGCAAAGGCGCTGGCATTGACGCCAGCCAACATCTCATACCGAGGCGAGATTGCCACTCGGCTCGCGCTGCTGGATCGGTTTCTGGCTATTCAGGATACGCCGAACGCAGGTCAAAAATAATCCCGTCATCCTGGCGCAACCCAGAATGACGGGATGAAGCGCTTACTGCCCGCGGCCGGTCTTCGACTGCAACTCGTCGATCTTCTTCGACGCATCCGCCTTGGTGAGCGTCTCGTCGAATTCCTCATGCGCTTCCTCGGACAGCGTCTTGAGGTAGCTCGCCTGCGCACCGGTCATCTTCTCGTCGCCGGTGGTCCAGTCGTCCGGGTCCTTCTCGGCGTTCGAGAATGGTTCGGACTTGGGATTCGGGGTGTCGGACATTGGAAATTCCTTTCCCCTGTCCAACACCCGTGTTCCGTATCCGTTCCCGAGTCAGCCAGCCCATGCTTCGTAAGGTAAACCTAGATCATCCGCGACCGCCTTGTACGCGATCTTGCCCTTGTAGACGTTCAGCCCGTTGGCAAGATGCGGGTCGGCCTTCATCGCCGCCTCGGCGCCGAGATTGGCGAGCTTCAACGCGAACGGCAGCGTCGCATTGTTCAGCGCGAACGCCGAGGTGCGCGCCACCGCGCCGGGCATGTTGGCGACACAGTAATGGATCACGCCGTCGACCTCGAACACCGGGTCCTCGTGAGTCGTGGCGTGCGACGTCTCGAAGCACCCGCCCTGGTCGATCGCGATGTCGACCAGCACCGAGCCGCGCTTCATCGTCTTCAGCATCTCGCGCGTGACGAGCTTCGGCGCAGCGGCCCCCGGCACCAGCACCGCACCGATGACCAGATGCGCGTTCTTCACCGCCGCCGCGATCGCGGCCTTCGACGCATACGCCGTCTTGATCTGGCTGGAGAAGAACATGTCGAGTTCGGCAAGGCGATCGTTCGAGATATCGTAGATCGTCACGTCGGCGCGCATGCCGACCGCCATCTGCGCCGCGTTGACGCCCGAGACGCCGCCACCGAGAATCGCGACCTTCGCCGGCGCGACACCGGGCACGCCGCCGAGCAAGACGCCACGTCCGCCCTGCTCCTTCTCGAGATAATGCGCGCCGACCTGCACCGACATGCGGCCCGCGACCTCGGACATCGGCTTGAGCAACGGTAGACCGCGACGATTGTCGGTGACGGTCTCGTACGCGATGCAGGTCGCGCCGGACTTCATCAGCCCCTCGGCCTGCGGCTTGTCCGCGGCAAGGTGGAGATAGGTGAACAGCAGGTGGCGCGGCTCGAGCATCGCGATCTCGCTCGGCTGCGGCTCCTTGACCTTCACGATCATGTCGGCGCCGGCGAATACAGCGGCGGCGGTCGGCAGGATCGTCGCCCCTGCGTCGACATAGTCCTGGTCCTCGAAATCGATGCCCGATCCGGCCTGCGTCTCGACGACGACCTCGTGACCGGCGGCGACCAGTTCGGCGACCGACGGCGGGGTCAGGCCGACGCGATATTCGTGGTTCTTGATTTCCTTGGGGACACCGACGCGCATTGTTTCCACTCCATTATCGTTTGCGCGATAGTAGCGCGCCTTGGACGGGAAGGGTTCGCAAACTGGTCTCGGTGCGATACCGCATCTGCAAGATGATTGCATCCATCGTCACCAAAATGGGATAATCTTGAGCATCACGATCGAGCGCAGGATTCTGGACCTGCTCGCCGCCAATTCCGACCTGACCAGCGCCGAGCTCGGCGACGCGGTCGGCCTGTCGGCGAGCGCCGCGCATCGCCGGGTCGCGCAGTTGCGGGAAAGCGGCGCGATCGTCGGCTATCGTGCGGTGCTGTCGCAGGCAGCGCGCGGTGATCCGAGCATCGTGCTCGTCAACGTCACGCTGCGGGATCAGCGCAAGGAGACGATGGCGGCGTTCGAGGCAGAGATCGTCGAGTGTCTGCAGGTCGTGCAATGCTTCCTGATGAGCGGGGAGGCAGACTACATGCTCCACGTCGAGATCCGCCACGGCGAGACGTTCGAGCGCATTCACCGTGAGACGTTGTCGCAACTGCCCGGGGTAACGCGGCTGGCCTCCCACTTCGTGATACGCGAGGTGATCAGGCGATAGCGTTTTCCTGCGCACGCAGGAACCCAGGGTCAAGAACACCAGCGCCTGTTACCCTGGGCTCCTGCGTTCGCAGGAGAACCGGAGTGTTCTCACCTCAAGCGCCGGCCCGATCAGCCCCAGTTAATCCACGTTGCCCGCCTCGCCGTTGCTGCCTCCCGGCCCGCATGCTAAATGCGCGCGCTTGGGGCACAGGGTGAAATCGGAAATTCGATGAAGATTGCTGCACTTCCGGGTCGATTCACCGTCCAGTGAGCGTCGACCAGACCGCCGCGGCCTCGACCGTGCCACCCGCCAATCTCGATCTCGAGACGGGGCATCACAACTCCGACGGCATGCTGAAGCTCGCCTTCGGTGCGATCGGCATCGTCTTCGGCGATATCGGCACGAGCCCGCTCTACGCCTTCCGCGAGACCTTCGCCGGCCACCACAAGCTTGCGCTCGACGCTGCACACATCATGGGCGTCATCAGCCTGATGTTCTGGTCGATGATGATCGTCGTGACGGTCAAGTACGTCATCATCATCATGCGCGCCGACAACAAGGGCGAGGGCGGTAGCCTCGCGCTGCTCGCGCTCGTCTCGGGCAAGACCAAGACGAAGCGCTGGAGCAAGGGCATCATCCTGCTCGGCGTGTTCGCGACGGCGTTGTTCTATGGCGACAGCATGATCACGCCCGCCGTCTCGGTGCTGTCCGCAGTCGAAGGCCTTGCCGTCGCCGCGCCCGCTTTTGGCGGCCTCGTGCTGCCGATCGTGATCGTCATCCTGATTGGGCTGTTTTGGGTGCAGAAGAGTGGCACCGCGCGGATCGGCCTCGTGTTCGGGCCGATCATGCTGGTGTATTTCAGCGTCATCGCGGTGCTCGGAATCCTCAGCATCGTCCGGACACCCGAAGTGCTCTGGGCGCTGTCGCCGCACTACGCAGTCGAGTTCTTCATCATCGACCCCGAGCGCGCCTTCCTCGCACTGGGCTCGGTCGTCCTCGCGGTCACCGGCGCGGAGGCGCTGTACGCAGACATGGGGCATTTCGGCCGCAAGCCAATCGGCCTGTCCTGGCTGTTCTTCGTGCTCCCCGCGCTGATCCTCAACTATATGGGGCAGGGCGCGCTGCTGTTCCGCGACGGCCGCGAGGCGCTAGTCAGCCCGTTCTACAACCTCGCGCCCGAGAGCCTCCAGCTCCCGCTCGTCATCCTCGCGACGATGGCCGCGGTGATCGCGTCGCAGGCGGTGATCTCCGGCGCGTTCTCGGTCACGCAGCAGGCGATCCAGCTGGGCTTCATCCCGCGGCTTCGCATCGAGCATACCAGCGCATCGACCGAGGGGCAGATCTACATCCCGCTCGTCAACGGCGCG
>Ga0247809_1000131_pt1 | contig 41149 bp, 30 predicted proteins | sample UWRJL104311B1_FD_180951 | JGI IMG/M metagenome (GOLD analysis project Ga0247809, IMG submission 180951) | Plant litter microbial communities from Arlington Agricultural Research Station in Wisconsin, United States - UWRJ-L104-311B-1 | ecosystem: Environmental > Terrestrial > Plant litter >...
CGTGAATTCCGTTGTCTCTCATAATTTGTTTTTTAGCAGCAGCTGTATCATCAGAACCACCAACAATAGCACCTGCGTGACCCATTGTTCTACCAGCAGGAGCAGTTTCTCCAGCGATAAAACCAACAACTGGTTTACGGTTACCATCAGCTCTAACCCATTTAGCAGCATCAGCTTCTAATTGACCTCCAATTTCACCAATCATGATGATAATTTCAGTTTCAGGATCGTTCATTAATAATTCAACAGCTTCTTTAGTTGTAGTTCCAATAATTGGATCTCCACCAATTCCGATAGCTGTAGTAATTCCTAAACCTTGTTTTACAACCTGGTCAGCAGCTTCGTAAGTCAAAGTTCCTGATTTAGAAACGATACCAACTGTTCCTTTTTTGAAAACGAAACCTGGCATAATACCAACTTTAGCTTCTCCCGGAGTAATAACTCCCGGACAGTTTGGTCCGATTAATCTTGAATTTCTTTCTTTAACATAATTATTAGCCTTAATCATATCTGCTACAGGAATTCCTTCTGTAATAGCAATAATTACTTTGATTCCTGCATCAGCAGCTTCCATAATTGCATCAGCTGCAAAAGCAGGTGGTACGAAAATGATTGATGTATCTGCTCCAGCCTGATCTACAGCATCTTTTACTGTATTAAAAACCGGACGGTCTAAATGACTAGTCCCTCCTTTTCCCGGAGTAACACCACCAACAACATTAGTACCGTACTCAATCATTTGAGAAGCATGGAAAGTTCCTTCGCTTCCTGTAAATCCTTGAACAATTATTTTGGAATCTTTATTAACTAAAACACTCATGATATATATTTTATGTAGTTTTTAAAATTGTGTTGCAAAAGTAAGGTTTTGTAACTTATTTTCACCTTTTTTCTTGGCAAAAAATATCACGAAAATTGACTCATTTGATAACCTCGGTATAATTTATCATCTTTTATTTGCCAAATCACAAAAAAGTGAGCCAATAACATCTCTTCTCTTGGGTTTTCAATCGTTTTTACAAAGTGTGAATATCTAACCGAAACCAAATCATCTTCGGCAATAATATGACTAATTCGTACTTTTGAACGTACATAGGCACGACTAAGTTCATTAGCGAGTTCTACTATCGAATTATAATCCATTTGAATAAATCCTTTTGTACTATTCCACTCTATCGTAACATCAGCATGCAGATAAGTTTTCATGATCTCACTATCAATCAAGGCATCCGACTTGTAAAATTTTTGAACAAACTCTTTTATAGACATATTACTTCAATTTATTTAAAATTTCAGGAATCTTCTTAATATTGGCCAGTTGTTTTAACTTTTCTCTTGATTCTTCGATTGGAGTTCCAAAATAAGATTTTCCGCCTTCAACCGATTTAGTAACGCCGGTTTGTCCTAAAATAACTGCCTTCGCTCCTATTGTAATTCCGCTGGTTGTACCAACTTGTCCCCAAATGGTTACTTCATCTTCGATAATGACACAACCGGCAATACCGGTTTGTGAAGCAATTAGACATTTTTTCCCAATTATGGTATCATGCCCTACATGCACCTGATTGTCGATTTTTGTTCCTTCGCCAATAGTTGTATCGCCTGTAACACCTTTATCGATTGTACAAAGCGCACCAATACCAACATTATCTTCAATAACAACTCTACCTCCTGAAATGAGCTGATCAAAACCACTCTCGCGTTTTTTATAATAGAAAGCATCTGCTCCTAAGATAGTTCCGGCATGAATAATTACATTATCACCAATTACAGTATGATCGTAAATAGAAACATTGGAATGAATCAGGCAGTTTTTACCAATTGTAACATTATTTCCAATAAACGAATTTGGCTGAATAATTGTTCCTTCACCAATTTTTGCAGAAGCAGCAATCGCAACATTCGCAAATTGAAAAGGTTTAAAGTGTTTCGTTAAGGTATTGAAATCCCTGAAAGGATCATCAGAAATTAAAAGAGCTTTACCTTCTGGACAATCTACTTTTTTGTTAATTAAAACAATTGTAGCTGCTGATTGCAAAGCTTTATCATAATATTTTGGATGGTCAACAAATACAATATCTCCAGCTTCAACCACATGAATTTCGTTCATGCCTAAAACCTCAAAGTTTTTGTCACCAATAAATTCGCAGTGAAGCAAATTTGCAATTTCTTCTAAAGAGTGAACTTTTGGAAATTTCATATAGTTTAATTAGAAAATTTATCAATTAGAAAATGTGTCAATTAGAAATGTGTCAACTGGAGAATATTTTGAATTATCTAATTGACACATTGACAAATTATCTAATTAAAAATTACTCTTTTACACGCTCCATGTAAGAACCTGAAGCTGTATCAATTTTAATTTTATCGCCTTCATTGATAAATAAAGGAACGTTTACGGTTGCTCCCGTTTCTACTGTAGCAGATTTAGTAGCATTTGTAGCTGTATTTCCTTTTACTCCCGGTTCTGCATACGTAATTTCAAGAATTACTGATGCAGGCATATCAACTGATAATGGCAAATCAGTTTCTGTATTGATTTGAACCATTACATTAGTTCCTTCTTTTAATAGCCCTGGATTATCCAGAATGTTTTTATTTAAGGAGATTTGTTCAAAAGACTCTGCATTCATAAAATGAAATTCATCGCCTTCAGCATATAAAAACTGAAATGTATGAGTTTCTACACGCACATCCTCAATTTTATGGCCAGCAGAAAAGGTATTATCCAATACTTTTCCTGTTGTTAAGCTTTTTAATTTTGTTCTCACGAAAGCAGGCCCTTTCCCTGGTTTTACGTGAAGAAATTCGATGATTTTATAAATATCATGATTGTATTTGATACATAATCCGTTTCTAATATCTGATGTAGATGCCATTTTATTTTTGTTTTGTTTACTATTTGTTGAATCTTTTAGCCATTAATGTATCCTCTCTAAGGATTACACAATTAATGATTAAATTATAATTTAATAATTTCCTGAATATCCCTTCATGATTCCTCTTGATGAGTTTCTGATAAAATCTAAAATTTCATCTCTCTCAGGAGTAGCTTCCATTTCAGCCTCAATAATACTTAAAGCTTGTGTGGTATTGTAATTCTTCTGGTATAAAATTCTGTAAATTTCCTGAATCTCCCTTATTTTTTCTGTACTAAAACCTCTTCTTCGCAATCCAACGGAATTAATTCCCACATATGATAAAGGTTCTTTAGCTGCTTTTGTAAAAGGCGGGACATCTTTACGAACCAAAGAGCCACCTGAAATCATAGCATGATCTCCAATATGAATAAATTGATGAATAGCGGCCAAACCTCCAATTACAGCGTGATTACCAACTACAACGTGTCCGGCAAGTGCAACACCATTAACAATAATGGCATTATTACCAATTTCACAGTCATGCGCAATATGGGCGTAAGCCATAATCAAACAATTGTCTCCTAATTTGGTTTGCCCTGAAGCGACCGTACCTCTGTTAATAGTTACACATTCTCTGATCGTACAGTTATCTCCAATAATGGCAAGGGAATCTTCTCCTCCAAATTTTAAATCCTGTGGTACTGCAGAAATTACTGCTCCTGGAAAAATATTGCAATTTTTACCAATACGGGCACCTTCCATAATAGTTACATTTGAACCAATCCAGGTACCATCGCCAATAATGACATTGTTGTGAATTGTTGTAAAAGGCTCAATTACAACATTTTTAGCGATTTTAGCGCCAGGATGAACATATGCTAATGGTTGATTCATCTGTATGTTTTATATTTTAATTTAAAATAATCTAATGCGGGACACAAACGTAAACAATAAATTTGATAACTTATTATTGTTTTTTTGCAATTTGAGCCATTAATTCCGCTTCTGCTACTAATTTTCCGTTAGCGTATGCATTTGCCTGCATGTGACAAATTCCTCTTCTGATTGGAGAAATCAAATCACATTTAAAAATTAATGTATCTCCCGGTAACACTTTATGTTTAAACTTAACATTATCTATTTTCATAAAATAAGTCAAATAATTTTCAGGATCCGGAACAGTACTCAAAACCAAAATACCACCTGTTTGAGCCATTGCTTCAACAATTAAAACACCAGGCATTACTGGTGCGTCAGGGAAATGTCCAACGAAGAAATTTTCGTTCATCGTTACATTTTTCAATCCAACAACATGAGTTGAAGACATTTCGATAATTCTGTCAATTAATAAAAATGGCGGTCTGTGTGGTAAAACAGCCATGATTTTATGAATATCCATCAAAGGCTCCTGGTTCAAATCATAAACAGGAACATAATTTCTCTGTTCAATTTTAATGATTTTTGCTAATTTCTTGGCGAATTGCGTGTTTACATAATGCCCAGGTTTATTCGCGATAATTTTTCCCTGAATCCTAACACCTATCAAAGATAAATCACCAATAACATCCAGAAGCTTATGTCTCGCAGCTTCATTTGGATAATGCAAGGTTAGGTTGTCAAGAACACCGTTTGGCTTAACGGAAATTTGCTCCTTACCGAAAGCTTTCTTTAAATTTTCCATTGTAGATTCAGATATCTCCTTGTCTACATATACGATTGCGTTATTTAAATCTCCACCTTTAATTAGTCCATTTTCCAATAAAGATTCTAATTCATGCAAAAAGCTAAACGTTCTTGAATTTGCAATTTCATCCTTAAAATCAGCAATACTTTTTAAAGTAGCATTTTGAGTACCTAAAACTTTAGTACCAAAATCAACCATAGTAGTTACCTGATAATCATCACTTGGCATTACCAAAATTTCACTTCCGGTTGTTTCATCAGTAAATGAAATCACTTCCTTTACAACATAAACATTTCGTTTTGCTTCTTGTTCTTCAGTTCCCGCTTTTTCAATTGCCTCTACAAAATACTTCGATGAACCGTCCATAATTGGAAGTTCCGAAGCATTTAATTCAATTATAACATTATCTAAATCACAGCCAACCAATGCGGCTAAAACATGTTCCGGAGTTTGAATTTTTACACCTAATTTTTCTAAATTGGTACCTCTTTGTGTGTTAACAACATAATTGGCATCAGCCTCAATGACCGGCTGACCTTGCAAATCTACTCTGACAAAAGTGAAACCATTATTGATTGGTGCCGGCTTAAAAGTCATAGTGACTTCTTTTCCTGTATGCAATCCAACACCTGTAAGTGAAATTTCATTCTTGATGGTCTTCTGTTTAACCATTATTTCCATTTTTTGGGTTTATTATTTGTTTTTTTAGTTCTTCTACTTCGGCTACAATTTTAGGCAGGTTCTTAAAGTGGACATACGATTTACTAAAATCACTATATCCAAATGTCGGGCTTCCCTGTAAAATCTCATCATCCTTTATATTTCTCGCCACACCTGATTGCGCCTGAAGCCTTACATTATTACCTATTGTCAAATGTCCTGCAATTCCGACTTGTCCGCCAATCATACAATTCTCACCAATTTTTGTTGAGCCCGCAACACCTGTCTGAGCAGCAATTACTGTATTTTTTCCAATTTCAACATTATGGGCAATCTGAATCTGATTGTCCAATTTAACGCCTTTTCTAATAATAGTAGAACCAAGTGTCGCACGATCTATAGTTGTGTTGGCTCCAATATCTACATTATCTTCTATAATGACATTTCCTATTTGAGGTATTTTGTTATATTCACCACTTTCATTTGGTGCAAAACCAAAGCCATCTGCCCCAATAATTGCCCCTGAATGAATTGTACAATTGTTTCCAATCACCGTCTCAGAATAAATTTTGGCACCGGCAAAAATAAAAGCGTTATCACCAATAACAACATTATCTCCAATAAAACTGTTTGGATATATTTTTACATTATTTCCTAAAACTACATTTTGCCCAATATAACTGAAACTGCCTAAATATAAATTTTCACCATATTTAACCCCTTCAGAAATAAAAGTCTGTGGTTCTATTCCGTTTTTATTTAGTTTTACCTGATTGTAAAATTCCAAAAGCTTTGAGAAAGAAACATACGCATCTTCAACCTTGATTAAAGTGGTTGTAATTTCAGATTCAGGTACAAAAGAATCATTAACAATTGTTACAGAAGCTTTTGTTGTATAGATGTGATTGATGTATTTTGGATTTGCCAGAAAGGTAAGAGAACCTTCTTCTCCCTCTTCTATTTTAGACAGTCGGAAAACCTCGGCATTGGGATTCCCAACAACTTCTCCTTCTAAAATTCCTGCTATTTGTTCTGCTGTAAATTTCATCTTATTTGATTCTATTTTTCATCCGAATAAGATGTAACCCGCTACATGACGTTCTGTTTGTATTCAAAAAAAATGCACTGGTTTGTTTCATTCCGACAAAAATATAAAAAATAGGTTTTAAATGTTAATTTTAGATAAGTTGTTTTGGAAAACAGATGTAATATTTTGTCACCAATTTGGATAATGATTTCAAATTCAACTGGTCTGATACTTCAACAACATCTTCAATTGTTTTGTCTTTTTTAAAAATTCGTATAGGTTCAGCCTCTTTACTGTAGGCCTGATTCTTAATTTTTCCCTTAAAAATAAAATAATCTGCCTCTGATTGGGAAATATTATGGTCTTTAGCAAATCTTTCCTTTAGCTCCTGAATTTCTTCTAACGGAATTTTTTCACCACTTAATTTAATTTTCAGTAAATCCCTGTTGATAATCATTTTACTCAAAGTAGAAAGTATAAAATCATCCTGCTTTTGCCATGCTTTCAAGGCACTAATAATATCAAAATCATCTAATTGTGAAAATAAATCCAGGTTTTGGGCGTCAAAGTCATCCAATGTGATTTTGTTCTGCATAAAAAACTGAAGGGGTTCGCTGCAAGGTAAAGTTATTCCTTTTAATGTCAGCTCTTTTGCCCTCTTTAATACTTTCATCAAAATCAATTCTGCCACCAAACTCGTTTTATGCAAATAAGCCTGCCAGTACATCAATCTTCTCGAAAGCAGAAATTTTTCAACTGAATAAATTCCTTTTTCTTCAATCACCAAAACCCCATCAACAACATTCATCATCTGGATTAATCGTTCGGAATTGACATTTCCTTCGGCCACACCAGTGTAAAAGCTATCGCGTTTCAAGTAATCCATTCGATCCATATCCAATTGGCTTGAAATCAGCTGCAGCATAAATTTCCTATGGTAATCGCCTTTAAAAACCTGTATTGCCAAGCTTAGTTTTCCATCAAATTCATCATTCAGCTGATTCATAAATAATAACGAAATAGCTTCATGATGCACATCTTCAACAATACTTTTTTCCATTGCATGAGAAAAAGGACCGTGCCCGATATCGTGCAGCAAAATGGCAATATACAAAGCATTTTCTTCTTCAGGGGAAATCGCAACACCTTTAAAACGAAGTGTTTCAATTGCTTTTTGCATTAAATGCATACAGCCCAAAGCATGATGAAAGCGAGTGTGATTGGCTCCCGGATAAACCAAATAAGACAATCCCATTTGTGAAATACGGCGTAAACGCTGAAAATACGGGTGCTGTATCAAATCATAAATAAGCTCATTCGGGATAGAAATAAAGCCATAAATGGGATCATTGAATATTTTTAACTTATTGATCTGAGTCACTATTTGGTTATTTTTAAGTCAACAAATATAAGTAATTAAGTATAAAGAGTTTTAGGTTTTTTTATTTAATAAATCAAAAATACCTGTATTCTGAATTTAAAAAGTGTACTAAAATCAGGGAAATGTTAATAACTAAAGATTAGTTTTTAAATTCTGATAAAGTTATTCATTTTCAAAATTGATATATTTGAAAGTACCAAAAATCTAAAAATCATGAGAATAGAAACCGATCTTAAATTAGGCTTCAAGGATGTTATGATCAGACCCAAAAGATCTACCCTGAAAAGCAGATCTGAAGTATCTTTAGAAAGAAATTTTAAATTTTTGCATAGTACAACCCTATGGACGGGAATTCCAATTATGGCAGCTAATATGGATACTGTGGGTACATTTGAAATGGCTGTAGTTTTAGCGAAGGAAAAATTATTTACTGCCATTCATAAACATTATTCACTTCAGGAATGGAACGCTTTTCTGAAAGATGTCACTTCTGATTTCTACAATTACATTGCCGTGAGCACAGGAACCGGAAAAGAAGATGCTGTGAAAATTGCTGAAATTATCAAGGCAAATCCGCCACTAAAATTTATTTGTATTGATGTAGCCAATGGTTATTCTGAACATTTTGTCCAGTTTTTAAAACAAACACGAAAACAATATCCAGATAAAATTATTATTGCCGGAAATGTAGTAACGGGAGAAATGACTGAAGAATTATTATTAGCCGGAGCAGATATTGTAAAAGTCGGAATTGGGCCGGGTTCCGTTTGTACAACGCGTGTAAAAACAGGTGTTGGATATCCGCAGCTTTCAGCCATTATTGAATGTGCTGATGCAGCTCATGGTTTGGGCGGACATATTATTAGCGATGGGGGATGCAGTACTCCTGGTGATGTTGCGAAAGCCTTTGGTGCAGGATCCGATTTTGTTATGCTTGGCGGAATGTTAGCCGGACATACTGAGAGCGGTGGGGAATTAATTGAAGTGAATGGAGAAAAATTCAAACAATTTTATGGAATGAGTTCAACTACAGCAATGGAAAAACATGTTGGCGGAGTTGCAGAATACAGGGCTAGTGAAGGAAAAACAGTTCAGGTTCCCTTTAAAGGAAAAGTAATTAATACTGTTTTGGATATTCTAGGTGGTTTGCGCAGTACCTGTACTTATGTTGGGGCTTCAAGACTAAAAGAACTGACTAAAAGAACAACATTTATCAGAGTCAGCGAACAGGAAAATCAAATTTTTACAAAATAATTGAATATCTTAGAATGCATTTTTCAAATTAAACATGATTACAATTTCAGAAGCAACAGCAGAGGACATCAAAACCATTCAGGAAATAACATATATAACCTGGCCAATTACATATGGCAATATTCTATCCGGAGAACAATTAGATTATATGCTGGATTTGATTTATTCTGATGAAGCTTTAAATAATCAATTTGAGAAAAACGAACAATTATTTTATCTGATTTCTAAAGATGAAACAACTTTGGGTTTCATTGGCATCGAACATCACTATAAAAATGAATCCGTAACGAGAATTCATAAAATCTATCTTTTACCGGAAACGCAAGGGAAAGGTTTTGGAAAAAAAGTAATTGAAGAAATAGAAAAACTGGCTTTAGAAAATCATTCAAAATCTTTATCCTTAAATGTAAACCGATTTAATTCAGCCTTAACTTTCTATGAAAAAATTGGTTTCAAAATCATTGATGAAGTTAATGTGGATATCGGAAACGGCTATTTTATGGAAGATTATATAATGGAAAAACACTTGTAATCAACTCACAATTATATCATGTTTGAATAACAATCCTTTTACTTCCCTCAAAGCAAATACAGCCTTTTTAAGTTTGGTTTTGGACGGATCGATTGTGTAATTATAGCTGGTTTCAAAATTAGCCTTGTTAGCAATCGCTTTATTGAATTCAGACCGATATAAATCACAATTGTCAAAAATGACGCTTGTCAAATCTGTAGCCATAAAATCAACAGCTACCAGACTACAATCAGTAAAAGTTGTTCCCTTTATTTTTAAAGTATAAAATTTTGAGAAATCCAGAATGCAATCATTGAAATTTATTTCGAAAATGAGTTTGTCGCACATAGCAAAATTCACATCTTTTATTTCACAGCGATTAAAAGTGGCTGTTCTAAAAGCCACATAATTAATTTTTGCCTCATTGAAAATACAGTCATTAAAAACACAATCAATAAAAGTAACGGCTACAAAAGTACAGTCTGAAAAGTTGCAATTATTAAAAACACAACATTCAAAATCCTTGAAATTAGCTCCATCCCTATCGTAAATGATGTTACTATATTCTTTATCAAGGAAATACTCACTCTTCATTAAAGATTGATTGTTTAGTTTAAAAATAAAAACGCAAGAATCAAATGTATGATAATTGCGTTTAGATTGAGAATATTATTTTACTAATTATTTCTTATGTACTCTTCGTAAAAGGAAAATAGCAATTACAAAAAAGATTCCTAAAAACACAATCGCCAAACGAGGGCTTCCGGTTATCTGGTCGATAATTCCGTAAAGGCACATTCCAATAACGATTCCTATTTTTTCAGCAACATCATAAAAACTGAAAAAGGAAGCCGTATCTTCTGTCTCCGGCAATAATTTTGAATACGTGGAACGTGATAAAGCCTGGATTCCTCCCATTACAAATCCGGCAACTGTTGCCATAACATAAAAATGAATCGGCAAAGTAATAAAAAAAGCAAGAGCACAAAAGACTGCCCAAATGCTATTGATTACGATTAAAGTTGGAACATTTCCGTATTTCTCTGAAGCACGTGAAGTTAATACAGCTCCGACAACTGCAACCAATTGTATGATTAAAATACAGATAATCAATCCTATTGTACTCTCTTCTTTAGATCCCCATGTAATTTCCTGAGCGCCAAAATAAGTAGCCACAAGCATTACCGTCTGAACCGCCATACTTGAAACGAAAAATCCACCTAAATATCTTTTCAAAGGAATATTATCTTTCAATATTGCCCAAACTTTCTTTAATTCTTTAAAACCATTAAATACAACATCATTGGATAACTTTTTATTGGTTTCCTTACTTCCTTTAGGTAAAAAATAATAGCTGTACTGGCTGAACAAAATCCACCAGACTCCTACCATTACGAAAGAATATCGCATAGCTTTCATAGCTGCTTCTCCATCTGTTCCAGTGATTCCAAAGATTTTTGGTTTCATAATCATAGCCAGATTAATAATAAGCAAAATGACACTTCCGATATATCCTAAGGAATAGCCTTTGGCACTAATTTTATCCTGTTGTTCTGGGAATGCGATATCCGGCAAATAAGAATTATAGAAAACCAAACTTCCCCAGTAACCAATAAGTCCAAGAAAGTAAAATAATAATCCGATGTAAATGTTTTCAAGGTTGAACCAATACAGCCCCATGCAGGATAAAGCTCCCACATAGCAAAAGAATTTCATAAAGGATTTTTTATTCCCTACATAATCCGCAATACCGGATAATAATGGCGAAAAAAAGGCCACAAATACAAAGGCAAATGCTGTAACAAAACTAATCAGGGCTGAATTTTTCAATTCTAATCCGAAGACTTCAATGTAATGGCTGCGATCTGAAAATAAGGCTTCATAAAAGATAGGAAATACAGCGGATGCAATTGTAAGCGTATAAACTGAATTTGCCCAATCGTAAAAGGCCCAGGCGTTCAACAATTTTTTACTCCCCTTTGGTAAGTTGGTCATGGTTTTGGTTTTGACGGCTAATTTATTTATTTTTTCTTATAATCATCAGGAATCGTCATTAATAAATAATCAATGATTTGTTTGCACACAAATTTTGTTATTGATGATGATAAGGCTCATTTCTTAAAATAGTGAAACCACGATATAATTGTTCTATAAAAAACAAACGCACCATCTGATGCGAAAAAGTCATCATCGAAAGCGAAATTTTACCTTGTGCCTTATTATAAACCGTTTCTGAAAAACCATAAGGTCCGCCAATTACAAAGACTAATGTTTTAATTCCGGAGTTCATCTTTTTTTGTAATTCTTCAGAAAAACCAACACTAGAAAAGTTTTTTCCGTTTTCATCCAACAAAATTAATTGATCCGTTGGTGTTAATTTAGATAAAATCAACTCGCCTTCTTTCTCTTTTTGCTGGCTTTCCGATAAATTTTTTACATTTTTGATATCGGGAATGATTTCAAGATCAAATTTGATGTAAAACGACAAGCGTTTTGTATAATCGTCAATTAATGACTGTAGTGATTTGTTATCGGTTTTGCCAATGGCAATAAGTTTGATGTTCATAGAAATTCAGAGTGTTTAATTTTTAGAAAACTGATTTTCAAAGGTTTTAAATCTGGCATCCAAATCTTTTACTAATTGCTTTTTTACTGATACATCCTGAATAAAACTGTAATTAATACTGTTGTAAACATATTGTTTTATTGTTGCGTATGAAACATCAGGATATCTTTTTGCCAGTAAAACATATTGTTCCGTCATATTGGTTCTTAAGATTCCGGCATCATCGGTACTGATTACGATTGGAACATTAAATTCTTTATAAAGTGTAAAAGGATGTCTTCCTTCTTTAACTTTCAAAATAAACTCGTTACTGGCTAAATTAATTTCAATCGGAATGTTGTTTTTTGACATATAACGCAATAAATCATATGAATTAGCTTCATAAGCAATATCAACTCCGTGACCAATTCTGTTAGCTCCGGCTATATGGATTGCCGAATTGATATGCCATGTCAAATCTTCCGGCTGAACCAATCCTAAAGTTAGTTCGCCTGCGTGAAGGGTATATTTTACATCTGGAAATTTCGAATGACAGTATTTAAACATGACCATGTGCAGCCAATAATCTTTCATCGAGTTTTCGCCATGCTCCGGCGAAACAATGTTCACACCGGCAACCAGTTTACTTTCGTTAGCAGAAATAAAAGCAATAACCAGATTTTTAAACAAATCAACAGGCTCCATAAAACGAAGCACAAAATTTTGATAACGCATAGTAAAACGTTCATCATCGATTTTTAAGTCTTTATGAAGTCTGGCTATAAAATTAGTATTGAAATCTTCCGCATATTTTTTAGCATCTTTCTGCTGAATTGATTTAAACAAATCATCCAGAAGTTTTAAAACTGCTTTCTCCTCTTTTTGAATCGCAGCCTGACGGAGTTTCGAATTAAAATCAGTCAAATTATCTACTTTCATATCGCAAGGAATAATTGATAATTGTGTTTCGATATAACTCACATTTTCTGAAAGTGCCCGTTTTTTTAATTCTAACAAACCTTCTGCAAAATGTCCGTCGATTACAGGGAAAAATTTATCAAAAGAATCAAAAAACAAATCGTCAGAAGGAACTGAAACACCATTGTAATCTTTAGCCGACCAGGTTTGCATGACTTGCTGCTGATAGAATGCCAGCTGTCCTTTATTTTTAAGAGATGAAAAAGTTTCCCAATTACCATTTGAAGGTTTGTTTTTTGCTACCTGCATTGTTTCGAGATTCAGATAAAAATCTTCTGCAATAGCTCTTTCCAAAAGAGGTTCTGCGTAAATGGATCCTGAAAAATGATGGTGTAAATCTCCGCCTTTTGGCATCTGTTGAAAAAAAGCCGTCAAGAGCGCTTCGTTATTTCTTATTTTTTCCAAATAACTTTCAGCCGATTGAGAGAAGCTGAATTGTAGTGTCAAAAGACAAAAAAGTGTAATTATCCTCGTCATAGTCAAAGTTTAAATTACATGCAAATATAGTTAATTTTGCAGACATTTTATAAAGCTGTAAAAACTGAGATTAAATAAAGGGAAGTGTACCTGTTTGATTTAATTGCATCATTTTATTTGTAATTTACAGAAATAATGACTTTAATTGATCTCTTTTTGAAAGACCTTCTTTAAGGAATTATTAAAAAATTAAAAATTCAGGCAAAACTATTACGTTTTCATTTTTAGATTCTTTACACAGATTTCTATTTTTGATTGTAAAACTGTTGCTTTTCCGAATTTTACTAATGTGCATTTTTGTTTCAATTTGTTTGTTTAACTTTGTTCAAAACATATAAAAATGAAACAATTAGTTATATTACTTATTGCTTTTGCTACATTTTCCTGTACAAAAGCTCAAAAGACCAATTTTTCTAAGGAAGCTTTATCACAGAAATTATTGGCTGTTGATGAAAGTCAGGTTGCGTTCAAAGACATTCTAAATAAGTACAAAGGAAAAACACTGGTTATTGAAGTTTGGGCGTCATGGTGCGGCGATTGTATTAAAGCGATGCCTAAGCTAAAAGAACTTCAGGCAAATAATCCGGATGTATCTTACTTATTCCTTTCTGCAGACAAAACGGCTGATAAATGGAAAATCGGAATTGAAAAACACGAATTAAAAGGCGATCATTTTATGATGACTGACGGTATGAAAGGTGTTTTTGGAAAAGCAATTGACCTGGACTGGATTCCGAGATACATCATTGTGGACAAAACCGGTAAAATTGTTTTGTATCGTGCCATTGAAACCGATTTTGCTAAAATCGATGAAACATTAAAAAAACTGAAATAGAGTGAGGTCTAATTTCATTTCATATAAAATCTAAAAAAAACACAAAATTAATCACTATTCAAATGAGAAAACAAATTGTTGCAGGAAACTGGAAAATGCATAAAAATGCTGAACAAACCGAAGAATTATTAAACGAACTGATTACAAAAATACCTGCAAAAACTAATGCTCAGGTAATTGTTGCGCCAACATTTATTAATCTTGCTGCTGCTGTTGCCAAATTAAAAAATACCCCGATTGGTGTTTCGGCACAAAATGTGCACCAGGCTGAAGGTGGTGCTTTTACCGGAGAAATTTCTGCCGACATGCTAAAAAGTGTTGGAGTAAACACTGTAATCTTAGGACACTCAGAAAGAAGAGCAATTTTTAACGAAACTGATGCTTTGATTGCTAACAAAGTTGATACGGCTTTAAAACATGAACTTACTGTAATTTTCTGTTTTGGTGAAGAATTAAAAGACCGTCAATCAGATAATCACTTCAATATTGTTGAAAATCAATTGCGCGACGGATTGTTTCAAATTTCAAAAGAATCATGGTCGAATGTAGTTTTGGCTTACGAGCCGGTTTGGGCTATTGGAACTGGTGAAACAGCTTCTCCGGAACAAGCTCAGGAAATGCATGAATTTATCAGAGAAACTGTTCGTAAAGCTTTTGGAAATGATATTGCTGATGAAGTTTCAATCTTATACGGCGGATCAGTAAAACCTGAAAATGCCAAAGAAATATTCTCTAAACCAGATGTAGATGGTGGTTTAATTGGAGGAGCAGCCTTAAAAGCAGATGATTTTCTTGCTATTGTTACAGCTATCTAAATCATATCATATTTAAAAAAGAAAACCCGATATGCAATATATCGGGTTTTCTTTTTATAGTGAAATATAAATTATTCTATAATATTAGCACTTGTTACATAAAAATCTTTACTGACTTCTATTGTTCTCTCATTCCCATTAGTCTTCTCCGATTTCCATTCGGTTGTTGGTTTTAACCACATTTCAACGCCATTCAATTTTACTTTTACAGGCATATCAAATTTTGCCACACAATTAGACCAATGATATCCTAAAGATCCGTCTTTGAAAATATATTCTAAAACAGGAATTTGAGTTGTTGTTAAATATTGCGCGAAAACTCTGTTGAAATTAATTCCGGACTGTATATTAATATAATCTTCAATTTGTTTAGTTGTCACCGTTTGGTGGTAGAAAGTACTGTTTAAACCTCTCAAAATCGATTTCCATTTTGCATCATCATTAACTACTTGTCGCATTGTATGGAGCATATTGGCACCTTTTGGATACATATCGCCAGATCCTTCGCTGTTTACATCATAATTGCCTATGATCGGCTTGTCATTGTGAATGTTTTTTCTACACCCAATTACGTAATCGGCACCCGCTTCTTTTCCATAGTAATATTCAACAAAAAGGCTTTCCGAATAATTGGTAAAACTTTCATGAATCCACATATCTGCTATATCCTTATAGGTAATATTATTGGCGAACCATTCGTGACCTGATTCATGAACAATGATAAAATCAAATTTTAAGCCCCAGCCTGTTCCGCTTAAATCTTTTCCTAAATAACCATTTTTATACTTATTTCCATACGTTACACTGCTTTGGTGTTCCATACCCAAATATGGGGCTTCAACCAATTTATAACTGTCTTCGTAAAAAGGATATGGGCCAAACCAGTTTTCAAAAGCTTTGAGCATTTTCGGAACTTCTTTAAAATGTTCTTTGGCTATAGCAAGATTATCTTTTAAAACATAATAACTGCAATCTAAATCCCCTTTTTCACCTTTGTATTTTTCAGAAAAATTGACATAATCTCCAATATTGATATTCACACCATAATTATTGATTGGATTCGCTAAATACCAATTGAACGTTTTTGTTCCGTCTTTTTCCTTTTTAACACTCTGCAGCCTGCCGTTTGAAACATCGGTCAAATGTCCCGGAACATTAACACTGATCAGCATATTTTCGACTTCATCGTACATATGGTCTTTACATGGCCACCAGACACTTGCACCTAATCCCTGGCAGGTAGACGCAATAAAATCATTTCCGTTTTTATCTTTTTTCCACGTAATTCCCCCATCCCATGGTGGTGTAACCGCTTCTTTAGGTTTTCCTCCAAAAGCAATTACTACTTCTTTAGTTTCCCCAATTTTCTGAATGGCTTCTAATTGAATAAAAAAGGCATTTCCATCCCTTTTAAATTTCAGATCTTTTCCATCCTGAGATACCTTCAAAATATTCATAGGCTCCTGCAAATCTATCTGCATGCTATTGTATTCTTTTAAAACAGTATAGCGAACCGTATTGGTTCCTTTAATGGTTTTATCTGAAGGATTTACTTTTACATTCAAATGATAATATTTCAAATCCCACCAAATTCTTTCTTTCGTAATACTACCACGCAATGTATCCTGATGTGTAAAAATTGTGGCAGACTTATTAAGAAGTCCTTGTGCATTAAGTTTACAACAGATAAATAGCAAAATAAAAAAGGAAGCAAAATATTTTCTCATTATTTTTATAAATTGGATGAAAGATAGTATTTAAACAGGAAAACCTTCAACAAAAGTAAGCAATCGCATCAAATTTATAATTATTTAATAATTTCTATTCCTAATTATTTTGCCAAGATTCATTATTCACTATTTGCCATTGAAATATTCTGGAACGCTCAATAAAACCGAATACTTTTTATGTTTTCTGCCTGATTTGGCCTATAGCTTTTATAGTCTGTTAAGTGATTCCATGCCGCTTAAATATCTTGAAAAATCAAAACCACAATCTAAATTAATCCCTGAATAATACAATTCTTTATCAGCTGAGCAGTGTTCTTGCAATTGGATTTAGCAAGGATATTATTTCGGTGTTTTTTTACTGTTAAAGGGCTAATAAAAAGCTTTTTAGCAATTTCGGCATTGTTTAATCCATCTCCAATAAGCCTAATAATATCTATTTCACGTTTAGAAAACTCCCTTAGTTTGTGATTTTCTTCATCAAGGCTTAAATTCATAAAGGAAGGTTCGCCATTAAGGCCAATCAAAGATATTTTATAGGTATTAGAATTGCTCAGATGGTCTATACGGGTATGAATATTTAAGGATTTGCCATAACCTCCTTTATCATCCATAGTGAGCATTAGTGCCTGATGATTAAACAAGGCATATTCACCGTTTTTTAGTTTCGCTCTGTGGCTATAACTTATTTTATAGGTTAACAATTTCTCACGTCCTACATTTTCAAAGAAAAATTTAGTTAAAAATGCTTCGGCTTTTACAACAAATTCAATATCATCAGGATGAATTGCCCCTAAAATATCATTAAAAGTTAAGTTTTCCGGGCTAAATCCATGCATATCATATATTGACGGACTAATATGTGAAAGCGACATATCAAAAAAGTCTATGATGTAAAAAGAAAATGGTCCAGTACTTATAATAGAATTGGTAAGACTGTCAAATGAGATCTGATGTGTTGAAGAATTTTTAACAGATCTGTTTGTTAACCAAACATCGTGTAAGTTTTGGATTTCTGGAAGCATAAACAGATTATGTTAATCATTTGTTAAACAAATTAACATTAAAATATTCTAAAAATCAAATTGTGCTAATTTTTAAATTTAGTAATCCATTATTTAAATAAAAAAAACTCCTCTAGTAAAAACCTCCTGAATACTGAACAGGAAAGTGCAGCTTTTTCTTCTGAAACATTTAATAATCTTATTTTAAACTCTTAACTTCACCTGTTTTCAAATCAATACTAAAATGATCCGCGGGAACTTCATGCATGAATTTATTAAAGATAATTAGAAAAAGACGAAGGTGATTTTGCAAAGGATTTTCTTTAATAGCACTATTATTTTCGAAGAATATTTGAGATAACATTTTATATTGATTGGCCCTCGCCTCACCAACATCATTCAAAGCCAATTCATCAGCGCTTCTGAAACGATAAAAATCTACCAGAAAATCATATCCTGTCCAGTTGAAATCTTCCAGTTTGAGATTTTGTCCTGCCAAAATATTTTCAGTTTTTATTCTGGATTCGGTCCACTCGTTGCTTTCTTTGTTTTTCAATAAGAAATCAAAATCCTGATTTGCATTTATATTGGCCAAAACCAGTAAGTCTTCACCAGAAACATTTAGAAAAAAGTCCTTAAAATTAGAAGGCCAGTCATCAGATAAAAATCGTAAACGAACTAATTCTTTTAAATGGAAATCTGTGAAATCATGATAATTTTTGGTTTTCAAAATATCGCTGTTCCAAATATCTTTATTTTTTTGACTCTCCAAAAATTGATGCTCCATTTTATATAAATCAAAAAGTTCGTCATATTGCGGAACGCTGTCAATTGTTATGGTTTGGATATCAACTAAATTATCTTTTTTAATAGTCAGTAATTTATAAGCCGGAATATAGGCCGCTAAAGATGGGGTCTGAATGTTGACCAATGTATTTCCTTTTTCCGTCGTGCGGATGCCTGTATCGTTGATGTGCATATGACCGCCAAAATGAATCTTCAATCCTGCATCGGCAAAAACCTGCCCTACTTCTTCAACAGGAACACGATTCAACTGCCATTTATTTGGGCCAAGCAATTCTTTTATTTCTGCGGAAGCATCATCATTAAAATCAATCATTGGAAAATGGCTGAAAGCGATTATTATTTTGCCTTGTTTTTTGGCTTCCGCCGAAATCTCTTCTACCCATTTTATCAGATGTTTTTTATTCGAAAGTACATTGTTATACCCCGTACTGGCTTCCGAATAATTTTTAGAATCTTTAGTGTCTGGAGATGCATTTTTTTTCGGAATGTAAACGTTTCCGTCAATCGCCATCAGCCACAAACCATCAATTGGCTCAACAACATAGCTTACATCCGGCACTTCATATCCCGATGCCACTTCATAAACTCTGCTTGTTAATAATGCAGCTTGTGAAGCTTTCTCAAAACTATAATTCTTGCTATTATAAGTTGAAAAAGGTGTTGCCCAGAATTTGTGTTTTTTGTTGGGATAAAAACCAAAATTTTTCAGCCCCTCTGTAATTCCCAAATAACCCATTTTTGAAATATCAGATGTTACAACAATAAAATTTTCGATAGCTAAATTAGGTTGGTACATGTCTTTTTTAGTGTAAATGGGCTGACTTTTACCAGCTGCACCCAAAAAATCTTCCTTTCCGGATTCCTGTGCAAAAGGCCCAACGGGATCGTGATTTCCTGTTGTGATGAAAAATTCAATTTTGTATTTTTTTCGATATTGATCCAGTATTTTCTCTAATCCCCGAACGTGAATTGGCTGACCGTCATCTGTATAATCTCCCGGAAGGGCTACGTATTTTATTTTTCGCTTAGCGATATCTTCCAAAGCAGCGATAAAAGCAAAATAGTTCTCATTAAAAATTCGGGTCGAATGCAATTGGGAAGCCATTGTTCTCAATAAAGTATATTTTCCGGTTTTCGGGTTTAAAACTCCACGATAATCATTGTCTGAGAATGATCCGAATAAATCCTGCAAATGCACATCTGATAAAAAAGCAACCTGAACACCTTCAAGATTGGGTTTCTTTTGAGCGGTTACTGATTCAAAATCAAAAAAAAGAAATAATAAAATGGAAAAATAAACCAAATTAATATTCTTATTTCGAAAGAAATTATATAAAATCATATTGATATGTATTTACAGATATTACTCATGAATTTTAAACAAATGCAATTTTAGTTCTTAAAAACCAAAGTCGTTTTATGATATTGTTATGGAACAATCATCTTTAAAATGTTTTAAATAGATCTCTAAAAAATTTAACAAACACTTATTGTGTTAATTGAAATGAATTATAGATTATTATATTTGCATACTAATTCTATAAATTTAGTATGGTTTTTAAAAAATTGTTGAGAGTGTTTTTCATGTTCTTTTCGATTGTGTCATTAAGTCAGGATGTTTTTCCAAGAAAAGACACTTTATCGCAGCAATTATCAATGAATATTGAGATAAGACCAAGAGCCGAATATACTTCAAACTATGTGATTCCTCCCAATGACTCCGCCAGCTCCTATTTATACACTACACAACGTAACAGAATTTCCCTGCTTTATTCACGAGAAAAATGGCTTATCAAATCTGATTTGCAGGAAATTCACCTTTGGTATGAAAACAACAATGCTTCTAAAGTTGGAAGTATTAATTTTTACCAATTATTTTTTGAAACCAAATTCAAATCACTGAATATTCGATTAGGAAGACAAAGTATACTGATTGATAATGGGAGATTATTTTCCGACGCTCCTTGGGCGCAACAATCACGTGCACATGAAGGAATTCGTTTGATGAAATATTCAAAACATATCAATAATGATCTTTTCGTTTTATTTACCCGAAATTATAGTCAGGAGTTTGAAACGGCTTACTCGCCTGTAGCTTCAAATCGCTACAAATACATGGTGATGAATAATTTCAGTTATAACTCTGGCAAAGAGTTTTCTTTTACTTCGATGAATGCTGTTGATTTTATTGAAGATGCAAATTTAAAGAAAATCTATACCCGCGCGACTACAGGTGGCCGAATTGAATTCAAAAAGAAGCAATGGTATTATACTTTAAATTCTTATTTGCAATTTGGGCGGAATACAAAAGGCCAAAAATTGTTTGCATATTATTTTCAGCCAGAAATTAAACTGTCATTTCAAAAGTCAACGTGGCGTTTGGGTGCTGAAATAATTTGCGGAACAAGTTCTGAACTAAATAATAGTAATTCTGGTAATTTTGATATACTATACGGCGTAACCTGGAAGTTTAATGGAAATATGAATGTAATTAGCCGTTTTCCAAATGATATTGCAGGAAAAGGTTTGGTTAATCCTTACTTATTTGCCTCTATACCTATAAACCCAAAATTATCACTTCGCTCAGACTTTCATCTTTTTTACACACAATATCCACTATTGAATGATTCAGGGCAGGAAATGCCAAAATATATTGGATTGGAAAATGATTTGTCTTTAAAGTATTTCCCTCTCAAAGAACTGGAAATAAATTATGGTTTTTCTTTTTACCAGTCAACAAATTCAATGAAATACCTGCCTAAAATACAGGATGAAAATAAGCTGGCATTCTGGAGTTATGTTATGGTTTTATATTCTTTTAATGTTGTGAATATGAAGCGATATAAAAAGTAATACCATTTGTAAATATCAGGATTCCATTTTATACGACCGCTTTATGTTGCTACATAAAATTATAAGCTTTATTAAGACGGTTACGCGAGGATTGTAAAGGAAGTCAATTTATTCAGATGAGAAATCTTAAAATTAATGTACTCCAGATTTACAAAACATAAAAAAACCTCCAAAATCAAATGACTTTGGAGGTGTGTAAATTATGGTGGGCGATGAGGGGTTCGAACCCCCGACCCCCTCGGTGTAAACGAGGTGCTCTGAACCAGCTGAGCTAATCGCCCTTTGTTTAAAGGTGTGCAAATATACAGCTAGAAATTGTATTTGCAAGTATATTGCGAAAAAAAATGTAATTATTTTTGAAATTAATTTCTAGTCCATTCTTTTGCAATGCTTTATTTTTAAACTTTTGAACCATATTTGTTTGAAAGTAATCAATTACAACGATTATCAACCTCAATAAATAATCTTTTGTATTCATTTAGTATAGTCATACATTTGCATACCTTAATAATTGTAAATTAAATGGCACGATATAAAGAAAATGATTTACCAAAATCAAAAATTACCGCTTCCTCTCTTAACAAAGCAAAAATAATATTCAGATATGCCGGAAAACACCAATGGAAATTCTATCTTGGTTTGTTTTTCTTATTGCTTACCGGAGCCACTGCCCTAGCCTTTCCTAAGCTGATGGGAATGTTGATTGATTGTGTAAAAAATAAAGACAACTCACAGGCCAATCAGATAGCTTTGGGATTAATTATTATTCTGTTTTTACAGTCCTTCTGTTCGTTTTTCAGATTGTCTTTATTTGTCAATTTTACCGAAAACACTTTGGCAAATTTGCGCCTATCATTGTACACTAATCTGGTAAAATTGCCCATGACTTTCTTTTCCCAAAAAAGAGTTGGTGAACTGAACAGTCGTATTAGTGCTGATATTACTCAAATACAAGACACGCTAACATCCACAATTGCGGAGTTCCTACGTCAATTCATACTTATTATTGGAGGTATAATCTTATTGGCTACAGAAAGTTTAAAACTGACACTTTTGATGTTATCTGTTGTTCCGCTGGTAGCAGTTGCAGCGGTTATTTTTGGGAGGTTTATCAGGAAATATTCCAAAAAAGTGCAGGATCAGGTTGCCGAAAGTCAGGTAATTGTAGAAGAGACTATGCAGGGAATCAGCATTGTCAAAGCATTTGCAAATGAGTGGTATGAAATTGCAAGATACAAAGGCAAAATTAGCGAAGTTGTAAAACTGGCTATCAAAGGCGGTAAATACCGTGGCTATTTTGCGTCGTTCATTATTTTTTGTTTGTTTGGCGCTATCGTTGCAGTCGTTTGGTATGGTGTTCGTTTGAGTATTGCAGGCGAAATGAGTGTTGGACAATTGATTTCATTTGTATTGTATTCTACTTTTGTTGGTGCTTCTTTTGGAGGAATTGCAGAATTATACGCACAGATTCAGAAAGCAATTGGAGCAACGGAAAGAGTTTTTGAATTACTTGAAGAAACTCCTGAGAAAATAAATTCAGCAGAAAATAGCGCTGCTTTGGAAAAAATCAAAGGTAACGTCAGTTTCAATAATGTGGCTTTTCATTATCCTTCCAGAAAAGAAATACAGGTTTTGAAAAACGTAAACTTTACAGCCGAATTTGGTCAGAAGATTGCTATCGTGGGACCAAGTGGTGCCGGAAAATCGACTATTTCTTCTTTATTATTGCGATTTTATGACATTACATCAGGAGAAATCACGGTTGATGGAAAAAATATTTATGATTACGATCTTGAGAATCTGCGTGGCAATATGAGCATTGTTCCACAAGACGTGATTTTGTTTGGAGGAACGATTAAAGAAAACATTGCTTACGGAAAACCAAATGCAACCGATGAAGAAATTATTCTGGCAGCCAAACAGGCTAATGCGTTTAATTTCGTAGAAGGATTTCCTGAAAAATTTGAAACTGTTGTAGGAGAACGCGGCGTAAAGCTTTCCGGTGGACAGCGTCAGCGAATCGCTATTGCACGGGCATTGCTTAAAAATCCAAGTATCCTGATTTTAGACGAAGCAACATCATCATTGGACAGCGAAAGCGAAAAACTGGTTCAGGAAGCTTTAGAGGTTTTAATGCAGGGAAGAACAAGCATTATCATTGCCCATCGTTTGTCTACGATTAGAAATGCTGATAAGATTTTAGTTTTGGATAATGGAAAAATTACCGAAGAAGGAACTCATCAGGAATTGATCAATCTTGAAAACGGGATTTATAAAAACTTAAGCAATCTCCAGTTTAGCAATTCTTAACAAATAAAAAAGCAATAAAGAACTATCTATTTATTGCTGTCTTATTTAATGAAAAGTACTTTAATTTAATTTTGAGATTCAATTAAACCTTTTTACAAAGCAAAGGTCTAAGATTATTGGCATTATAATCTACTTGTATCTAAATTGTTAAATTACTAGTCGGAACTTAAGTTGTCATTACAAAAAAACTAAATTTACACGCTTACTAAACTGGATATTATAAAACACAATTACCTCAATTTTATGAAAATAAAAAACCTAATCTACGCCCTTTTAATAATTGGAATTGTAGGCTTCATCGCTTATCGGATTTCATCAAACAAATCCAAAAATGATGAGTCCAAAAAATCTGGAAGCAAAGATATCCCTACTGCTGTAGAAGGAATTGTTGTAAAAACAGCTACGTTTGATAATAATTTGGCTCTATCAGGTTCTGTTGAAGCCAATGAACAAATTGAAATCAGAAGTGAAGTATCCGGGATCGTAGAAGGAATTTATTTTACAGAAGGAAGCAATGTAAAAAAAGGGCAGGTTCTTTTTAAAGTGAATGATATAGAATTAAGGGCACAGCTAAGACAAGCTGCTACCAAAGAAGGTTTAGCCAGTGAAAACCAAAGAAGAGCCAAATTACTTTTACAGAAAGAAGCTATTAGCCAGGAGGAATTTGATATTGCCAATGCTGAATTTGCTTCTATGCAGGCCCAAACACAATTAATAAGAGCTCAGATTGGCAAAACTTCTGTAAGAGCTCCTTTTTCAGGAAAGATTGGTTTGCGTTCCATTTCTCCCGGAACCTATCTTACTCCTACTATTCTGGTGGCTAAATTAGTCAACACCGGAAAACTTAAGATTACATTTTCTATCCCTGAAAAATACGCTTCTCAAGTAAAATCGGGATCTACAATAGATTTCACCGTTTCGGAATCTGATAAGGTGTATTCAGCAAAAATATATGCCATAGAACCGGAAATTGCAGTGGCAACACGTACTTTACAAATCCGTGCCATTGCTGACAATGTGGATGGAAAACTTTTCCCCGGAACCTTCGCAGAAGTAAAGTTGCCATTAACAACTATCAAAGACGCTATTGTTGTTCCCTCACAGGCTATTGTGCCTGTTCAAAACGGGAAAAAGGTTTTTATTTCGAATAAAGGAAAAGCCAAGGAAGTAATGGTTGAAGCCACTACAAGAACAGATGCTTCAATCTTAATTTTGTCAGGATTAAAAGCAGGAGATACATTGATTACAAGCGGTGTAATGTCATTAAAAAATGATGCCCCGATTAAAGTTAAAGTAAAAGAATAATTTAGTCTTAAGTTTAAAGTCATTAAAGTCTAAAGCAAAAAGCCTGAAATAGAAATTAGGAATCTAAAATCTAACCAGAGCGTCAGCGAATTGACTGGAAAATCTAAAATCTCATTATGAGTTTATCAACTACAAGTATAAAAAGACCGGTTTTAACTATTGTACTGAATCTTTTGATTATTTTATTCGGTTTCATTGGTTACACTTTTTTGGGTGTTCGGGAATTTCCTTCCATAGATCCTGCACAAGTATCTATTCGTACCAATTACACCGGAGCCAATTCTGACATTATCGAGTCACAAATTACGGAACCTCTTGAAAAAGCCGTAAATGCCATTGATGGAATTCGAAATATTACATCATCCAGTAATCAGGGAAGCAGCAGTATAACAATCGAATTTAATTTAGATAAAGATTTAGAGGAAGCAGCCAATGATGTTCGTGATAAAGTATCTCAGGCTGTTAGAAATTTACCACAGGATATTGATGCACCGCCAGTAGTTTCTAAAGCTGACGCAGATAGTGAATCTATTATTTCGATGACTGTACAAAGTGACAGCCGGAGTTCATTAGAATTAAGCGATTATGCTGAAAATGTTATTTCACAGCGCCTCGAAACTATTCCGGGTGTAAGCGGTGTTCAGATCTGGGGACAAAAACGTTATGCCATGCGTTTATGGATTGATCCTGTAAAATTAGCCGCTTATGGCTGTACTGTGGCCGAAGTTCGAAATGCATTAAACGCACAAAACGTAGAATTACCGTCCGGAAAATTGACGGGAAACAATACCGAATTGACTGTAAAGACAATCGGAAATCTCTCTAAACCAGATGAATTTAACAATATTATCATTCGGACTGACGGAGATAAAATTGTTCGTTTCAGCGATGTTGGAAGTGCCGAACTTGGACCAGAAAACATCGAAACCTCATTAACATCTTCAGGACTTCCAATGATTGGTTTAGCTATTGTACCAATGCCCGGAGCCAATTATTTAGACATTTCATCTGAATTTTACAAAAAATACGAAGCCTTAAAAAAGGACTTACCTAAGGATATCAAACTTAATATTGCACTGGATAATACACTTTTTGTAAAAAAATCAGTATTGGAGGTAGCAGAAACGCTTGGGATTTCAATTATTTTGGTAATCATTATCATTTATTTATTTTTCAGGGACTGGGCAATTGCTTTCAGGCCTTTGGTAGATATTCCGGTTTCGTTGATTGCCACGTTTTTTATTATGTGGATGTTCGGATTTTCCATTAATGTACTGACTTTATTGGCCATCGTTCTGGCAACAGGTCTGGTTGTGGACGACGGTATTGTTGTAACAGAAAATATATTTAAGAAAGTTGAGGAAGGCATGTCTCCGATTGAAGCTGCTATTAAAGGTTCTAATGAAATTTTCTATGCTGTAATTTCAATTTCTGTAACTCTTGCAGCGGTATTTTTACCTGTGATTTTCCTGGAAGGTTTTGTAGGACGGCTATTTCGGGAATTTGGAGTCGTCATTGGATCTGCAGTATTGATTTCAGCCTTTGTCTCTTTGACATTAACACCCATGCTGAATGCTTATTTGATGAAAGGCGGTGAACAGAAAAAATCTAAGTTTTATATAAAAACCGAACCCTTTTTTGAAAAACTAAATAGTGGCTATGCGGACTCTTTAAAACGATTTATTGATAAAAAATGGATCAGTTTTCCGATTCTTATTGCCTGTTTTGGAATTATATATTTATTTTTTACCATACTCCCAAAAGAAACAGCTCCATATGATGACCGTAGTTCCGTAACTATGCGTATGACAACTCCGGAAGGCTCTTCTTATGAATATACCAACCGTTTTATGCAGGAAATGTCTAAACTGGTTGATGATTCTATTCCGGAGAAAAAAGTAAGTTTAGTAATCACTGCAGGGGGTTCCGGCGGTTCAGCTACCAATTCCGGATTCGTTCGACTTTCGTTAAAAGAACCAGGTGAAAGAACAAGATCTCAAAAAGATATTGCTGATAAATTAACCAAATGGACTAAAAAATATCCAAATGCAAAAACATCAGTAATTCAGCAGCCTACAATTTCAGTAAACAGACGTGGAGGTTTACCTATTCAATACATCATACAAGCTCCCACTTTTGAAAAACTAAGAGAAAAAATTCCTCAATTTATGGATGAGGTTGGTAAAAGTGACGTTTTCTCTATTACAGATGTAAATTTAAAATTCAATAAACCTGAAATCAACGTTAGTATTGACCGTGAAAAAGCGGAAAGTTTGGGAATTTCGATAATTGATGTTGCCCAGACTTTGCAACTTTCATTAAGCGGACAGCGTTTTGGTTATTTCATTAAAAACGGAAAACAATACCAGGTTATTGGCCAGTTCAACCAGGAAGACCGTTCTAAACCTCTGGATCTGACTTCCATGTTTGTGAAAAACAAAAATGGTGAATTAATTCAGATGGATAATGTTGTAAGCATTGAAGAACAAAGTAATCCTCCTCAGTTGTATCATAACAATCGTTACATGTCCGCAACTGTTTCAGCAGGTTTAGCGCCGGGTAAAAGTATCAGTGATGGTATTAATGAAATGGACAGAATTAAAACGAAGGTTCTGGATGAGAGTTTTACAACCGATTTAAGTGGGGAATCAAGGGATTTTGTCGAAAGTAGCTCGAATACTTCTTTCGCTTTTGGTTTGGCTTTATTATTAATCTTTCTGATTCTGGCAGCACAATTTGAAAGTTTTATTGATCCGCTAATTATTATCTTAACAGTACCAATGGCTGTAGCCGGAGCACTGTTTTCATTATGGCTGTTCAATCAGACCTGGAATATTTTCAGCCAGATCGGAACAGTGATGCTGATAGGTTTGGTGACGAAAAATGGTATTTTGATTGTAGAATTTGCCAATCAGTTACGAGAACAGGGTAAACCTAAATTAGAAGCCATTTTAGAAGCTTCCGAAGCACGTTTACGACCAATTTTGATGACCAGTTTAGCCATTGCCCTGGGAGCTTTGCCAATTGCCATGTCTCTTGGAGCAGCTTCCACAAGTAGAATCGGAATGGGAGTTGTAATTGTTGGAGGAACTATTTTCTCCTTAGCTCTGACTTTATTTGTAATTCCGGCTATCTACTTAATGTGGTCCAGAGCAAGAAAACATTATCCGGAATTTGATCATATTGAAGAATATGAAAAGGAAAGCAAGTCGTAATTCTAAATTTTGAAATAACAGGAGCTATGAATATTAAGTAATTATGTAGCCAATAATTCATCATATGAAAACTAAAACAGTATTAAAAAGTCTGATTTTATTTTTGTTTTGCTTAGCAAAAAGCAGTGCTCAGGAAGTACTGACTATTGAAGAAGCGATAAAAATAGCTTTAGAAAACAATTTTGAAATAAGAATTGCCAAAAATAATTCCAGAATCAACGAAACCAATGTAACTCTGGGCAATGCAGGTATGCTGCCTACAGCCACAGCATCAGTTGTGGATAATAATAACATTCAGAATTCTTCCCAAACACGTCAGGATGGAACTAGTACTTCTCTAAGAAATGCTAAAAACAATAGCTTAAATTACGGTGTCAGCCTCGACTGGACAATCTTTGACGGTATGAGAATGTTTGCCAGACTGGATCAGTTAAAAGAGCTTCAAAAATTAGGCGATGCAGAACTAAAGAGAACTATTTTACTTAAAATTAGCCAGGTAAATTCGGCTTATTTTGATCTCGTACAGCAACAGCAGCAATTATCAGCATTAGATACCACTATTGTTATTTCAAACCAAAGGCTGAATCTTGCTAAAAATAGATTTTCTATTGGAAAAGCCTCAAAATTAGAGGTTTTGAATGCTCAGGTTGATTTAAACTCGGATCAGGTTGCTTTATTGAGACAAAAAGAATCGTATGCAAATGCTAAGATATTATTGAATCAACATTTGGCAAGAGCACCTAAAACTGATTTTATTGTAGTAGAAAATGTAAGTGTTGACAACAAATTAATTTTTGCTGATCTGTTGGATTTGGCTCAAAAACAAAATCCTGTCTTAGAAGCTCAGATTATCAATAAACGAATTGCGGAATTGCAGTTAAAACAGGTAAGAGCAGACAGGTATCCTACTGTAGCTTTAACTTCAGGTTATAATTTTGCGGAAAGTCAGTCAAGTCTGGGTTTTGCCAGTGAGGCTTCTTCCAGAGGTTTAAATTATGGTTTTACCGCTTCTTTAAATTTATTTGATGGATTTAATCAGCACCGAAATGAAAAAATCGCAAAATTAGATATTGAAAATACCCAAATTGCAATCGAACAGCAGAATCTTATGCTGAATACCCAGTTGAGTACAGCTTTTCAAACCTATCTTACAAATTTAGAATTAATAGAATTAGAAAGAGATAATGAGGAAATTGCACGCCAGAATCTATCGATAACATTAGATAAATTTAATATTGGAACCATAACAACATTAGAATTCAGAACGGCTCAATTAAATTATGTCAATGCAAAAGTCCGTAACAGTAACGCTCAATACCAGGCTAAATTATCTGAAATTGCATTAAAAGAATTAGCAGGAAACATCAGTTTTTAATTATTTTTGTCTGAAAATATACTTAAATGACTTCATACAATCCAAAAGACTGGTTCAGTTTTATTTTTAATGTGGGCAAAGCCGATACGTTTAGAAAATTAATGCCAATAATGTTCTTCATCGGATTATATTCTGCCGGGATTGCCTATCTCGAAATTGAATATTGGAAACTTCCAAAAGACAGTCATGTAAAAAACATTTCCTTAATGCACGCCATGCTGGGATTTGTAATTTCATTATTATTAGCGTACAGAACCAATACTGCCTACGATCGTTGGTGGGAAGGTCGCAGGATGTGGGGAAACCTTGTCAATAACAGCCGAAATCTTGCCATAAAACTTGCCGTTGCTTTACCCGATGAAAAAGACAGGTCTTTCTTTAGAAAAATCATTCCGGTCTATGCGTCCATCTTAAATAAACATTTGAAAGATGAAGAAACAGGAAAACAGCTCTTTGATGATGTTGATTTAGAAATTGATCATCACAAACACAGGCCCAATCAGGTTGCCAAAATAATGTATCAAAAAATACACGATCTTTATTCAGTTAAAAAAATTTCAGGTGAACAATTAATAACTTTCAATAACGAGCTTACTTCGTTTACTGATATTTGCGGCGCCTGTGAACGAATCAAAAACACACCTATACCCTATTCATACAGTGCTTTTATTAAAAAATTCATCTTCATCTATGTACTTACCTTACCTTTTGGATATGTTTTTGCATTGGGTTATTACGTAGTCCCTGTAGTGGTATTCATCTTTTATGTTCTGGCAAGCTTAGAATTAATCGCTGAAGAAATTGAAGACCCTTTCGGAACGGATGCTAACGATCTTCCAACGCAGAAAATAGCCGAAAACATCAAAAAACACGTAGAAGAACTAATTTAGATAAAGAAATAAAATCACTATCAAAATCATAATCCACAGACAAATAGTATTTGTTTTTTTATAAAATATTTTACGCAGAATATTACGGGATAAAAAACGAAAAATTGTTTCCAACTCCCGCAATCAATCCTTATATTTACACCCTTATTTAAGCATAATATTATAACATGAAAATATCTTACAACTGGTTAAAACAATTCATAAAAACAGACTGGACATCAGAGCAAACATCCGAATTATTGACAGATTTGGGCTTGGAAGTTGAGGTTGTCGAAAAATACCAATCGGTTAAAGGTGGTTTGGAAGGAGTTGTTGTAGGACACGTTCTTACCTGCGAAAAGCATCCGGATGCAGACAGATTAAAAATAACAACTGTAGATGTAGGTTTAGAAGCACCAATTCAGATTGTTTGTGGTGCTGCTAATGTTGGAGCGGGTCAAAAAGTGCCTGTAGCAACTATCGGTACAGTTTTATATGACAAAGAAGGGGAAGCATTTACTATAAAAAAAGGAAAAATCAGAGGACAGGAAAGTCATGGAATGATTTGTGCAGAAGATGAACTGGGATTAGGAAGCAGTCATGATGGAATTATGATCCTTGATGAAACTCTTGTTCCGGGAACACTGGCTTCTGAAGTTTTTAAAGTGGCTAACGATGAAGTTTTCGAGATTGGCTTGACACCAAATCGTGCAGATGCCATGAGCCACTACGGAACTGCAAGAGATTTAAGAGCTGGTATGCTGCAGCGAGGCGTCAATGTAGAATTGATTACTCCATCTGTAAGTAATTTCAGAGTCGATATGAGAACCTTCAAAATTGATGTTAATATTGAAGAGCCACTTTTGGCACCAAGATATTGCGGGGTGACCATTTCAGGAATTACGGTTCAGGATTCTCCGGGATGGCTGCAGGATCGATTAAGAGCAATCGGATTAACACCAAAAAATAATATTGTTGACGTTACTAATTATGTTTTACATGAATTAGGGCAGCCACTTCATGCTTTTGACGCAGCAAAAATCAGTGGAAAAATATTAGTTAAAACTCTTCCTGAGGGTACAAAATTCACCACTCTTGATGATGTGGAAAGAACATTACATCAGGAAGATTTAATGATTTGTGACGAAAAAGGACCACTTTGCATAGCGGGTGTTTTTGGAGGAAAAAAATCAGGAGTATCAGAAGGTACAACGGCTATCTTTTTAGAAAGTGCATATTTTGATGCAGTAAGTGTTCGTAAAACGGCTAAAAGACATCAACTGAATACGGATGCTTCTTTTAGATTTGAAAGAGGTATTGATCCTACAATTACTGAATATGCTTTGAAACGTGCAGCACTTTTGATTCAGGAAGTTGCAGGAGGAAAAATTACTTCTGATGTTGTTGAGGTATATCCTAAAAAAGTAGAAGATTTTTCAGTTTTCTTAAACTTCAGTAATGTATCTAAAATTATTGGACAGGAAATTCCAAAAGATACTATCAAAAAAATATTGGTTTCTCTAGACATCAAAGTCAACAGCGTATCTGATTCTGGATTGGGTTTAACAATTCCTGCTTTCAGAGTTGATGTACAAAGAGAGATAGATGTTATCGAAGAAATTTTAAGGGTTTATGGATACAACAATATTAATTTTTCTACAAAATTAAATGCTACGGTAACCAATTCTCCAAGAACTGAGGATTATAAAGTACAAAATGTAATCGCATCACAACTGAACTCTCAGGGTTTTCATGAAATGATGGCAAATTCATTGACTACAGCTGCTTATTCTAAATTATCGACTGTTTTAAAAGAAGAACATAATGTAACGATGCTAAATCCGTTAAGCAGTGATTTATCCACTATGAGACAATCGTTATTGTTTTCCGGATTAGAAGCCATTTCATACAATATCAACAGAAGAAATTCTGATTTGAAGTTGTTTGAATTTGGAAAAACCTATCATAAGTACCTAAACGGATATGAAGAACACAAACACCTTACTTTATTAATTTCAGGAAACAGAAATAAGGAAAGCTGGACAAATCCACAAAAAACTACAGATTTCTTTTTAATGAAAGGATATGTAACGGGAATTTTGTCTCGTTTGGGAATCGAAAAAATCACAAATGTTCCCACTCAGTCTGATATTTTTTCTGAAGGAACAGCAAAAGTTTATAACAATGAGGTTTTAGTTGAAATTGGTGTGATAAAAAAATCAATACTGAAGCATTTCGGAATCAAACAAGATGTTTTTTACGCCGATTTTAATTGGGATTTGATTTTAAAAATAATCACAGGAAAAATAAAATATACTGACATCCCTAAATATCCTGAAGTACGCCGTGATTTAGCTTTGCTTATCGATAAGAACACAACTTATGAAAGCATCTATAATCTGGCAAAACAAACAGAAAAATCACTTTTAAAAGATATTAATCTTTTTGATGTTTATGAAGGTGACAAACTTCCGGAAGGCAAAAAATCATATGCATTGAGTTTTACCATTCAGGATAACACAAAAACGCTTACAGATATTCAGATTGATAAAATCATGACGAAACTGCAACAATCTTTTGAAACAGAACTTGGAGCAAGCTTAAGATAATAGATAAACAAAAAAAACACCAGCAAATGCTGGTGTTTTTTTTTATACTGAAGAGAGTAATGATTAGGCTTTTTTAAAGATTTTTTTAAACAAATTTACAATTCCTAAAACTACACATCCTAATACTAAACCTACAATAAACTCTTTTACGATAGAAGGTAAGTTTATTTTAGGTGCTAAATGATGGAAAAAAGGAATGTAATGCACGAAGATACCTCCGGCAACTAATAGTAAAGCAATTGTACCTATTACGGTTAGACTTTTAATAATTAGCGGAAGAGCTTTTACTAAAATATTTCCAATAAATTTTGAAATACTTTTTTCTCTTTTGCTATACTTAATAAGTTTATAACCCGCTTCATCCATCCTAACAATAAGAGCAACAATACCATAAACACCTACAGTTGCAATTAATGCAATTATCGAAGTTACAATAATTTGCTGTGTTAAAGGCTCTTCAACTACTGTACTTAAAGCGATAATTACAATTTCTACAGACAATATAAAATCGGTTATGATAGCTGATTTTATTTTGCCTTTTTCCATTTCTAAAATTTGTTCCTCAGTAAAGGTTTCATTTGTTATCCCTTCCGATTCTTCATGTTTATGAGGAAAAATAAATTCATAGATTTTTTCAGCACCTTCGTAAGCTAAGAATAGTCCACCAAGTACCAGTATGACAATAATTGCAATAGGAAAAAATGCGCTTAGCAAAAAGGCTATCGGCAGAATAATTATTTTATTAAGGAGCGACCCCTTACTAATTGCCCAAAGAACTGGCAGCTCTCTGGACGAAGCAAATCCTGAAGCTTTTTCTGCATTAACAGCCAAATCATCTCCAAGAATACCTGCCGTTTTTTTAGCTGCAATTTTACTCATCACTGCAACATCATCCATGATTGCTGCAATATCATCTAATAATACGAAAAAACCTGATGCCATTATAGTTTTATTTATTTTAAGAACTACATAATTAATTGGTATCGAGCACCTAATTAAAATGTTGTTTTAATTATTTTTCAGGCACTAATCTACTACTTTTTTGTAATCTTTTATAAAAATTATTTTAACTGCATTGACCTAAAAGTACCCAGATAATTATAAATACCAAGATAGTACCGAAACATCCGCCACCTAATTTTTTTGCACCGTAACCCGCTAGTAATCCTCTAAAAATGTTATTCATAATATTTGTTTTTTATGTTATTGATTAGTTACATATTTCAGAAAGTAAATTTGAGAACTTAATCACACATTATTTTTATAATACTTTTTAAAAAAGTTGCAGGATTCACAGATAAAAAAAAACCAGTCGCAAGACTGGTTTCTAATTATAGATTTGTGTAGTAATTATTTTACGGGCTGTGTTTGATTCCTAAAGACTAATTTACCATCAAATGCATCAATTAATATGATACTATCAGTTGTGATGTTGCCCGACAAGATTTCTTTAGACAATTGGTTTAACACCTCTCTTTGAATAACACGTTTAACCGGTCTGGCACCAAACTGAGGATCAAAACCTTTATCAGAAAGATATTTAATACCCTCAGGAGTAGCGTCCATAGTGATACCCTGTAGAGCCAGCATTTTGGTTACACTCTTAAGCTGTAAACTAACAATTCTTGAAATATTGTCGACAGTCAGTGGCGTAAACATTACGATTTCATCAATACGATTGATAAACTCAGGTCTGACAGTTTGCTTTAGCAATCCTAAAACTTCTGTTTTGGCCGCTTCCGTTGCTGCTTCTAATCCACCTTTTAGATTTTCAAACTTCTCTTGTATGATCTGACTTCCCATATTGGATGTCATGATAATAATCGTATTCTTAAAATCTGCGAGACGTCCTTTATTATCCGTTAATCGTCCTTCGTCCAAAACCTGCAATAAAATATTGAAAGTATCCGGATGTGCTTTTTCAATTTCATCTAATAAAATAACTGAATATGGCTTTCTACGAACAGCCTCGGTCAATTGTCCACCTTCGTCATAGCCTACGTATCCCGGAGGAGCTCCAACTAATCGGCTTACGCTGTGACGTTCCTGATATTCACTCATATCAATACGCGTCATTGCATTTTCATCGTCGAATAAATATTCTGCCAGGGCTTTTGCTAATTCGGTCTTACCCACTCCTGTTGTCCCTAAGAATAAGAAGGTTCCAACTGGTTTTTTCATATCCTGCAAACCGGCACGGCTTCTTCTCACGGCATCACTTACAGCTTCAATTGCTTCTTCCTGACCTACCACTCTTCGGTGTAATTCTTCCTCCAGATGCAGTAATTTTTCTCTTTCGGTCTGAAGCATTTTCATTACCGGAATTCCGGTCCATTTTGCTACCACTTCAGCAATATCTTCCCTGGTAACTTCTTCTTTAATCAAAGAATTTCCCGATTGGTATTCCTGCAATTGTTTCAATAAAACATCAAGACGTTCCTGTGCTTCCTTGATTTTTCCGTAACGAATTTCTGCTACTTTTCCGTAATCACCTTCGCGTTCGGCGCGTTCAGCCTCATGTTTAAAATCTTCAATTTCCAATTTTACCGCCTGAACACCATCTACAACATCTTTTTCAGATTTCCATTTAGTGTAGATTTCGTTACGTTCTTCTTTCAGATTTGCCAAATCCATACGCAAGATTTTTAGCTTACTTTCTTCTTTTTCACGTTTGATAGCTTCAATCTCAATCTCCAACTGCATGATTTTACGATCTAACACATCCAGTTCTTCTGGTTTAGAATTGATTTCCATACGCAATTTAGAAGCCGCTTCATCCATCAAATCGATCGCTTTATCCGGTAAAAAACGATTCGTAATATAACGTTGTGAAAGTTCTACAGCCGCAATAATGGCCTCATCTTTTATCTGAACTTTATGATGCGTTTCGTATTTTTCCTTGATTCCACGTAAAATTGAAATCGCACTTTCCGTATCCGGTTCATCAATTAAAACTTTTTGAAAACGACGTTCTAATGCTTTATCTTTTTCAAAATATTTTTGATATTCATCTAAAGTTGTGGCACCAATCGCTCTTAGTTCCCCACGGGCTAAAGCTGGTTTCAGAATATTAGCTGCATCCATAGCACCTTCTCCTCCACCTGCACCTACAAGCGTATGAATCTCATCAATAAAAAGAACAATATCTCCTTCGGCAGCCGTAACTTCTTTTACCACCGACTTTAAACGTTCTTCAAATTCTCCTTTATATTTTGCACCGGCAATAAGTGCTCCCATATCCAATGAGAAAACAATTTTATCCTTAAGGTTCTCAGGAACGTCTCCGTCAACAATTCTGTGTGCTAATCCTTCTGCAATAGCGGTCTTACCAACTCCTGGTTCACCTACTAACATTGGATTGTTTTTCGTTCTTCTGGTCAGAATTTGCAATACACGACGAATTTCCTCATCGCGCCCTATAACCGGATCTAATTTTCCTGTGCGTGCTAATTCATTTAGATTTTTAGCGTATTTATTTAAGGAATTATAATTTTCTTCAGCTGAAGCCGAAGTTACTCTTTCTCCTTTTCGAAGTTCTTCAATAGTTGCTTTTAAAGCTTTTCCGGTTACGCCCTGATCTTTTAATATCTGAGCCACCTTGTTTTTAGAATCGAAAATAGCTAAAATTAAATGCTCGATAGAAACATATTCATCATTCATTTTCTGAGCTATGATTTCAGCTTCATTTAATGCTTTATTCGCATCTCTTGAAAGCACAACATCTCCTCCTGAAACTTTTGGAAAACTTTGAATTGTCGAATCTAATATTTGTAAAAACAAAGGCACATTTATATTTAGTTTCTTCAGGATAAAAGGTGCCACATTCTCATCGACTTCGAAGATAGCCTTAAAAATATGCTCGTTTTCAATTTGCTGCTGACCATATCGCTGCGCCAGCTGCTGTGAAAGCTGAATCGCTTCCTGTGATTTTGTTGTAAATTTATTGATATTCATTTTTATGTTTTTAGTTTTTTATTTGCTTCTTTATATCGATACCATTAAAATTTGAATTTATTGCATTAAATTTCTAATTCAAATGATATAACTTTGTTGTCGATATTCAAATTATATTCCATAGTAAAAATAAAGACAAAATGACATTAAAACTATGATTTTTATCATTTTTAAATGTCAAAAAGTCACAAAACAAGTCAAATATGAGTTTTTTAAATTCAATCTTCGGTAGTTCAGAAAATGCAGACTCTTCAAAAAGCAATATAAACTGGACAGAATTAACAGATATACTCCAATTACAGGAAATTGAAGCAATTTCAAATGAAAAGCCTGTTGTAATTTTTAAGCACAGTACACGATGCAGCATTAGCAGAATGGCGTTGAAACAATTTGAAAAAGAATATGATCTGGACGAAACTGTTTATGCTTACTTTTTGGATTTAATTGCGCATCGTGACGTTTCTAATGAAATAGCCAGTAGATTTAATGTCTATCATGAATCACCGCAGTTAATTTTAATTAAAAATGGTAAAGCTATTTATGATGTATCACATAGCGGGATTGATGCAGCAGATTTGAAAAATAAACTTTAATTTTAGCATTAAATAAATCTTAATGTTAATAAAGGTTATAACCTTTTTCATAAATTTGACAAAAATTAAATCAAATTGAAGAAATTACTCTTTTTCATATATTTTTGTTTGTTTATACTTAATGTTCAAAGCATTTTTGCTCAGGCACCCAAAAAAATTATTGTTGAAAATTCCGATTTTGTTGATATCAATGAAACCGTGGCTCCGGGCGCAACTTTATTGACCGGAAATGTAAAAGTAAATCACGACGGGGTCGTATTAACGTGTAACAAAGCTTATTTTTTTCAAAAAGAAAATTACCTTAAAGCCTTTGGAAATGTACAGTTGGTTCAGGGAGATACTTTATTTTTGAATAGTAAATATGCCGAATATAACGGAAATGTAAAAAAAGCCTTTGCAACCGGAGATGCCGTGATGAGTTCTCCGGATGCCACTCTTGCCACAGACACTATCAATTTTGACCGAAACGTTCAGGAAGTCTTTTATAACACAAAAGGGACAATTGTCAACAAAGACAATACTCTGGTAAGCAAATCAGGAAGATACTATGTTGCTCAGAAAAAATTTAAGTTTCTAACCGCAGTTACGATTACAAATCCAAAATATGTTATTAAATCCAATCATCTGGATTATTACAGCAATTCGGGTCACTCCTATTTATTTGGACCTTCAACAATTACCAGTAAAGCCAACTACATTTACACTGAAAAAGGATTTTACGACACTAAAAGAAACCTCGCGCATTTTCTAAGAAAATCCTATATAAAATACGATGACCGGCTTATTGAAGGCGACAGTTTGTATTATAACCGGAATACCGAATTTGCCTCGGCTACCCGAAACGTAAAAATTACCGATTCTGTCAATCGTGGAGTGGTAAAAGGTCATTATGCAGAAGTATTCAAATTGAAAGATTCCATGTTTGTTACCAAAAGAGCTGTTGCAGTGAATTTTGTTGATAATGATTCTGTATATATTCACGGCAAGAAATTAATGGTTACAGGCAAGGAAGGTGATCGTATTATCAGGGCTTTTAATAATGTTCGCTTTTATAAAACGGATATGAGCGGTAAATGTGATTCTCTTCATTCAAATACTAAAATTGCGCTTACAAAATTGATAGGAAAACCGATTTTATGGAATGGTGACAGTCAAATTACAGGTGATCTTATGCACTTAATTGGTGACAACATTACAAACAAAATCGATTCGCTCAAAGTTTTGAATAATACATTTCTCGTCTCGCGGGATACGCTCGGTACAGGTTTCAATCAGGTCAAGGGAATCAATTTATTCGGTAAATTCAAGGAAGGAAAATTACACGATGTTGATGTAATAAAAAATACTGAAGTCATTTATTATATGCGGAATGATGCCAATGAACTCATCGGAATCAATAAAAACGTGAGCAGCAAAATCAATATGATTTTAGAAAATAATGCTGTCGAAACGATTACTTTTTTCAATAATGTTGATGGAGATATTTATCCAGAAATCGATCTTCCGGAAAACGCCCGTAAATTAAAAGGTCTGGTCTGGCGTGGAGATGAACGAATAAAATCTAAAGATGATATTTTTTCTGCTGAAGACAATGAACTGAATGACAAACTGGTCAAGCAGGGAAAAGCGGAAGAAGCGAAGGAAAATGTTCCCATGAAGGTTCGCAAGGAAACATTGAATTATGACAAAAAGAATCCAAAAACAAAAGCTAAATAGCATTTCAATTCAACAATTAATTAGCAAAAAGTGAATCCGGATTTCATAAAATACCAGGCACAAACATCTCCATATCCACTAGGAATGGAAGTTTCCCGCGCCATTGGCTCTTATATCTACGATACCAACGATAAAAAATATTTAGATTTTGTTGCAGGCGTTTCTGCCTGTACGCTTGGACATCAGCATCCAAGAGTTAATCAGGCCATAAAAGACCAGTTAGACAAATATTCACACGTAATGGTGTATGGCGAATATTCACAAAGTCCTGCAGTTGAATATTGCAAATTATTAGCCTCTCTTCTTCCTGAATCGTTAAATAAAACATATTTAGTCAATTCAGGTACTGAAGCAATTGAGGGTGCCTTGAAATTAGCGAAACGCTCTACAGGACGAAGCCAGCTCATTTCATGCCATAATGCTTATCACGGAAACACAATGGGTTCTATGAGTGTTATGGGTTTTGAAGAGCGTAAACAGGCTTTCAGACCCTTACTTCCGGATGTTGATTTTATTACTTTCAATAACGAAGCCGATCTACAAAAAATAACTACAAGAACCGCTGCTATATTGCTTGAAACAATTCAGGGCGGAGCCGGCTTTATTCAGCCTGAAAATAATTTTCTAAAAAAAGTCCGCCAACGCTGCGATGAAGTTGGTGCGATGATGATTGTAGATGAAATTCAGCCCGGATTTGGCAGAACAGGAAAACTTTTTGGGTTTCAAAATTATGATGTCGTTCCTGATATTGTTGTAATGGGAAAAGGAATGGGCGGAGGAATGCCGGTTGGTGCCTTTACTGCTTCGGCAGAAAAAATGGACCTTTTAACGGAAAATCCAAAGTTGGGTCACATCACTACTTTTGGCGGGCATCCTGTCATAGCGTCAGCGTGTATGGCGACTTTGAAGGAATTAACTGAGACAAATTTAATGGAGGAAGCCTTAGTCAAAGAAAACCTGTTCAGAACGCTTTTGGTACACCCTTTGATAAAAGAAATTAGAGGAAAAGGATTAATGCTTGCCGCCATGACCGAAACAGCTGATATTACAAATCAGGTTATTTTAAAGTGTCAGGACAAAGGGCTCATATTATTTTGGTTACTGTTTGAAGGATGTGCCATCAGAATTACACCGCCATTAACTATTTCCGAAGAAGAAATCAGAGAAGGTTGTGCCATACTATTAAGTGCTATGGATGAAATAATGAAACAAAATTAAAATAAGAATTAGGAGCTAATTCCAGCTATACACTATATCTTTTATTTTTTAAAGAAAAAAACAAAAGGATATCGTTACTATCTGGGCTAGGCATCTGGGATTAAAAGTAATCTCAGAAATAATAATTAAATTAATCTTTTACAGATAAAAAAATTAAAATTTAAAACAGAACACGAATTCTGTCCATATTGTTAATTAAATTGTTCACAACAATTCATTTCCTTTCCTCTCAAAAGAATATGGTTGCCTAAATTTATAACAGGCTAATTTCAAAAACACAAAGTATGCAATTAAGCAACGAAGAAGAAGATTATAACCTATCCCTATCCAAATTTGAGTCGATGTTAAAAACTAACAAAGTGCTCTTTTTTGATTCTGAAGAATTCGAAGAAATTATTCTTCACTATTTAGACATAGGCAAGGCTAATTTAGCAAAGAAGGCCTTAAAACTTGCATTAGACCAACACCCAAAATCTACAGGCTTAAAATTAGTACAAGTAGAAATGCTGGTGTATGACGACAAACTCGAAATGGCAGAAAAGCTTTTAAACGAGTTATATGCAATC
>Ga0247809_1000132_pt1 | contig 40840 bp, 66 predicted proteins | sample UWRJL104311B1_FD_180951 | JGI IMG/M metagenome (GOLD analysis project Ga0247809, IMG submission 180951) | Plant litter microbial communities from Arlington Agricultural Research Station in Wisconsin, United States - UWRJ-L104-311B-1 | ecosystem: Environmental > Terrestrial > Plant litter >...
GTCCTTGCTAGGCGCGGAACGCCAGACTTCCGCTCCGCCCCTGGGGTCTGTAAAAATTTTCAGGTCATTCCGGTTTGATCGCCTTGGACACCGCGTCGCCGGCAGCGCCCAGTACCTTGGCCGTTCGGTCAAACGGCCCTTTGTTGTAGCTCGACGCGCTATCAGGCAGCGTGACGATATCGACCACGAGAGCCACGGGGGCCACCGCCACTGCCACTGCGGCCTTTGTCAGATTGGTCAGCATGGAAAACATTATTGCCCCTCGCGACGAACGATACCATTTTCTTCGAGCACGCAGCCGGCCGCGTAGTCCCGTGCCGTCTCAAAGAGGTAAGCGGACACTTGCTTCGACACATGAGGAATCGCCCGCTGCTCGTCGGTCAGCTGATCGATCGCCACCGCGTACTGCCCGTTGGTGTCGTCGCGGCCGAGCGGCGCCAGGGCCTGCAGGTCGGTGAGCATGTTGCGGTACAGCCACACATGCGGGGGAATGCCGGCGGGTTCTTCGTCGGGGGTGTCGATGTGTTGGACTTCGCGGGCGTGTGGATCGCGCTGGGCCGTCTCTACAGCCCTGTAGTCGAACGCCGGCGGCGCGGGCACGTCCAGCATAGCCTTGAGGTCTGCGGCCGTCTCACGGGCCACCTGGGCGCGTGAGAGCGCGTGTGCCGCGTTGCGGGTGTGCGCCAGGGCTTGGCCTGTCAGGTCGTCGGCCTGTGCCAGTAGCGCGGCGATGTGCTGGTTGATGTGGTCGCTCATGGTGTTCATCCTTGGGAGGGTCTGGCACCGGGATGGTGGCTGCGTCTCACGACGTTGGCATGTGGCCCTTGGTCAGGGGCCGGGTTCAGGCCCCCGCTTCCCAGGCCCTACGCGAAAAGGACCGACATCCCGAAGGCGCCGACCTGTGCCAAGCATACCACCATCACGCAGCGACCACAACCACCCGTGCGGGCGCGCCGGCCACGTTCGTGGTGCCCGCCAGCAGCACCTCCAGGCCCAGCACGGTGGCCGCTGCGCGCTGCACCAGGCGCAACGAACAGCCCGTGGTGGTGCTGGTCACCCTCACCCACACCTGGTTGCTAGCGGTGGGCGGCTCGGGCTGGACGCTGGGGATCGCCGCAAAGGCCGACGAGTAGGTGATCGTCATCAGCCCGTTGGCGTCGGTGGTGCCCGTGTAGGTGTCAATGCGCTTGGCATCCGCGCCTGCGGGGCCAGTTGCACCTTGGGCGCCGGCCGTACCTGTCGCACCCGTGGGGCCAGCAACGCCCTGCGGGCCTTGAACGCCAGTCAGCCCGATAGGCCCTTGCGGACCGGTTGCCCCTGTGTCGCCCTTCACGCCTTGCGCACCTGCAGCACCCGTCAAGCCAATCGGGCCTTGCGCACCAACAGCGCCGGTCGATCCCTGCGGCCCGGATGGCCCCGCCACGCCGCGATCGCCTTGTGGTCCTTGGCTACCTACCGGCCCGGTGGCTCCGGTCGCTCCTGCGGCCCCATTCCCGGCCGGCAGCTCCTTGCGGATGCGCATCAGGATCTTTTTGTAAAACAGGTTCTCGTCGAGGTTCATGGCGCGTCCAATCCGGCCACCAGGGACCACGCCGAGTCGCCCATCCACACGTTGTTCGCGGCCCACGTCGAGGTCTGCCGGACAAAGCGGCCCTTCTGGTCCGGGCCGTAGGTGATCGCGATCTGGTTGCCGTCGGTGTCGTACTTCGGTTTGCAGGGCAGCGAGCCAAGGTCGAACATCACCTGGCCGGTGGACTCGGTGATGAGGCCAGCGCCAGCGGCCGGGGCCGTGCGGTCGGCGTAGGTGCCGTCAGCCAAGAGGACCAGACTCCGGGTGCGACCGGCGCCAATGCCAAAAGTGATTTTATCGGGGAGTTCGTCTGCCATGGTGCGCCTCGCTGGTGGTGGAGGGTTAGCGGGAGGGGCAGACGAATTTTACCTTGGGAAACGCGGATGAATCTAGCGAATTGTCACTCCACCGGCCACCCGTCCAGGCCAATCTGCACCTTGGGCCGGTAGGTGCGGCCATTCTCTGTTGCAGTTTTTATAAGATGATGCGTGTGGCAAATTGTCTGGAGATTCTTGGGGTCGTCGATCTGGTCATCGCGCCACCCCATCTGTCCGGCCTTCGCTTTGCTGACGATGTGGTCCACCTCGCGGCCCGCTGTCACCCGGCCCTCGGCCTTGCACACCTGGCACATGCCCATGTCTCGGGCCAGCACCTCGGCCCGGACCTTCTCCCATGCCGAGCCGTAACCGCGCGACTGCCGACTTTCCTTTGACCAGGCCATGTTCTGTTGTCCTTGTAAAAATTTACGTCTTTGGTTTGAGCCATCCACTTTGCCGGTACATAGTACATAGCTATCTATAGATAGCTATGTACCAAATGTACTTTACCGCTGTACATCTATGTACCTTAAATGTACCTGCTATGTACAAATGTACCTACACATCTGCAATAATTTGCACGTTGTTTTTGGGCAGACGGACAAATTCATCGGTAAATTCGATCAGTTTTTTGGTATCCAGCGAGCGCAAAGCCTGCTTGACCAGCTCTTTGCGTCGGTCCTTTTTGCCCTTGGTATGGTCGTAATCCATGGTCGCGGCGACCTCGGAAAGCAGCACATCGGTCTTGACGCTTTCGGCGCCGAGGTCGACATTGGCGATCAGATAGTCGAAAGCGGCCTTCTCCACCTTGCCCGATACGATGCCCCTGCGCTCATGTATCGGCACTGGCGCGATGTGCTCGACCACGCAGGAGGTCAGTTCTTCGCCGTCCTCGTCCTCGCCGATCGCCACGTTGGCCAGCTTGAAATGGTACTCGCCGCCGTCGTCCGCGTCCTTCATCTTGCTGACGGTCAGCGCCCGGTAATCCTTCAGGCGCACCACCTCCAGCTCCACGTCGGCCGCCGCCTTCAGTGCGCCACTGCCGCGCGCGCCCTTGGCCGCGTCCTTGCCGCTGTGGTGGATCAGCACCACCAAGGCGCCGGTCAGCTCATGGATCAGCGCGCAGTTCGCCACGATGGTGTTGGTGTCCTTCGCCTCGTTCTCATTGCCGCCGCCCATCACGCGCGCGTAGGTGTCCACGAACACCACCGACAGCGGCCCGCACATGATCAGCGCCGCCGCCAGGCCGGCCGCCACCTTGTGCAGCATGAGGTTCGGCGCACCGCCCAGCATCTTGAGTGGGATCTCGGCCGGCGCGATGTCGTTCGCCGTGCAATAGGCTTGCACGCGGGACGTGAAGCCCCCCGCGCCCTCGGCAACGATATAGCCCACCGCGCCTTGCTTAGTGCGCGCGCCCCGCCAATTCTCACCGCGCGCCACGCTTATGGCCATGTCCAGCGCGAGGAAGCTCTTGCCTGAGCCGCTGGCGCCGTAGAGCACGCCCAGCGCCGCCCTCGGCAGGAAGCCCTTGATAATCCATTGCGGCGCCGGCCGCTTCATGAAATCGTCCAGGCTTTGGAACTGGAACATCGGCTTTTCGCTGGCGATCGGCGCCAAGTCACGGCCGACGACGCCCTCGCCCGAAGCATCATCGGCCACCGGCGCCGCATCCACGACAGGCGCAGCGGCCGCCTCGGCTATGGCAAGTTGCTTTTCCACCTCGTCCTGGAACTCGTCCAACGTAGCCGGCTTGTTGCGCACTTTGGCGCGCAGCGTGTCCAGTGTGTGGAGCCCACCTTCCTTGTGGTTGTCGAAGGTGATCCAGTGCTTTTCCAGGTCTTCCAGCCCTTTATACTCTGTGCCGGCGGCGGACCATTCGTCCCACAGTTCCAAGCCTTCATACCCACCCTCGAACTCGTGGTGCAAAGCCATGCCGACGTGTATCCATGGGTGGTAGCTCATGTCCGGGTCGAAGTCCGCCAAGACAGCCAGCGCGGCCTCTCGATCGCCTTCCCCCGATACGCTTGTAGAATCCACGCGGCGCGGCGCCAGCGAGCGCCACAGCGCCAACACGGCGGCCGGTAGCTCGGGCGGATTGCTCCAATGGCCAAGCATGTCGTCGAAAATCCACTCGTACGGCCGGCCGGTCTCGGGGTGTATGGAAGGAGGCAGTAGATCCTGATCGGTCTTTCCGGTCGCGGTCGCGCACCGCAGTTCAATGCCCGTTTCGTTGTCGTGATAGGACACCAGCGGTGCCACGCCGGCCGGCAGGCGGTACAACAGCTTGCCGCGATTCGGCCTCCCGCTGCTGATCTTCACCGCGTCCAGGGAGTCCCACAGATCGGCCATGGCGATGCCGTGCTTGGCGAGCCACCCAACGGACTTTTCAAAATCATCAAAGTCCAGCACGCAAGTACGGCTGTACGCATGTGCCAGCCCGACATTGGCGCGGATGCGGCGGCAATCGGCCTCAGTGGTCACGCAGTTGGCTTTGACGTTCCAGGCCTTCGATGTCGGCTCTTTGGTGCCGCCTGAGATAGGTACCAGCGCCCACCCGTTTTTGACGTATTTGCGCGCGAGCAATGACAGATCGACGGTTTCCAGAACGGCGCTCATGCGGCACCGCCTTTCTCGCCGAACTCGAAGCGGGCGCCACGAGCCGCGTTTAATGCCGCCCCCGCGACCCCGGAGAGAGGCGCGCGCTGCGGCTTCAAAGCGCCTATTACAATGTGCGCCGCGCCATTGCCGAACTGGTCGACGATGGCTATCGGGGCCGTGCAGTGTTCTTTCAGCGCGAGGGCGTCCTGCACAAGGACTGTTGGACTGAAAGAGCGGTGCCAACCGACCACGCATTTATAAGCATGGCGATGCAGCCAATCCCCGCGATAAGTGCAAAAGACGGTTCCGAAGGCATCCGGCATACCGTTGGACATATACAACGGGTACCCGCTGCTCTCGACAAGCCGCCAAGCTTTTTCTTTTGCGGCGTCGTCCGGCGCACCGGGTTTGATCTCGACCCACAGCCCCATATCGGGCAGCCAGAAATCGGGCAAATACCGCATGCCATTGCCCAGCTCGAAGCCCTCAGGCTCATACTCCCAGCGGATTTTAAGGTGGTCAAAGAATACAGCCCAACGGGCCTCGAGACGGCTACGGAAGTTGTAGCCCTTATACCGCGTCGTGATGGCGCGGACGGAATTTCGCTCAGTCATGGTAAATCTTTCAGTGGGGATACTACAAAGGTAAAACCATTCGGAAAATTCCGAACTGCCGTCAGCATATCCCACCGCCCAAGACGAGCGCAAGCACAAAAAGAAAAAGCCCGCACGCGGCGGGCTCGGCCTTGCCTCTCCGGACTACGCCTCCATCTTGCCCGCCAGCGCCAGCAGCTTGTTGGCCAGCACGGTCAGCTCCTTGGCCGGGGTGCCCGGTGGCACCGCGACGTCGATGTGGCGCGTCTTGACGTGCACCACCTCGGGCGCGTCGACCGCGCGCCGCTTCAACTCGGCCGGCGCCGCCGGGGCGGGTGGCGGGGCCTTGCGGCCCTGGCCGGCGTGCGCCGCCACGTCGTCCATGGTCTCGATCTCCAGCGGGGCGATCAGCTCCTGCAGGGCGGCGATGGCTGCGGCGCCGGTGGCCTCGCCAATGGCCTTCTTGATGCGGCGCAAGCCGAAGGTGTCGAACAGGGCCGCGCAGCGCCCAATGCGGCGCATGACGGTCTGGTAGGCGGGCGACTCGTGGGTGAGGCAATCGCGCCGGCCGGCGTCGGCGTAGACCTGGCGCAGCGCTTTCTTGGCGTCGAGACTGGCGCCGCCCATCTCGTGGAACACGAGCAGCGAGACGGCCACCTCGGTTTGCAAGGCGCGGGCGGACAGGACGAAGGCGCCGGAGAGTGCTTTGACGCAGTGGCGCAGGTCGGGGAGGGCTTGGGTTTCCATCTTTGAGACTCCTTTTCTCACATGTGATAAATCGGAGTTCCATGATGCGCCGGCACGCGGCCGGCGTCTTGAGGTAGATCAGGGTTTAGCGACGGCGGTGGTCTTCCATGTGCCAGCCTGGGCGGGCGCCGAGCCACAGCACGGACTCAAGCCGACCGGGTTCGTCCGCCGTAACGCGGGTCCAGCCGTAGCATGAATATAGCCACACACCACCGCGCAGCACCGCTAGGCAGTCGCCCCGGAGGATCTCGTAGCTCATTTCGCCACCGCCGCGCAAGGCCCATCACGCCCAGCGGCGCGCGTGCAGCGCCAACCGGGTGGCGGGAGGGCGCACGTCGGTTCTGCGCATTCTTCGCACTCGTAGCGGAACGGCGTGCCATGGCGGCAGACTTCCTTCGGTTTGTTCTCGGCCAACTTCTTGAGTCGGTTAGCGACCAGTGGGTCCGCTGCGGCGGCCACGCCCCGATCCGCCGCCTCCAACAGTTCCAGGCACTTGCGCGGGCGCACCAGCGCCAGCAGGGCGAAGGCGATGAACAGGCCGAATAGTTTAATTCGCATCATGGTTTTTCTCCTTCAGCGCCAGGGCCACGACCGTGCCAAGCTTCGTTGAAATTATCCAGCAGCCGCACTGGTGCGGCGACGGCCTGCAACAGGATAAGCACTGGCAGAACCATCAAGGCTTTGGCCCCAGCCCAAAGAATAAGCAGCCAGTTGCCGAGCAGCATGGGAAAGTAAGCCGCGAGCATAAGCCCCCTGCGCAGCCAGGCGTTTTTGATGCGGCTAAACGGAATTCGCCAAGTCTTCATAATTATCTCCAAAGTAATTTCAAACGCGACGCCTTGACGTCAGAGTGGATGCGGCCAGCGCAGATATCGTAGACGACTTGCTTGCCGAGCAGGGTGCTGTAACGCTCCGCGCACTGGGCGACGGAGAGCAGGCCGACTTCATAGTCCCAGCGCACAGCGGCCACCAGGCGCGCCGGCGTGGGGTTGCCTGCCGTGCGCAACGGGATCAGGCGGGGGATGACGAGTGGGGGCTGGGTTTTCATTTTGCATCCTCCAGGGCTTTTTCGTAGCCCTCGAATGCGTAGCGGACCAGCTTTGAACATGAGAACTGCCCTTCATCCTCGTCGCGAAGGCATTCCACCAGATATTGCAACGCCGCCTCAGTGCCCGATGCCGGAGCAGCAGCAGCCGGCGCGGCGGCGAGCATTGCCGCCCACACCCCGTCGATGCTCGTGTTGCGGGACATGCGCAGTTTTACCCCGGCCAGTCGCATCTCTTTTGTCAGTGCGGCGGGGACGACCACCAGTTCCAGGCGCTTGATGATCGGGGTCACAGCTCACCCCCGACGCCCATCGAGCTGCGCACCTTCGGCGACACCAGGTCGTTACGCGGGATGCCAAATTGCATTTCGATCTCCTTGGCGCGGGCCAGCGGCACGTAGCCCTGGCGCAGCCACTGGCCCACGGCCTGGCGGGTGACGCCCAGCGCCACGGCCAGCTTGTTCCAGCTGCCGGCCTTCTCGACGGCCTTGTCCACCGCGCTGGTGGCGCGGGGCACTGGTTCGTCGGCGGCGAGCCATGCTTGAACGGTGCGCGGGCTGGCACCGAGGGCGCGGCCGAAATCCTGCTGGCGGCCGATGTGGGCGATGGCCATCTGCAGGCCGGTTTGTTTCTTGGTCATGGTGTTGCTCCTTTTAAAGTAAATCGCTGAGGTCTTCTACAACAGGTCGGACAGTTCCGAAGGCGCATTCGATAAAGATGCGCGCCGCTTCGATGTTGATCGCGTTGCCGTATCCGGCGAGGCGGCCGGCGCGGTGGCCTTGGCCTTCTTTACCGGCGGGGGCATGCCAATCGGCGCGGCCTCGTCCCACTCGGCCGGCAGACCCATCAACCAGCGGGAATGTGCCGGGTTCAACTGGCCGCCACTTTCCATCCCGGCATCCGAGCCAGTCAGCATCTCGCCAGAAACCGTCAACCAGCCCGCCAGGTGGTGCGCCACGTCGGCCAGGCTGATCTGCGGGTCGGTCGGCTTGCGGTTGCCCAACACTGGCGGCTTTGCCTTGGCCTGCATCATGGTCGTGTCCGGCGTCGGCCAGCCGGCCAGCGTCGCCACGCCGTTGAGCGTAACCTGCGACTTGGTGCCGTCCTCGCGCCGGCCCGTCGCCGAGCAGTGCGCCATCGTCTGACCCCCAGCCCCATTCGCCGCCGCTGGCGTCGGCCACCCAGTACGTGCGGTCTCGGATGTGCGGAGCACCGACGCCCGCAGACGGAAACGCGACCGCCCCGAAGGCATAGCCCAGTCTTTCCAGACTAGCTTGTACAACGTCGAGCCAAGGTTCTGCGTCCTTGCTTGCAACCTGCTCACCAACAATCCTTCGAGGGCGACACTGGCTGATGAGCCAATACCCGTGGGGGTAAAGATGTCGCTCGTCAGCAAACCCTTTTCCAGCGCCTGCTGCGCTGAAAGGCTGGCATGGGAAACTTGCGGACCAGACGTCTTCGTCGTCTCGCACCCCAGCAGATCGCAGAGCGAGACTCCAGCCCCCAAGCCCAGCGAACAGGTGCACTTGCCGGTATCCTCGCAGATCATCGGGTGAGACATCGGTGATACTCCTTTCGTCTACATCGCCGGGTGCTATGTGCCCAGCCTTGATTAAATTTCTCAACCACTGAGCCATATAAGGGTTGAATTCGTTGTAATACGCGCCCTGCTTGATCGCCATCGAGGTTCCTTTCACTGACAAGCGCCAGCATAAACCAGACAGCTACTTTACGCAAGCAAAATATATTCGCAATAAATTGCTTGCGTAACGCAAAAGCATGTGTAATCATTCTCCCTGTCGATTCGGACAAAACCTACAACCCACAAGGAATAATCCTATGAGCATTGAGAACGCAATCCTGGAACTGGCCGCCGCGATCCGCTACGCCGCCGACAAGACCGCAGGCGCCAGCACCGCCGAACAGCGGAAATATGACATGGAGCAAGAAGCCGTCGCCTTTGAAAAGAAACTGGCCTCGGAAGCCAAAGCTGCCGAACTGGAAAAGGCCGTCACCAAGGTGGAAACCGACGCCAAGGCCGAGCAGAAGAAGGTCATGGCCGCTGTCGAAGCCGACCGCAAGCCGACCACCGCGAAGGCCGCTATCCAGCAGGCCCTGGACGAAGCGAAGAAAACCAAGGAAGCGGCCGCCGCGCCGGTCGTCGAGGAAGACGACCCGCTGGCCGACTCCACCCCGCTGGACTACGAAAAGGACGTCAAACCTAAGCTGGTGTCGGTGGGCAAGAACAAGCAGGAAATGGTCGACCTACTGGCCTCGTTCGGCGTCGGCAAGGAACTGACCTACGCCAAGGCCGACCAGCTGCCGGCGGACAAGTTCGGCGCCGTCGTCGCCGCCTGCGACAAGATCCTGGCCGCGCGGGGCTGATCGTGACGGCCAAACTTCATCCGCTGATCGGACCGGACGAGCGCGAGAAGCTGGCCGCGCTCGCCTCGGGGCAGATCAGCCTGGAAGAACCGCGCCGCGCCGCACACGCCAAACTCTCCCCGAGCGGCGCGAAAAGATGGCTGTCGTGCGCCGGCTCGCTGGCCATGGAAGCCGGCATCCCCGACAAGGGCAGCGAGTTTGCCGACGAGGGCACCGCCGCGCACTTCCTGGCATCCGAGTGCCTGGAGGGCGAGCACGATGCGAAGTTCTTCTTGGGTCGAATGATCGACGTCGGCCCGGATAAGACCTGCTGGATGGGCGATATCATCCAGGGTGAGCGATGCTTTAAAGCCGACGCCGACATGTGCCGCGAGGTGCAGAAGTACATCGACGCGGTGCGCGAAGCGGCGCAGGGCGGCGAGCTGCACGTCGAGCAGCGTCTGCCGATTTTCGGCGGCGTGATCCCGGACCAGTTCGGCACCTCGGACGTGGTGATCGTCTTCCCGAAGAAGTTTAAGATCCGGGATCTCAAATACGGCCGGGGCGTGCAGGTGTTCGCGGAGGAAAACGAGCAGGGCATGCTGTACGCCTTAGGTGCTCTCGACGAGTTCGATCTGCTGGGCGATATCGAGGGAGTCGAGATCACCATCGACCAGCCGCGCATCAACCACGTCGACAGCTGGACGTGCAGCGTCGAGCACCTGCGGGCATTCGAGCAGCGGGCGATCGCCGCCGGCAAGCTGGCGCTGGAACTGGCCGAACACCCGAAACTAGTTTTGCCTGAGTTCCTGAATCCAGGCCCTGACCAGTGCCGGTTCTGCAAAGCCAAGGCGACTTGCCCTGCGCTGCGCGACCAGGTGCTGACGACGGTGGCGGGGGACTTCGAGGTGTTGACCGAGGAGCTACCCGGCTTCGGTGATGACATTGTCGATGTTCCGATCCCTGTGGTCGAGAACCTCATCGCACTGGGCAAAGGCGAGATCGCGGTGTCCATCATCGACGCCGAGAAGATCATCGCGGCGGCGCACGGTGTGGCGCCGGGCAAGGTGGACTTCGACCCCGAGCCGACGAATAAGATCGGTGATATCCAAGAGCCAATCTTCATCGTCAAAAAGCCCACCCTGCGCCCGGCCTTGGAGAATCCCGAGGCGCGCCTGGCCAGCGCCAGCGACGAACAGCTGGGCCTCTTGGGCGAGGCCATCGACCTGGTCGAAGGCTGGGCCAAGGCGGTGCGCGCTGAGCTGGAGCGGCGCATGCTGGCCGGCGGCGCGGTGCCCGGCTTCAAGCTGGTCAAGGGCCGCGAGGGTATTCGCAAGTTCTCGGATGCCGCCGAGGCCGAAAAGATGATGAAGTCGATGCGCCTGAAGCAAGACGTGATGTACGACTGGACCCTGATCAGCCCTACCACGGCCGAGAAGCTGTACGCCGACGGCATCATCGGTAAGAAGCAATGGCCGAAGCTGCAGGCGCTCATCACCCGCAGCGAGGGCGGCCTGTCCGTGGCGCCAGCGGCCGACAAACGACCAGCGGTGGCGATCACCCCGGTGGCCGACGATTTTGAAGCATTGCCCGACACGGACGACCTGTCCGATTTACTCTAAACTTAATAGAAAGAAATACCATGAAAATCAAACTGCAAAACGTCCGCCTGTCCTTCCCTGGTCTGTTCAAAGCCGAGCCGTTCCAGGCCGGCGACGAGCCGAAGTTCAAAGCCACCTTTCTGATCGAGAAGGGCAGCGACAACGACAAGGCCGTCCAGAAGGCGATCTCGGAAACGGCGGCGCTGAAATGGGGCGCGACCAAGGCGCCGAAGATCCTCGACGGTATCCGGGGCAACACCAACCGCTTCGGCTACGCCGATGGCGACACCAAGACCTATGACGGCTACGAGGGCATGATGGCGCTGACGGCCAAGAACACCACCCGCCCACTGGTCATCGACCGTGACCGCTCGGCGGTGGCCGAAGCCGACGGCGTGGTGTACGCCGGTTGCTACGTCAACGCATCGGTCGAGGTGTTCTGCTACGACAAGCCGGGCCAGGGTGTCAGCTTCTCGCTGGGCGGCGTCCAGTTCGTCAAGAAAGGCGACGCGTTCGGCGGCGGCTCGCCGGCCAAGGAAACCGACTTCGACATCATCGAAGGCGCCGACGCCGACGATCTGGTCTAAACCCACCGCCCGGCTCGCGCCGGGCATTTTCTGGAGAACGATATGGAAGAACGCGTAACCCTGCTCGGCAGCGCGCCGGACGGCAGCACCAAGGTGCTCGGCACCGTAAACACCCCGCCAGCCATGAAGATGCGCGACATCGTGCGCAACTACATCGGCGAGCCGCACGACGATGACGAACACGCGGACGACGAGGCCACCGTCGCAATGTGGATCCTCAAGGATTACCACGCGTGGCTGGTAGCGCAAGGCTGGAAGGCCCCGGATCCAGGTTTCATTCCGGCCCTATGACCACCTACTCGATCCGCTGCCGCAATGGCCAATGCCGCCACCGCCGCGTGTCGCGCACCCACCCCGACGACTACAAGGTCGTCCCGGTGTGCGCGGCGTGCGGCTCGCGCAAGGGCTGGCGGATCGAGCAGCGGGCCTACAACAAGCGCGGGCTGTGTCACTGTGGCGGCCCGCTGGGACGGGACAACGAACCGTTCCCGCACCGCATCACCCACCCGTCGTGCGACCAACACCCGCACGGCATTTACAACCAGGCGCGCGCCCGTGGCGTTGCGCATGAGGACGTGCCCCATGAATATCGACCTAAGTGAATTCTTGACCGATCTAAAGCCGGTGCCGGCCGTCGTGCCGCCAATCGAAGACATGCACGTCTACGGCGGCGACTTCGGCATCTGCGGCCCGGTCTTGTTCCTGTACCGCGCCACCGCTCGGGCGTACAACGAATACGAGGGAAGCGGCAATCTGCGCGTGCAGTTCTCTTTCACCCGCTACCGCGCCGTGCGCTTCACGCGTTGTGGCGCCTGGGTGACTCAAGACCCGTATTGGTACGATAAGCCGACGCTGCGCTGGGTTAGCCTGGACGGCGGCAAAGGCAAGCGCCTAGGGCACCTGTCGAAGGCCGACGCCATGGAGTCGCTGCGCCACCGCAACCGGAGGCATGTCGAGATTCTGGAATGGCACCTGCAATGCGCCGAAGCTGTGCGCGCCGTGCTCAACCCGAAGACCATGCCATGACCTACTTCGACGACCACGAGGACAAGCACATCGGCACCAGCCGGCGCCGGTTCTTCGGCAACCGCAGCCCGAAGAAGCAAGCCGAGGTGCGACAGGCTGACCGGCGTGCTATGCACGTACCGCCCGAAGCCTACCTCGACCGCAAGGCGTTGAAGGCCGAGCGCGGCAGCGCACTGGCCCGCGCCCGAATCGATGCCCATGGCGCATTCGACCCGCTGTGGAAGTCCGGCACCATGTCGCGGCGCTCGGCCTATGACTGGCTGGCGATCCAGTTGCACCTGCCGGTGTCCGCCTGCCACATGGTGCTGTTCGACGTGGCCATGTGCCAGCGCGTGGTGGCCGTCTGCGCCGCCAGCGACGTGTGCCGCGCTGCCGTTGCGAAGTGCGGCCCGATTAACGATTTTGAGGATTTAGATCATGGGTGACATGGCCGACTACTACAACGAACTGCAAGAGGAAGGCGGTAGGTATTTTCCGTGCGGCGATCCGTACCGCGTCCGAGCGGCGCAGAAGCCGCCGAGCACCGGGCTTTGCGACAAGTGCGGCGCCCGCTTCGTGTGGTTCGTTGTCAGCGGAAAGTGGCAACCCACCGGCGGCGACGGTCAGCGCCACGAGTGCAGCCCTATCAACGATTTTGAGGATCTAACGTGAAAACCCTTTGGCTCGACTTCGAGACCTTCTCCCCGACGCCGATCACCCACGGCACCCACCGCTACGCCGAGCAGGCCGAGATCCTGCTGTGGGCATGGGCCATCGACGACGAACCGGCGCAGGTGTGGGACTGCGCCAACGACCCGGCGGCGCCGGCGCGCCTGATCGCCGCCGTCAACGATCCGGACGTGGAGATCGTCGCGCACAATAGCGGGTTCGACCGCACCGTGATGCGCCACGCGCTGGGCGACTTCTGCCCGTCGGTGCTGCGCTGGCGCGACACCATGGTGCAAGCCCTGGCCCACGGCCTGCCCGGCGCGCTGGGGACGCTGTGCGAGGTGCTGGGTGTGCCGGCCGACAAGGCGAAGGACAAGGCCGGCAAGCAGCTGATTCACCTCTTCTGCAAGCCGACGCCGTTCCGATTCCCGCACGCGCGCAAGGACTTTGCCAGCAAGGCCGAATACGACGCGGCGAAGCTGGCCGCGAGCGAGGGCTGGGTGGGCCGCGCCACGCGCGCCACGCACCCGGTGCAGTGGGAGCAGTTCAAGTCCTACGCCGGCGGCGACATCGAGGCCATGCGCGAGGTGCGACGCCGCCTGCCGAAGTGGAACTATCAGGGCGACGAGCTGGCGCTATGGCACCTGGACCAGAAGATCAACGACCGGGGCGTCTACATCGACCTGGACCTGGCCCACGGCGCTCTGGCCGCCGTCGACGAGGAACAGGAGATACTGCGCGGCCGCACGCTCGACTTGACCGGGGGCCAGGTGGAGACTGCCACGCGCGTGGACAAGCTGCTGCTGCATATCCTCGAAGCGTACGGCGTTGATCTGCCCGACATGCAGAAGGCCACATTGGAGCGGCGCATCGCCGATCCCGAACTGCCCGAGGGCTTGAAGGAACTGCTGCGCGTGCGCTTGTCCACCGCGACCACCAGCACCAGCAAGTACAAGACGCTGATCAACGGCACCAGCAGCGACAGCCGGCTGCGCGGCCTGCTGCAGTTCTGCGGCGCCTCGCGCACCGGGCGCTGGGCTGGCCGCCTGTTCCAGCCCCAAAATTTGCCCAGTCGCAACTTAATGCCCGAGGACCAGATCGAGATGGGCATCGAGGCGCTGAAGGACGGCACGGCCGGCGTGCTCTTTAGCGACGTCATGTGGTTGACCACCAGCGCAATTCGCGGTTGCATCGCGGCGCCGCCCGGGCGCAAGCTGGTCGTCGCCGACTTGTCGAACATCGAGGGCCGGGTGCAGGCGTGGTTGGCCGGCGAGGCGTGGAAGTTGAAAGCGTTCGCCGACTTCGACACCGTGCAGGCCGCCGACGGCAAGTGGCTCACCGGCCCGGAGTACTTCGCGCTGTGCCGCGCCAACCGCGCGCCGGAACTGGCGCTCGACGGCAAGGGCGAGCCGATCCGCGCCGGCCACGACCTGTACAAAATGTCCTATGGCAAGTCGTTCAACATCAAGCCCGAGGACGTCACCAAGGACCAGCGCCAGGTGGGCAAGGTGCAGGAACTGGCGCTGGGCTACGAGGGCGGCGTGGGGGCGTTCGTGACGTTCGCGGCCGGCTACGGCATCGACCTCGACGAACTGGCCGACAAGGCGGCGCGCTTCATCCCCGGCGAGGTGTGGGGACAGGCGTCGATCATGCTGGAGTGGCACCGCAGCAAGGGCCGCGACCCCGCCGCGCAGCTGGGCATGGCCGACAAGACGTGGCTGGTGTGCGAATCGTTCAAGCTGGGCTGGCGCACCGGCCACGCAAACATCAAGGCGTATTGGAAAGAGATAGACGCCTGCGTGCGCGAGGCGATCGCCAACCCTGGCACCACCATCCCATGCGGCAAGGTGCGCGTGCGGCGCGACGGCGCGTGGCTGCGCATAGTGCTGCCGTCTGGACGCGCGCTGTGCTACCCCGGCCCGAAACTGGAAGCGGAGAAGCGCAAGCGGAAGGACGAGGTGGAGACGGCCGATACCTTCAGCGTCGAGGAAGAAGTCGAGACCGGCCGCACCAAGATCACCTACATGGGCGTCAACCAGTACAGCCGCAAATGGGGCCGGATCGACACCTACGGGGGCAAGCTGTTCGAGAACATTTGCCAGGCGGTGGCGCGCGACGTGATGGCGGTCAACATGCCGCACATCGAGGCGGCCGGCTATGAGATCGTGCTGAGCGTTCACGACGAGCTGCCGTGCGAGACGCCCGACGACCCCCGCTACAACCCCGAGCACCTGGCCGCGCTGCTGTGCGCACCGCCACCATGGGCGCCGGACATGCCGCTGGCCGCCGCCGGCTTCGAATCGTACCGCTACAAGAAATAACTTGCACAAGTAAATACTTGCGTGTATAGTTCTTACATCGGCGCCGCATTGGGCGGCGCCAGAACTCTCCCAAAGGACAAGGCCATGAAAAAGATTTTCGTATTCAGTAACGTTCAAGGTGGCGGTGATGGCATCTGCTACGCCATGGCGGAAGACGGCACCGTGCTGGGTTCGCACTGGTGCAGCAACGAATATTTCGCCTCCGGCGACCTCGGCGTCACCCCCGGCTCGCGGCCAGATCTCCACGTAGATTACGCGAAACACTACCCGGACGGCTACGAAATGGAATTCATCCCCGCCGACGAAGTGAAAGCGCATGCCGGGCTGACCGCCGCTTTCGCGCTCAACAAGCAACAAGCCGACGCTGCCGAATAAACCACCTCCCAAGGAACCTATCATGAAAAACGAAAATACGCTGCTCGACCTGGCCGCCGATATGATCAAAGCCAAGAACGACGCCCAGCTGGCGCGCGGCCTGGAAGTAGCGGCGCCGGTCATCAGCAAGGTACGCCACGCCCGTCTGCCGGTGGGCGCCGCGCTGGTGATCAAGCTGCACCTGGCCACCGGCATGGCCGTGCGCGAGATCAAGACCTTCATCACCCACGGCCCGCAGCAGGTGGTGAAACCACAGACCCGTCTTACTGTGCACCCAGGGCGCCCGACCAGCAACACAGTGGAAGCATTCGAGGAGCTGTTCAACCCGAAAGGTCCAAAATGAAAACCGTCCTCCTACTCGGCGGCCCGGCCGCCGGCCAGCGCGTCGAAGTCCACGGCAATATGGCCAGCGTCTACTCCGGCGACCTCGACGGCCGCATGTCCAACACCCTGTACAAGCTGGTCCCGATGTGCTCGCACGGCGAGGTGCACTGGTTCGGCGTGCTCGACGGCGCCGACCCGCTGGCGCTGCTGATCGCGGGGTACCTGCCCGTGCTTCCGGCACCGATTCAGGTGGAGCGCTACGTCGGCGCCCACCCGGTATTTGAGGCGCCGTACGATCTGAAGCCATGATCCGCGCCCTCATCGTCTTCGTGGCGCTGGTCGTGCTGTTCTGCTACGCCATGGAATGGCGCGGCCTGAACGCCCCGCCACCCGCCAAAACGGAAACCCTGAGCTGTGTCCGGGTCAAGCAGGTGACCCCGGCCGGCGCCATCAACTACCTTTGCGAGGTTCGGAAATGAATACTTTTGGCAAATGTTCGGCCGCACTCGGCCTCGGTGTTGCGCTCAACATGGCCGCCTACGCGGCGCAACTGTACTTCCCGGGTGCGGGAGTCGGCGCCGGCTGGCTTGCCGCAACGATTTACCTTTGGGTTGTGGAGAAATTATGAAACGCCCACTGCGCGAGAGCGATATCGAAAAGTACTTGGTCAAGCGCGTCAAGGAACTGAGCGGCGAGTGCCGCAAGATCCAGTTTATCGGCCGGCCGGGCGCGCCGGATCGGCTGGTGATGCTGCCGGCGCCGCCGTTCAATCCGATAGCCGCGATGACCGCCGCGAGCCGTGGCAAACCGACCGGGGGGCGCACCATCTGGATCGAACTCAAAGCCCCCGGCAAAAAGGCCGAGCCGCACCAGCTGCGCGAGCACGCCCGCATGCGCAGGATGGGCCAGCGCGTGGTGGTAATTGACAGTTTGGCCGGGGTGGACGAAATCCTCGCATAAAGCTTGCACAAGTAAATACTTGCGTGTATAGTTCTTACATCGCAACCCCAATCGGAGAACACCATGCCCCGCAACATCGAACCAATCCACACCCGCCGCGCCGCGCAGCTCAAAGCGCTGGCCCAGGTGCGTAACACCCTGCCGGCGCCGGACCGCGCCATGGTCGCCGAGCTGTACGACCAGGACACGACGCTGGCCGACAAGCAGCACGAAACGATCGCCGTTCTGGCTGACCGCTACTTGAGCGAGGTGGTGTCGTGAGCGCCCCGACCTACATCGAGGTGCGCAACCACGTGCGCGAACACTTCGGCTTGACCATGGCGGAGACGTTGGAAGTTCTGCGCACCCCGCTGAATCCGGCCGGCATGCGCGACGAGTTCGCCATGGCGGCCATCACCGGAACCTTGCCGGGCGCGGCGGTTGGTGACGCCCGAGTGAAGGAATACGCCGAGTGGGCGTACGAGATGGCCGACGCCATGCTGGAGGCCCGCAATGCGAACCGCTAATCTCACCGGCGCCCAGCTCGACTACTGGACCGCCCGCGCCGAGGGCGTGCCGGCCGACCAGCTGGAGATCCGCGACATGCCGCGCCCGGACGACCCGCGCGCACCGAAGCAGATTTGCGTGCGCCTCGGTTACCCGATCAACACCCGCGACATGCGCATCGACTACAGCACCAGCTGGTCGAATGGCGGGCCGCTGGTGGAGAAGCACCGGCTCGCTGTGTTGGCGGATAACAAGGACTGGACCGCAGGCCGGTCTTTCTGCGGTGAATTCTGCGCAGGCGACGGGGAGACCGGCGACACCCCGCTGATCGCCGTCTGCCGCGCCGTCGTGCGCGCCGCGTTCGGCGACGAGGTGGAGGATTTGCCATGAACGACTTTCTCTGGTGGCGCCGCCTGCGCGGCGGCGTTTGGGTTCGCGCATGGCAGCAGTGGAGCAAGGTGCTACCAGAAAACTACAACCGGGCGTTTGGCCTCACGCTGTTCAAGGTGGAAGACCACCGTTACCCATGGGAGAAGTGATGCGCGAAAAACTCTACATCATCGAGATCGTCCCTCGCCGCCGCTGGTGGGTGACGCCCTATATCCACCTGCTGGCCGGCCTGTGCGCGCTGATGGGCGCCGGGCCGAACTGCGACAAGACCGGCAAGTTCATCGCTCGTTGGGGATTCAAGTACGAATCGAAATTGAAAGAGGTGAAGTGATGGCCAAAGACAAACCAGAGACTCGTCCCATGTGGGTGCTGGATATCCTGCGCCCGCAGCGCGGCGTCCGCTTAACCGACTGCGAGATCCACATCGGGCCGAAGGCGATCTACGGCGTGGCGCTGCGCCGCGCCGGATTCCGCTACCAGAAAGTGCGCCACTTCTACGGGTCAAGCATGTTCGGCACCCGCGAGGCCGCCGAGCGCGCGGTGTACGCCTACGCGGCGGGGATCGTAAATTCGTTCTGGCACCAGCGCTTCGCCCGTAGTGATTGGCTGGAGTGCAAAGCGCTGCTCGCGGCGAGGCGTTCCGCATGATCATCGCCCCCCGTGACTTCACCCCGCGCGGCTACCAGAAACAGATCACCGACTTCATCCTCGATAACGAACGGTGCGGGGTGTGGGCCTCAATGGGCGTTGGCAAAAGTGTAAGTACTCTTAACGCTTTGGACATACTGCAAGCGCTCGACGACCGCCCGATCCTGGTCGTCGCGCCGCTGCGGGTGGCCACGACCACCTGGCCGGACGAGGTGCGCAAGTGGAACCACCTGCGCCACCTCACCGTCTTGCCGATCACCGGCAGTGAAAAAGAGCGCATGCGCGCGCTGAAGTACGACGCCAATATTTACAGTACTAATTTTGAGCAGCTGCCGTGGCTAGTAGAATTTTACGGCGAGCGCTGGCCGTTCGCCACAGTGGTGATCGACGAGAGTACCAAGCTCAAGGGCTTTCGGCTGCGCCAGGGCACCCAGCGCGCCAAGGCCCTCGGCCGAGTGGCACACACGAAGATCAAGCGCATTGTCGAGCTGACCGGCACGCCGGCGCCAAACGGCCTTGAGGACCTGTGGGGCCAGGCGTGGTTCTTGGACAAGGGCGCGCGCCTCGGCCGCACCTACGACGACTTCAAGAAACGCTGGTTCCGCAAGAAGTACAGCGGCTTCGGCACCGAGCCGATGGAGCACGCGCAGGAGCAGATCCAGCGCGCGCTGCGCGACATCTGCGTGACCATCGACGCCAAGGACTGGTTCGACCTGAAAGATCCGATCGTCAACAATATCTATGTCGACCTGCCGCCCAAGGCGCGTGCGCTATACCAGGACATGGAGAAGCGCGCCTTCATGGAGATCGCGGCCATGGGCACCATGCACGGCATCGAGGCGCTGGGCGCGGCGCAGAAGATCGGCAAGCTGCTCCAGCTGTCGAACGGCGCCGCCTATCTGTCGCCGGGCAGCAGCGAATGGGCCGAGGTGCACGACGCGAAGATCGCCGCGCTGGAGGACATCGTCGAGGAAGCGGCCGGCATGCCGGTGCTGGTGTCGATTCAGTTCAAGAGCGACCTGGCGCGCCTGCTCAAGGCCTTTGGCAAGGACGCCATCGCCTTGAACAGCCAGGAGGGTGTGCGGCGCGCGCAGCGCGGCGAAGGCAAGGTGTGGCTGGGCCACCCGGCCAGCATGGGCCACGGCGTCGACGGCTTGCAGGAACACACCAACATCATGGCCTTCTTCGGCCACGACTGGAACCTGGAGCAGCGGCTGCAGATCATCGAGCGCATCGGGCCGACGCGCCAGATGCAGGCCGGCAAGGATCGGCCGATGTTCATTCATAACATCATCGCCCGCGACACGGCGGACAGCATGGTGATCGAGCGGGTGGAGACGAAACGATCCGTCCAGGATATTCTGTTAGCGGCGATGAAGGCGAAGGGCTACGCATAAATAACTTGCACAAGTAAATACTTGCGTGTATAGTTCTCACATCGACAACGAACCGGAGAACGAAATGGACCTCATCACAATCATCGGCCTGCTGTACCTGATCGGCTTCGGCTGGATCATCGACGCCTGCCGCCGCGCACCTTTCCTGCCGGGGCACCCATGAACCGCTGGGCCACCTTCATCTTCGTGGCGTTCATCGCCGCCGTGCTGCTGGCGCTGACTGGGTGCGCGCCGCGCGATGACACAGACCCGCCGGACGGCCGCAGCGGCATGTGGCCCTACACCGATGCCCGCACCGGGTGCGATTACCTGGCGCTCTATGGCTGGGGCGGTGTCTCGATCACCCCGCGCATGGACCGCGACGGAAAGCAGGTGTGCAAGTGATGGACTGGAAACGCGTTAAACGGGCGCAGGAGCGCGCCGATAGCGAATACGCTGTGCTGGCCTATCTGATATGTTTTATCGCGCTGGGCGCCGCGCTCGCAAGCCTGGCGGTATGATTTAGAACCGAAGTCGTCCCGGTCTTTGGGCGACACCCCTTAAAGGAGATTCACCATGTTCAAACGCATCTTTGCAGTAGCAGTAATCGGCGCGGCCCTGGCCGCTTGTGGCGGCGCGCAGGCCGGTACGCCGACCTCCGTTGTCAACGCCACCGGCACCGCGACCTACCCGACCGAATCGGCGCTGGGCGTCGAGAAGGACACCTCCACCGGCAACCGCGTCAAGGTCCGCTACTCGTCGGGCTTCCAGTACGTCGCAGACGACGCCAGCTGGTCGCGCTATGCCCTGCTGGCCGGCGGCCTGACGAAGCCGGTCGCCGTGCCGACCAGCACCACCGGCCTGGTGATCGACATCGCCAAGGCCTTCACCGGCTGCAACGGCGGCCAGTCCTACGCTGCGTGGGCCAATGTGGGGCAGCCGGAATACATCGGCGACAACTGCGCATTCGCCAATGCGGCAAAGGCCGCTAGCCAGTAATCATTCAGCCGCGCCAAAGGAAAAGCCCCTCGCGGGGCTTTTCCTATTTCAACGAGTCGTAGGCTTTGTAGCAGGCGCCAAGGGCAGCACGCTGGACGTCTGCGCGGGTAGCTTCCCCGATAAGAAATTCTGCATCTGGTCGTGAAAGCTCGGCCCCAGTGGTTCCTTGACAAGTGGGGGCGGCTTGGCCGCTTGCACCGCTGGGCGCGGGTCGACGTTCGGCGCGCTGGCGCATGCGCTCAGAAATAAGGGCAGCAGCGCCAGCAGCGCGGGCTTGTGCTTGAGCATCGGTTTTCTCCTGTTCTGCTTGGCCGACACGCTCGGCCCACGTCTGTTCTTTGTTGCGCTCGGCCCGCTCGTCGGCCGCGCGGATCTCGGCGCGCTGCCGGTCCACCTCTGCACTGACGGCTTTCATTTTATCGATGCGCGCGGACATCACCGTGTGGTCCGCGAAAACCCCAGCAGCGAAGGCGAGCACGCCGCCCGCAACGAGAATCGGCCAGGTAGGGATCAGGCTCATGGTTTCGTTACCTCGGTTGTTTGCTGCACGGTCATGGTGCTGGTGACGCTGCCCGGCATATCGTTCTTATTGAAGACCAGCTTGGCCACCAGCGGCGCGACCCATGCCGCCAGGTAGAGACCGAACATGCCCTCGGTGAGCTTATCGCGCCAGGCCATCAGCACAATAACCCAGGTGGAAACCATCAGCACCAGCATGTAGGAGAAAGCGATTTTGCTTACCCGCCCGTTCTCCATGATCAGGTCGAAAGCATTGAACTGCGAGAGCGCATCGCGATGCGCGCGCCAGAACGATACCACTACCAGCAGCGCGGCGACACCGAGCACCGCCAGCATGATATCGCGCGGGTTCATGCGATGCCGCGCGTGTAGGTGGTCGATCCGCCGCCGAAATGGGCGGTCAGTACTTCGCGGCGCGGCTGGCCAGAGTTCAGCCCAATGTGCACCCAGGTTCCCTCGTGGATCAACTGATCGAACGGCAGGCCACTATCCCGAATCGCCACCGCCAGATCGCGGGCGCGCATGCCTACCGCGTTGATGTCGGCGGCCAGGCCGGTTAGGTGGGCACTGTTGCGCGCGCCGCCAATGGCGCCGTTCAGCGCCGGGGATCGGTATCCGGAGGACACCACCAGCGGTTTGCCGACCAGCGCGCGCACCTGCTCCAGCAGCTCAGCCACGCGGCGCAGGTTGTTGACCACATCGGGCGGTGCTGAGTTGTCGATACCGCGCCGGATCGCGGTCTGCGAGTCGGTGAATTCATTCAGCGAAAAATGGTCAGTAAGTTTCATCAGTCCGCCTCCGGCTTGATGCCCTTGTCGAGCATTTCCTGCACCAACAGCTGGTTGCGCAGGCGCAGGTTCCGTTCGTTGGCGCGGTGGTAGCGGGCCAGGGCCAAGGTGGCGATCAGGCCGGCGGCGATAGCGCCAAGGGACAGCGTGGTGTGGATCAGGTCCATGAGACCGGCCGCACCGAGGGCCGCAGTGGTGCCGCCGACTGCGGCCGTGGTCTTAGGGCTGATCAGTATGTCGGCGATTATGCTCCGCAATTCGTCGCTCAAGATCATCGTTTTTCCGTTTCCAGATGAATGCCCTTGCCTTGAAAATTAGCGAAACGAAAAAGGCCGAAACGCCGAGTATGATGAATAAGGCTGCCATTGCCGGGCCATAGAATTCGTGCAAGTTGCGCATAGGATATCACCGTTATTGATGTGTTGAACACATAAACTAACGGCGAAGATTTGGCCGCAAAAGCTGCGAAGTTCAGGAAGTTGACAACAATTGCGCAGAACGCTAGGCGCTGTAAGTCGAAGGAGGCATGGCCGCGCACGAATGCGGCGGCGGCTAGCAAGGCGCAAGTGTTGGTTAAAGCGGACAGAACAGACTGAATGCCCGCACCGAGCAGGCTATTCTGCGGGGAGTAGAGCGCGGTCTGCGCCCATGCCGCCCCGAAGGTGACGGCCAGACACAAGGCCCGGCCTATCCAGTCGTGCCGGCTCATGACTAGGTCTTCTTGGCCTTGGGGTCGAATTTCTTCGGCGCAGGCTTGACTGGCTTGGTGGGTTTCACCGGGGCCGCACTGCGATTGCCGGGCGGCTTAGGTTTGTTCGGATCGGGGAGGGTGCCGGTAGCCATGGTCTTTCCTTTCAGATTGAATATACGCGAATTCTATCACGGTTCCGCCGGGATAAGTTCTATCCCGTCACGCGCGACGTTGGCGCGGTAATCGAACATGACCATGTAGAATTCCGGCGGGTACCCGACCAGCTGGATATAGTTGTCCGCGTGCGCGGGCTGCAGATCCTGGATATAGTAGCCGGTCAAGTTACCGGCCTCATCGTAGGTGACATAGGTAATCATCTTAGGCGACCTTTACAATTTTCAGTTGGGCGTACACTTCACCCGCGCCCGACGAAACGGCGATACCGAGGCCCGTGTTCGCCGCCCCATTATTCACCCAGTGATCCAGGGTGAAATTTTTCGGGGCCGCAATGGTGAATTCTCCTTCCAGCGGCGCGTCGGTTTGGTGTGTGCTATTGGTGTTTATGGTGCTGTTACCTCCTACCACAGCGTTAGTCGAGTCGGTCGTGTTGCGCAAGCGCAGTTGGTGCCCCGATGAATTGTTACCTGGAGCGCGCCCCCGCACCTTATACCGGCCCGCAGGTAGCGTGATAACGTTACTCGCGATCGACGCGCCGCCGATGGTGTTGATGTCCGTGACGTTGAACGAGCGGGTATTCCACGTCGCGCTGACCGACGTGCCCCCATTCGTCCCGCTGGCCAGCCGGTGCGCCACTACCAGTTCCGGGTACAGGCCCATGGATACCAGCACGTAGTTGACGCCGCCGTCGAGCGCCGGGTCCGTCGTGCCGCTGCCCGTGGCGGTCTTGCGGCGGTAGGTGCGGGCGTCGAGGGGGCTGATCACGTTGGCATACTGCGCGATGGTGGCGCCGCTGACCCACACCGATGTGTTGGCGGTCGTCGCCGCTGCCGCCGCGCTGGCCGCAGCGTCGTTGGCCCGTGCCAAGGATGTCGCCGCGCTGGCCGCGCTGGCCGTCGCCCAGTTGAACGCCTCGGTGGCGTTGTTGAAGGCGTTGGCGATCATGGCGGCAAGCTGCGTCAAGATGACCGTGGAGAACCACACCACCCAGGCGTCTACGCGATTGGAGAACGTGGCGCGGTCGCCGCGCTGTGGCAGATCGGCTGGTGGTGGCGTGTAGCCTGGTGGGGTGATGATGGCCATTAGATCATTCCTCGTACAGTTATTTGCATATCGACATACCCATATTCATTGTACGTCGGGCGAACGGATATCAGGCCGAATGCGCTCAGCGCTTCGTACTTTTCTGCGGCGCTGCCGATCACCACGACGGGCACCCCCTGCAGCGATTGTATCCCGCGAATCACGTCGTTGGCTTCCTCGATTTCGCACTGTGCGGTGATCGACAACCCGGTGGCGTTGACGCGTTTGCGGATAGTGGTGTTCCCGTACGGGTCGGTGACGATCGAACTGTAGTCGACGATCTCCACCGTGGCGCCGCTGCGGGGGGCCCCCATCGGCATCATATCGCCTACGGCCAGCATGCCGAGGCGCACCGTGCCGACGGTCTTCGCCAGCGTCAACGTCAGCTCGGCGCCATTGTAGGGTTCGATCCCCATCAGGTTGAGCTGCGTCTGCACTTTGAAATTGCTGTAGAAGTACTCGTAGTAATCGCTCGGGGCGGAGTCTTCCAGCGCGCCCGTGTAGCTGTAAATCACGGTGCCGCCGGGCACGTCCTTAACGGTGATGGTCACCGTGTCCGCGTCGATCCCGAACAGCGCCAGGCTGTTGAAGTGGCCGGGCGTGAGCACCACGGTAAGCGGCGTGGCCACCTCGCTGCGGGTCGAGACCACGCCGTCGAACATGGCATACTTGTTCGTCGGGCCGACGACAGCCCACCAGGTGCCGACGCCGCTGATGTTCGTCTGGTTCGCCCCCACCGTGGGGTCTTTGTTGGTGTTGGCGTCCTTCAGGCTTTCATAGACCAGGTGCGTGCTCGCACTGTAGACGCGGTCTCCTGCGGCGTAGGTCGTGCCGCTGGCCCACGCCGGGTTCGGATCTTCCGGGGTGATGGTGCTGCTCACGAGCATGGCGCCCGTGATGCGGATCGGGACCAGGACGCTGCAGACATCGGGGGTGTCGTTAAAACTCATACTGTGGTCACCTTAGTTACGCCGCTCGTTTCGGTCAGCAGGGCGTTGCCGCCGGCCGACACATTGTCGAATTGGTCCGCCAGCTTGGTGGTGCTCGATGCCGTGATCTGCTGCGCACTGGCCGAATTGGCGGTGCTGGCGGCGATGGCCTTGAGTTCCCGCACCACGGCGTCGCTGTCGAACATCGCATTGCGCGACGGCGTGTACATGCTGCCCGCCCGCGCCGAAGAATCCCAGGTGCTGGTCGTGGGCGATCCGCCGCCGGCTGAAGCCACCGAGCGAATGGCGGAGGCAAATCCAGCCACGGCCTGCGACAGCGAGAGCACCGAATTGCTGACGCCGTTTATCGCGTTGATCTGCGCTTGTGCCGAGGTCAACAGACTGTCGAGGCGCGCCTGCTCCGCCAAGCTGGCCGCCTGGATCGCGTTGTGCTGCATCTGCAGCGAGGCCAGCATGGCCTGCGCATTGGTGTAGCCGGCGGCCGCATTGGCGGCTATGGTCTCCAACGAGTTGGTTGTCAGCAGCTGGGCGCGGCGCGCGTCGAGGGCGGTCGTGTAGTCGCCTGCGTTGAACTGCGATGCGGCCGAGGCCAGCGACTGCAGGTCTCCGCTCTGCGGGGTCCGCCGGGTGCGCGCCAGCTCCGCCAGTTTCTGGCGGGCGTCCTCTGCAGTCGTGCCGAGCATGGAACTTACCGCGCTGTTCACCACGTTGACGACATTGCGCATGTTCGTGATGGCCGCCGTCACCTGGTCGATAGTGGTCGAGACGCCGGAAAGCATATTGTCGAACGACGCCTTGGCCGCGCTCTTGCGCTCAGATATTGCGCTCGACAGCGCGTCGAATGCGGCGTTGGCGACACTGCGCGCTGCGGCCTTGGCCGCCTCCATCTGCTGGGCCGCCAGGTCTTCAGCCGCTTTCTTTGCGGCCTCGGTGGCATCGGTCACCGTCTTGAAGGCTGGAGCCAAGGCCAGCATTTTAACGTACAGCTCGGCGCCGGCCTGGGTGCTCAGGTCGATGCCCAGCGTGGCGGCGGCGAACTGCTCGTTGGTCTTGATAGCGGACATGCCCATCGCGGCCAGCGCGTCGGCCACCTGCTTTTGCGCCGGCGCCAGTTGCTGCGCGGCCGTCAGGAAATTCTGCTGGAAATACGTCACGCCGCTGGTCAGGGCTTCGAGACCGCCCGCCGCCTTGATCAGGTTCTCGCGCGCCTCGATGCCCGCCACGCCGAACAGCTTGATCGACTGCCCGGTGGCGGTGAGGATCGCGTCGACGCTCTGGTAGTTCACCGCCAGGCGCTGCAGCGTGGCGGACATGGTCTCGCCTTCCTTGGCGAACGCAGCCAGCCCCGGCACCAGGCGCAGCGACAGTTCGTTGCCGACGTCGCCGAACAGCTTGGCCACGGCCGCGTTGTCTTCCTCCGCTTTGCCCGTCAGCTTCAGGTCGAACACTTTACTGTAGCTGTCGATCGCCGCAGTCTCGATGCCCATGACCTTGCCGAACGTTTTCACGGCGGTGGACATCGCCATCAGAGTGTCGTCGAAAAGCTTGTCGGTTTCTGCGCTGGCGGCATTCTTTAACGGAGTGCGCTTGTCGCTACGGAACCATCCACCCTTCTCCAAGATGTTGACGTAGTTTTCTCCGCCCGATAGACCGGTGGCCGAGAGCGTGCCGCGCAAGCCCTGCGATTCGATCTCCGGGTTCTTGCGGCCGAAGAGTTTGGAGATGGTGGCTTGGCCAGAGAAGATGTTCGCCGCGCTATCGCTCATGCCGAATTTCTTCAGCACGCTATTCAAGGCCAGGATGCCGCTGCCCAGCACCTTGCCGGTTTCCGACAGCGTGCCGTTGGTCGCATCCCATCCTTGTTTGTACAGCCCATTGGCCGTCATCATGGCGGTGATGATCCACCCGATCACGGGGATCGCGCCCGCCGCGCCTGCGCCGGCCGATGCCGCTGCGGTGCCCGCGTAGCCGCTCGCCGCGCTGGCGGTGGTGGCGCCCAGTGCGCCGCCGCTGATGCCCGCGCCGAACGCGGCCACGGCCTCGGAGCCGATCATGGTGCCCAGGCTGGTGATGGACGAGCCGATCGTCGCGGTCAGGCCGGTGGTGAAACCGGCGTAGATGGTCTTGCCGATGCTCAGCAGGTTCGAGGCGCTGCCCAGGATGCCGCCGGCGCCGTTACCACTGGACGCCGCGCTGCCGCCACTGAGCAGCGAACCGATGCCATCCACCACCCCGCCCGCGCTGCTGGTCGAGGTGCCGACGTTGATGATCCACTTCTTGATCGTCTGCTGGTAGAGCCAGTCGAAGAAAATATTCTTGAAGGTGTCCTTCAAGCGCTGCGCGGTGTCCTTGCTGCCGTTGGCGATGGATACGAACGTGTCGTGTGCGGTGTCGTCGATGCTTTTCCAGAACGTCACCTGCGACGCGGCCGCCGCGTCCGTGGCTTTCTTCTGCTTCTCCAGCACCTCCAGGCTGCCCATCGCGGCGATGTTGCGACGGCGCGCTTCGATCTCGCGCTCCAGCTGCTCCACGGTGTCCTCGCTCAGCTCGAGCGCGCCGCGCTGCGCGAGACGTTCTTCTTCGCGGGCCAACGTCATGCGCGCGATCTCGATGCGCGTCTTGCCGTAGGTCTTGACCAGTTCCTCGTTGGCGGTGGCCTCGGCCACCAGTGAAGCATAGTTGTTGTCTCGCTCGTCGGCCAATGCGGAGATGGCGGCGCGCACCTGTTTGGCGGCGGCGGCATTCTTGGCCAGTGCGTCGGCGTTGTCCAGCAGCGCCTGGATCTCCTTGAGGTGCTCGGCGGTGAGGGCGATCTTGCCAGCGGCCAGTTCTTGGTCGAGCTTGATCCGCATCTGCTGCGCGGCGGACAGCGGCGCGCTGCTGTCGATCTCGGCCTGGCTGGCGGCCATCTTCTCCTTGATGGAGGCGATCAGGCCGGCATAGGCCGCCTTCTCTTTGGCCGCTGCCGCTTCAGTCTTCGCTGCTGCCTTGTCGCGTGCGCCTGCGATCTCGCCGGAATTGAGGAAGCCGGCCACCTTGGCGGCAGTCGCGGCGGCCGTGGTGCTGGCGGCTTCGCCAGAGGCTTTTACCTCGGTGCTAGTAGCGGACCACGCGGCAGAGATTTTCTTGGCGCCATCCACCCAGCCGTCGGCGACGTCGGTTGCCAGTTCCTTGTAAATGGTGACGGCGCCCTTGAAGTCGCCCGAGAGCGCGGCCATGGTGATGGCTGCGGCGGCGCCGGCGGCCTTGCCTAACGTGGTGAACATCTCGACGATGACCACGCCCACGGCGTACAACCCCTTGAACGCGCCGGAGAGCACGGTGACCGCACTGGCCGCCTTGTCCGCGCCCTTGCCGGTCGCGGTGAAGTCGTCGACCAGAACGTTGAGCATCGGCAGCAGGCCGGCCGCGATGCGCGTGCCGACGCCCTGCGCGGTGAAGCCCAGGGTGTCGAGGCCATCGTTGAACTTGCCTGCATCGGCGGCTACCTGCTCGGTGACACCGGACAGTTCTTTGCCGCGATTCATCAAGGCTTCAATGCCGGCCGCGCCGCCGTCGAGCAGCACGGCGGCCTCTTGCCATGACTTGCCCAGCGCCTCGGCGCCGAACGCGGCGCGCTGCTGCGGGTCCTTGATGTCCTTGAAGACGTCGGCCAACTGCTTGAACGCTTCGAGCGGCTCGGTTGCGGTGATTCCCAACTCGCGGAACTTGGCCCCGTCCTTGCCGATGTTCTGGCCCAGCTTGGATATGGACGACGCCACCCCGTCCAGGCTGGTGTCACCGAGCTTGGCCGCGTAGGCCAGTCCGGCAAGGTCTTCGATAGCCACCTTGGTGCGCGCGCTCATATCGTTGAGCGCGTCGGCGGCGTCGATGCTGTTCTTGATGAAGGAAGTAAAGGCGCCGACCGAGAGGCCGGCGGCGATGCCACCCAGGACACCCTTAAGTGCCTGGGCGCTGGCGCTCATACCGTTCAGGGCAGTGTCCACCGAGCGGCGCGCGGCGGTCATGTCCTGCTGAAGACGTGCTATGTCAGCGCGGAGGCGGATTTCAACATCGCTGACAACAGACATTAGTTTTTCTCCAGTTTCTTTGCCTTGCGCCCAAGGCGTCGTTCCTCGCGGTCGAGGGACTTCTCCGCTTTTTGGTTCCGCGCCCACCGCCACTTCGCCTCGTACTCAGGCCAAGGGCATTTCGCCTCGCGCTTCGCCGCCGCGTGGGACTCGCCTACGTAGGCCCGCGATAGCTTGATCAGCAGCCGCGACTGGTACGGCTGCCACTCGATGCCCAGCAAGTGCTCCCAGTGTACCAGATCGCACGCCTCAATCGGCCCGTCTTTTTTGGTTGGGCCGATCTCCCACAGGTAATCTAACAGGTCGCTGCCCCACGCCACCGGGGGCATTTCCGACGGCAAGCCGCTGGCCTCGATCGTGTCACGCCGGGACTTCTCCGGCGGCCCTTTTACATCCGAGGTGCTGGCCTCGGGGATTGCGTTTAGCCAGGCTGCGAAGCGGACGAATCGGTCGAGGTCGTCGCTGGCACTGGCAAGTAGTTTCCCCGCTTCCCCATGTACTGGTTCAGGCCTTCGGCGATATGGCCGATAGCCACGTCCTCGTACGCTGCGCGGTACATCGCGTTGCCCCGCATGCCTTCATAGTCGAAGCCGTCGAAGGAAATGGTGACCGCAGCCAGAAATACGGCCAGGTCGCGGGCGTCAGCTTCTGGATCGCTTTTATCTTCCTTGCCCTGTTTCAGCGCAGCGAACAGGCCGCCGTTCTTCTTGCCGGTAAATTCGTGCAATGCGGCTTGGAAAATCTTGGTGCCCGGGCTGTGGTGAGTGATGGTCAGCGGGGTGACGCCATCTTCTTGGTATTGCGTCGCGCCGGCGGCGTCGACTACGGTCCATTTACCAGTTGGCAAAATGGCGAGAGCTTTCAGGTTTTTCATGTCGATTCTTTCTTGGGAGGATTGATATTGCACCTTCGGCCGCCCGCGCCCTCCCAAGGGCGACAGGCGACCGTCGATGCTGGTTGTGGCCTAGTGGCCGGGTTCTTACACTTCAGGGGTCGGGATGACCGGCGTCGTCGCCTTCAGGGCTTCCGACTGCAGCAGCAACGTCATGGCGTAGACCAGGTTATCGTTCGAACCGCCGCCCGATTCCGACAGGTTCGACACCTGGGCGGTGCAGTACAGCACCGAGCCAGATTGGCGGACCACGGCGAACGAGGCGACCAGGCGGCCGCGCAGGGTTTCGTCGGCCAGATCGAACGCTTCGGTGGTGCCGTCTTCGCCTTCTTCCAGTACGGACCATTCGGAATCGATCAGCTGGTAGTTGCCGACGCGGCGGCGCACCAGGCCTTGACTCACGACGTCCAGCTCGGAGGTGTTGGACTGGCGGCCTTCCATGGCGCCGACCTGGGTGATCGAGAACTCGAAGACGCCGGCGGCGGCGAAGAACGTTTCGAACGCGGCTTCGGTGTCGTCGGTCGGACGGCCCGCTTTGATGAACAGGCGCGTGCCTGCGTAAGTTTCAAAATCTGCTGGAAACGGCATAATGTTTTCTCCTGTTGAATGCCCGCGCGCACCATTGCGAGACGGGCGGGCAAACCGATACCGTATTCTAATTCGGTTCGGAAAAAGTTACCATGAAATCCCGCGATTTTTCATGTATTTTATCGTCGCCTACCGGCAGATCGGGGCCTTCGCCCTGCTGAAGGATGGACTTGACGTGGTATGACAACACCGTGCCGGTGTGTACACCCCGCCCAAGGTCGACGGCCTTGAGGATTTTCTCGCCGGCCGGGTAGCCATCGGGATCTTTTGTCAGCACCGTGACCTGCACGTGCACCCGCATCGTCTTGCCGGCCTGGCGGCGCGCGATCGTGCTGATCTCGTCGCCGTAGACGCGGGTGACACTGATCACTGGTAGCACCGAGAACTGGGTCGCGGGGCCGGCGTAGATGCGAGCAGGGGGCACTAGCGCGGTGACGTTGGCATCAGCGGCCAGGAGCGCGCGGACGATGGCAACGGCGCTCATTCTTGGGCCTCACCTGGTAGTGCAGGGTCGGCAACGTTCAGGCCCTGGGCGCGCAGCCGGTCGCGGATTTTCTTCTGCACGGCGGCAACGGCGTCGGTGAATTTCTCGTCAGCGGCCGGCCGCATGAACGGGTGCGGCCGCGCGCCGGGGTGCTGCACCGCGCCGGCGACGAACTGGCCGCCGATCTGGAGCGAGCCGGCACGCGGCGCGATCAAGTGCGCGCGCGTCCCGAACTCCACCATGTGCGCGTAGTACGCCTGGCTGTTGCCCACCTTGACGCTGGCCGACACCTGGCCGTCGCGCCCTTTGCGCGTGGTGATGCGCGCGCTGCGGCGCAGGTCGCCGTGCTCCACCGGAATGTTCTGTTTCACCTGGGAGAGGTAGACCGCAGCACCCGCACGAAGGGCCGAGCGCATGATATTCGTCTCGACTTTTTGAGGTAGTGTGGCAAGTAAGGCGTCGAGCGCGGCGCCGCCGGTGATGTTCTCTTGGCTCACGAGCTGAATTCCTTCACGGTGAATTCCAGCCACTCGCGCCGGCCGATCTCGGCCGGGCCTGCGCTGATCTGGTGGATCGTGTCGACCTCGTTGTGGATGACCACCCGCATGTCGGAGGTGATGCCGCGCATGTAGCGGATACGCACGCGCGCCGGCTTCTCCGACAGGTTGATGGCCTGGCCGTTTCGCTCGGCGTTGCCGGGCAGCGTGTCCCACACCTGGGCGGGCACGCGCGCGAAGACGGGTTCCCACGGGCCGGGCTGCGGACCGTACTCCGGATCTTCCACGACGGTCGGGCGCTCGATGGTGATGCGCCGGTCAAGCTGGCCGCCGGTGATCATTGATACACCATGTACGGCTGCAGCAGCCATTTGTAGAAGTCCTCGGGCAGCGCGTAGGTCTGCCCTTCGTTGACCATGCTGCGGTGCTCGTAGAAGGCGCCGATGGCCAACAGCATCCACTGGCGGATCGGCTCGGGCACGCTGGCCGCATCGGCATAGCCGGCTTGGTACTGCACGACCACGGCGCCGGCTTGCGTCCTGGCTGTGGGCCAGGGCGTGCCGTAGGCCGAGGTGATCATTGGCGGGTCCACGAACTGGTCGACCAAGTAGCCGGCCGGCACGGTCTGCTCGGCGCCGTCGGCGTCGATATACTTGATGCTGTCGATCTCGACCAGCGGCGGGCGTGGCACCTTGAGGAACATGCAGAAGCCGTCCGCACCAAAGGCCAGGGTCTGCGGCATCAGCGCGCGGTTAAGCCGTTCCTCGGCCATCTGGCGCGCGGCGCGGATCATGCGCTCCAGGTCGTCGTCCTCGTCGCTGAAGACGATGCGCAGGTTCGCCTTGACCTCTTCCAAGGTCAAGGGTTCAGCGGTTGGCGCGGTGATGACTTTGATCATGTCGCTTTAGCCTTGCTTCAGCACCAGCGGGATCTGTGGCAAGATGCCCAGGACCGCCTCGTCGTGCACTGCCTGCAGCATGTGGATGCCGTCACCCACAGTGGCCGGCGTAGCGTGCAGCCAAAGGCCGGTAGTGCGGCTACCCACCTGGTCGAACAATTCCAGGTAGCCGTACTTGCTGTTGGCGCGGGTCTCGGCGTTGTAGGCTTGGATCACCGCCCACTTAGGCGCATCCACCACTGCGGTCTCGTCGGCCGTCGTTTTCGGCGGCGTGGTGCAGAAGATCGGGATGATCCCCAGCGACTCGCAGCGCGCCTGGATGGTGGCGCGGTACCCCATGATCGTGGCGTACGACTTGCCGGCGGTGATGTCGCCGCCGGTCATCGTGATCAGCGCGTGGGTCACACCCGCCGCCACCATGCCGTCGTAGCGCAGCGCCGTGCTGGCCGTCACCGCCGCCAAGGACTCCATCGTCCAGCCGTCGATGCCCATATCCATCCAACGGATACCGGCTTGGGCCAGTGCGAGTCGCGCCCACAAGCGGTTCGAGTCGCCCAGCAGCGCCACTACAGGGCGATAGTTGGTCAGGCCGGTGATCGCCTTCGGCACCACCACGGCGCCCGCCGTGATGCGGCTGGTCGGCATGGTGCCCATGGTCAGATCGGCCAGATCCACCCCGCGCGCGCTGACGTCGTAAGTGGCGTAAGGGCCGGAGGCTGACATCAGGCCGCCGTTTGCCTGGCAAGGAATGTTCGTCGGGACCGTTGGCCATGCGATGTGCTGGTTGAACGATACGACCTGGCCGTCGGTCAACGAGAAGCCCGCATCGGCGACTGCCCATGCCTCTTCACCACTGGCGAACGACTTCGATACGCCACCGCCCACTTCCCACAGATTGCGGTATTTGGTGGCGTTGCCGAACGAGCTTTCGATCGTTGGCAGGAGACCGGTGCCGACGATCTCTGCGCCGCCGGTCTGCTTGCCGTTGTTCGAGAACAACACCTTGATGGCAGTAGCCGGGCCGCCAGCCTTGATGCCGACGCCCTGGTTGATGGAATTCTGCGTGCCGTTACCCGCCAGTGTGGTGTTGCACAGGCCGTTGCCGTCGCGGGTGTTGATGTGCTGGCGCACCTGCGCGACCGGGTAGGGTTCCCAGTTCAGGCCGTTGTTGACCATGGCCTTATTCGGGGTGCCCGGATAGTCGGATACCGTGACGATCGTATTGACCAGCGTAGTGGAGGCGCGCGGCAGCGCCGCGTAGGTGTAACTGGTTGGCGCAGCCACTGGGGTAACGCTGTTCGACACAGCGGACACCGGCCCTGCGCCCTCGCCGTTGTTGGCGCGCGCGGTGGCGGTCACCGCGATATCGTTCGGGGTGATGACGTCAACTGTGGTCGCGCCCGCGGCTGCCGTCGCCGAAGCGCCGTTGCTCAAGGTGACAACGGTGTTGCGCAGGGCCGAGCCATTCGACGCGGCGGCCGTCCAGGTGGCCGTCACCTTGCCGTTGCCGGCCGTCAGAGTCAAGCTGGTTGGCGCGCCCGGCACGGCCGGCACGGTGTAAGCGGTCGGGGTGGCGCTGGCCGAGGCGGTGCTCGCTGCACTCAGGCCGGCGCCATTGATCTGTTTGACCGTGGCGGTCACCGCCACGCCTGCCGGGCTGAGCACCGGGATAGGCGAGCTGGCGCCGCGCTGCACGCGGCCGTTCGACAGGGTGACCTCGTAGCCGACGCCCACGGTGCCGCCCAGCGTCGCGGACGGGGTGAACGCGGCCATTACGCCGCCGGCAATCGGGGTCAGCGTTACGCCGGTTGGCGCGCCCGGCACGGTGATGCCGGAGAAGTTCATCAGCAGCTTGCCGGTGCGGTCCGCGATGCCCAGCGGAACAGCGTCCGAGCCGTACAGCACATCGCCGATCTGGCTATTGGCGGGCGCCACGTACAGCGGCGGCGGCACGCCACCGGACAAGTCGGTCGTCGCATTGCCTGCCGCCACCAGTGCGGTCTCGGTGCCACCCGCCAGTGTGACGATGGTGTTCGGGGGATTGCCCTGGTAGAGGGCGAGCAGGCGAATGGTCATTATTTTTTACCCTTGTTGGCTGGCGCTGCGGCCATCTTGTTCTTCGGCGCGTCTTCCATCTTCTCGCCACCCAGCAGATCGTCGTCGCCTTGCTTGCTGTCGGTTGCGGTCTTCGGGGCGGCGTCCTCAAACGTCACGAGGCCCGCTTTGCGGAGGTCCTCGGCGGTGCTCTTGGTGACTTCGACCGGGTCGCCGGCGACGTATTGCGTGGCGCCGTGCGCGAAACTGTCGAGTGCGGTGGCTGTGGTGTTCATGGGTGGTCCTCCGGAAAGCTGTTGCCCTTGGATAGGTTTTCTACCGCCGGGATGATGCGCAAATTGAATTCGTTGTGTAGCCCACATACTACATCGCTTTTCAGCGGAAAGTAATGGTCCACGTGATGCTTGATTCCTGTTTCTTTTGAAATACGAGAGCACTCTACGTACAGCGCTTCTATCGCTTCCAAATTCGCCCAGCTCGACAGCGCTCGGCGTTTGCGGCTTTGGCGCATTTTAAAATGCGCTCGATAGTATCCGGGGTTCTTTTCACGTTCCCGCTTCTGTGTTGCCGCACGTGCCTCTTTATTGCGGACCACATAATCCTTCGTTATACCGCGCCGCTTTTCTTTATTGGCAGCGGCCCATCTAGACGCGCGTTCTTTATACTCGTCTTTCTTGTTCTCGTACGCCTCTTGGGCACGAACCTTGCGGCTGTCAATGTGTTTTATATACGATGCTGCTTGTTTCTTTTTCGCACAGGCTTTGCAGTACGCATTCCGACCGTCCGGTCTATTCTTATTCTTTGTGCTATTTTCTGGCGTCTTCTCTACACCACATTCTAAACAGCACGTGCTAATATTCGTCTCAGTCATTGCCGAACCTCAGATTCAGTGGTGATTAGAAAACCCCAGCTAGTTTCCGCTAGCTGGGGTTTTTGCTTTCTTACAGGAAGGCACCCTTGATGCGCGCCTCTGGCCGGTAATCGGCCAGGGCCAGGCGTTCTTCTGCCAAAATAGTGATCTTATTTTCAACAAAATCTGCTTCATTTTCCGTCGAGACCACGATGTCGGCCGTCTCGCGGTCGAAGATCTGCGCCGACTGGCGGAAGTTACCGGCCAGGAAGTTACCGGCGGTCATGGCCAGTGTGGTGACGATACGACGACCCCACAGCGTTGGCGCCAGATTGCCCTGCGGATTGCCGATGATGTAGCGGCCCTGGGTGTCCTTGATCAGCTCGATCTTGGCCCAGTCGGTAGGGTTCAGGACGGCGGCATCCGCCGGCAGCAGCGCCAGTTCACCCTGCAGGAAGGCCAGGCGCAGACGGTCGATGTTGGTCTCGCCAGCGACGACGAACGGTGCGACGTACGCGGTGGCGGTGGTGTAGATACCGGCCAGGTTGTTGCCCACGCCCGAACCCATCAGCAGCTGGACGTCCTCGACGAAGCGCAGGCCATACAGCAGGCGCTCTTCGATCATCGATTGCATCGCCGGCACGTCGTCCAGGATCTCGGTGGTGGCCTTGATGAAGTGGGCCAGCTTGATGACGATCGCCTGCTTCGCTTCGAAGGTCAGATTCGATTCTGGCTTGCGGGTGCCTTCAGCCGTTGGCGCGGCGCTGTTGGTGAAGACCAGTTCGCGGAAATACTGGACCAGGTTGCTGTTGGTGCGGCCGGGTGCCAACAGGTCGCGCACAGTGGCGGGACGCTGCGGGATGGCGATCACGCCTTGCTGGCGGTCAGGCGAGACCAGCAGACCACCCGAGGCGGTCAAGCTGGTGATCGCTTTCACCTGGCCGCGAATCGATTGGCCGCGCTGCAGGCGCTCGCCCTTCTCGATGAAGGACTTGAACGCTGCGCCGTCGGTGAATTGCGCGCCGGGGGTCAGGATCATGGATTTTTCGTCGTTACCGCGACGCACCAGCTTCTGCTCGAAGTCGTCCAGTCGGGCCAGGGCCTCGCCTTGCTTGAGCATCAGTTCGTCGGTGACCGACTTCTGTTTGTCGCTCAGGGCCTTGCCTTCTTTGGCCAGGGCGATGGCTTCCTCGGCCTTCTCGCGCACCTTGTCGGACGACGTGTGCACGTCCTCCTTGATGCGTTTCATTTCGGTGATCAGTTCGCTCATATCGTTGGGCATGATAATTCCTTAGTTCGGGGTGAGTTTAAATTCGCGCAGGAAGGCCAGCGCGGTTTGTGCATCATCGCTCTTGGTGTCGCCGGGCTCACCCCGGAGCAACTTCGACAGGCCGCATGTAGCGATGGCTGCGGCCTGTGATTTGGAGAACCCGCCTGCATCCCGCAGGAAGTCCTCAAATTCGCGCAAGGTCGGCAACGTGCCCGCCTCGATCATGCTCTTGACGTCGGTCATGCGCGCGGCGTCGTTCATCGGGTTGGTGACCACGCTGATCTCCACCAGGTCCAGCTCGTGGAGGGTGGTAACACCGGTCTTCTTGTCGTAGCTGTCGCGCTTGATGCGGTAGCCGATCGACAGCCCGGTGATGGTCTTGGTCTTCATGCCCTTATGGGCGATGCGCGCATACGGCGCGTCGTCGATCCACAGATCGGAGTCGCCCAGTAGGCCGTGCTTATCCTCGGTCAGGTTCGACCAGGCACCGATCGGTTCGTCGGTCTTGTGCTGCCACAGCGTCGGCACCGCGCGCCCCGACTTGCCCCACAGTTCCAGGCTTTTGCCGAAGGCGCCGAACTCGACGACGTCGCCGCCCTTGTCCACATTGCCGAAAACCGAGCCATAGCCGGAGAAGCGGCCGGTGTCGGTCAAGCTTTTCAGGTCCAGGTCAATCGATTTGGTCAAGTAGTTCATGCGGGTTTATCCTCGGTATCTTGCGCGATTGTATCATTACTTTGCGCAGTGCTTGTGATTTTTCCGACCATACCCAGCGGGATCATGTTGCTTTGCATGAACAGGTTGTCGCCGCCGGGCAGCGGTTCCAGGTTTTCCAGCGACCGGCAGAAGTTCGGGGTGTACACGGCGGCCTTGATCATCTTGTCGTAGTACGCCGACCGACCACTGCTGTCCATGCGGAAGAAGCCCTCGCGGCTGAATTCGGCGAAGTAGCGCAGGCGCTCGGCCGGCGTGAGCAGGTTCTTGGCGATGCTCTGCTCGATGCCCACCAGGTCCGGGTCGATGACGTACTGGAGGAAGCCGAGATTCTGCTGCTCGCGGCCGGTGCCCCAGTTCGACACCGCCGTGCCGTGGCCGATCATCGCCGGCGGCACGCCGTACCAGCGGCACAGATCCTCGACGCTGGCGTTGACCTGCTCGATCAGCTGGGCGTCGACCGGGTTGATGGTCAGCTGCTTGTACTGGGCGCCGCCTTCCATCAGGTACTGGCGTCCGAGCGTGGCGTCGCCGAAAACTCCGTCGATCATGGCGGTTTGGATCTGCGCGCGCTGGTCCTTGGTCAGAATTTCGTTGACGGTGACCACGCCAGAGGGGCGCATGTTGCCGTTGAACAGGGTGGACGACGCCGCCTCGGCGCTCTGTGCGCGCGCCATGGAGCGGGCGCCGACGCCAATCGGCGACAGGCCAGTCAAGCCGTCCTCGGTGAAGCCCTTGATGTGCCAGATGTCGCGCTCGGTGTACTCTTTCCGGCCGCTCGGATCGGCGTAGATGAACTGCACCGTGCCGTTCGTGCGGCGCACCGTCATCAGGCCGGGGTCTAGCGGGTCGAGCGAGATGATGCGCGCGCCGCTGAAGGTCTTGAGGACGTAGGCATTGCCCCAGGTGTCGAGCCGCACCTGGATAGAATTCCAGAAGTCGCGCGCCGTCATGTCAGCGTTGGGCGAGTCGTGCAGGAGGCGATACAGGGGGTGCTCACGCGCCACGCGGCGGGACTCGCGCCCGTTGACTTCGGTGCGCTCGTAGATGAACAGGGGCAGGGTGGAGATGGCGTTCGATTTGAGCTTGACGCAGGCCCAAACGGTGGACAACTGCAGTGCGCGGTCGATGCGCGGGGTGTTGTCGCCGATGTTGTAGCTGCCGTTGACCACATCGCGGTTGCCGGGGTCACGGTCGATCTGTCGATAGGCGAGCGCGTCGCGGATCGAGAAGTAAATCGCCTTGAGCGAGAAGCCCTTCGGCTTGCCTTTGTCGCTCATGTCACCGCCATGTCCGCAAGATAATCATCCCAGGTGCGTTTTCCATCTTCCACTTTCTGCGGCATCACGCCGATTGCCATGGCCAAGGCCACCATACCATCGATGCGGCCGCGCGCGGTGCGCTTGTCGAACTTGCGGGCGCCACTGTCACCTGTAATTTTGGCGTTCGCCGCGCAAGAGGCCAAGACGGGGTGGTTACCGTGGCGCAGCTGCCCTTCGAGCAGCCGCACTTCCAATTCGCGCAGGGCCGGTGTCATCGAAGCAGTTCCCTGTCCCATCTCGACAAACGCATCTTGCTGCGCCATCGGCATGTCGGCTTGGTCGAGCCACGGCTTCAATTGTTGCATGTGATACCGGTCGAATGCGATCAATTGTACGTCAAAATCGATGAAAATCTTGCGCAAAACGAGGGCAACGTGGCGGTATTGTACCGCTTTTCCGGGGGTTGTCAGCAAAAATCCTTGCTTTTCCCACAGGTCATAGGGCACTTTATCCTTCTCGGACTTCTCTTTTAGCCCATGTTCTGGTAGCCAAAACCATGGATAAACGCTCCCATCGTCCGCGTCGACCAGCACCAGGGCGGTCAAATCGTGCACGCTGGCCAGGTCCAGGCCCCCGAAAACACGAGGCCGAGGCCGGCGAGTAGGCTCGGCGCCGTTTGCCTCCCATATCGAGCGGCTCACGAACGGGGCGTTGGCCTCGGTCCTGGTGTTCAGGTTGAGGTTGCGGAACTCTGGCTCGAAGCTGGGCGTGGCCTTGGCCTTGGCGCACAGCTTGCGCATGTCGGTGAGCGATCGGAACACCCCAAGGGCGGGATTGGCCGCTCGCCACCCGTCCTCGTCGTCCAGGGCGGCGTCCGCCGGCGCCTCGTAGACGTGGCAGACGATATGCGGATCCGGGTTCTCCCGCTGCGCGTCGATCATCTGCGAGAGCATGTCCACATCGGTCGGGGCCTGTGTGCTGATGATCAGTTGCATGGCGTTTTCGTACGCGCCCTGCGCCGTCTGGAGGGTGGACACAAACGGATCGGACGGACCGCGCACCTGTCCGAGTTCGTCGAGCACAATCACCAAGGGGCTGAGGCCGTGCTTCGTTTTTGCCTCAGCCGACAGCGCCTTATAGCGGACGTTCTTCCGGATGCCCAAGAGCTTTTTGCCTGATGGAAAAATCTTTATCCGCTCACCCAGTTCCGGCGACAGGTTTATCATTTGGCAAGCAAGATCGAAGACGAGCGCGGCCTGCTCCAGCGACATCGCACCGCTGACAATCTGGCTGTTCTGCACCGCCTCGGGGCCGGCGATGAAGGCCAGTAGCACCCCGGCGATCAAGGCGGTCTTCCCGTTCTTGCGGCCGATGCACAACACCCCGGTGTGGGTGCCGTGCGGATTGTCGAATACGGCGAGCAGCCAGGCGCGCTGGAACGGCATCAGTTTGAGCGGTTGGCCCATCAGATCCCCCTCCGGCACAACCAGATATTTTTCCATAAACGCGCACACCTTCTCGCCGCGCGTCAGTGGTTTTTTGACAGGGGCGCTCATGCCAGCAGGTCGTCTTCCTCTGCCGACGCCTCCGCGTGCACCTGGCGCGCTTTGTTCTCCAGCTCGCGCTGCTTGGTGTTGGCGCGCGGGTCGCCAAGCGCCACCCGGCCGACCATCTGCAGCGAGCGCGCGAGGGACTGCTGGCGGGACGCCATGCGTTCGAGGATCGCCACCAGCGGGTGGGGCTTCGGCCCGTGCACCCCGTCGATCGTCAGGCCGTCGAGCAGCAAGATGGCCTCAATCTCGACCTGCTTCGCCATACACTCGGCCAACTGCGCGGCGACGGTCAGCTGGAAGTCGTTCCACTCGGCCCGCGCCCGAGCGCGCAGAATATCCCGGTAGTACGGCATGGCGTCCGCAGAAATTCGCACATGGGGTGGCGGCATAAGGTCCGGTAGCGTGGCGTTTTTTGCGGCTTCCAACATGGCGGCCGCGCTGTCGGTGCGTTTTTTGCGTGGAGTTTTTGTAGTTGCCATGGTGTAATTTTTATATCGGATTGTGGGATAGAGTTAGAAAAGAGG